>Ga0210044_10006263_pt1 | contig 15784 bp, 7 predicted proteins | sample CryGey13umfilter_2_FD_183959 | JGI IMG/M metagenome (GOLD analysis project Ga0210044, IMG submission 183959) | Groundwater microbial communities from aquifer in Utah, USA - Crystal Geyser 4/9/14 3 um filter (SPAdes) (version 2) | ecosystem: Environmental > Aquatic > Deep subsurface > Groundwater...
TTCCGTGAGGCGCTTTTCTGTGGCGGCGGCGGCGGCGGCTGAGATATCCCGGAATTCGTGCTCCCTGGATTTATAAAAACTTTTAAGCTCGGCTTCACGCTGGGCGGAGTTCCGCTGCTCTTCTGCCCTTGCCTGGGCTACCTGCGCCGCGGTATCGGCCGTAAGCGCCGCTTTGTCCTCTTCCCAGCTGCTCCTGGCGGCCTCGGCCTGAGCCTTTAAGGCGTCGGCATGCCGGCGGAAATTTTCGGTGGCTTCGGCTTCCCGCGCTTTAAGCGTTTGAAGGAAGCGTGCTTCCATTTCAGCCGCCCTGGTGTCCAGCGCGGCGCGCTCGTTCTCCAGGGCCGCTTCTTTTACTTTAAGCCGGGACCCGAGGCGCTCTGTTTCGGCTTTCAGCCGCTCGGCGTATTCGGCCCTGAGCGCCTGTTCGCGCTCATTGGCTTCCTCTTTTATCCGGGCGGCCCTGGCCTGTAAAGCGGCTTCTGAGCGTTTTAATTCCTCTTCCATGGCCGCTCTTTCGGCTTCTATAACGCCGCGGGTATTTGAATCGCGGGAAACCAGCGAGTCTTTAAGGCGCGCGGTTTCCTCCTGCAGGGAGTCTACCTTGGCCATAGCGGCGTCTTTCTGGGAGTTCAGAAAGGCGTACTGAAGCTCTATTTCCTCGTACTTCCTGGAGAGGCTCAGTTCTTTTATCTTGTAGGATTCCTCCAGCGACTGCCGGAACAGGGAGCTGCGTTCCTCGAAAGTTTTTTCAAGCTCCTGCTGTTTCTGCGCCAGCATATCCCCTATCTGCGCCCGCAGCTGCGCGGCTTCGCCCCTTTCCCTGGCTATGCTGCTTTCGCGCGCGTCCATGGCGCGCATCCGGCGCTCGGTTTCAGCGGCGAACTCAGCCAGGTTATTGGCGAACTGGGCCTCGAGATTCTTTTCTTTTTTCTGCAGGGCTTCTCTGCGGCGGGCCGTCTCCTCTTTGAGCTCGCGCTCCATCAGCTCGTGCTTTACCGACAGTTCCCGTTCCCTGTCCTGCAACTGGGCCTGCAGGTCGCGTCCCGCCGCTTCCAGGCCGGCTTCTTTATCAGTGTAGAATTGTTTAAGGTCCCCGTATTTAGCTTCCCACGCCTTTTCCCTGGCTTCAAGGTCCTGGCGGGCCTTGGCCAGGGCGTCTTCCAGCCTGCCCATTCTTTCCCGGTGCTCAGAATCGGCCGCCGCCATCCTGCGGGAGTACTTTTCCTCCAGGAGGTTCTTGTTGTCCTCGAGCCAGCCGGCGTAATGCGCGTAAAGTTCTTGTTCGCGCTTTGAAAATTCGGAGTTAAGCCTGTCGTTCAGGGCTTTGATCTCCTCCACCCGTTCCCTGCGCATCTGGCTGCGTATGCCCTCGGCGGCGATCTCCTCGCGGCTGCGGTAGTCCGCTTCCCGCTGGTCCAGCTTCTGGCGCCACAACTCTTCCATCTGGCTGGCGCGCTGCAGGGCTTCTTTTTTTGCCGTTTCGCGGCCGAGCTTAAGTTCCTCTATGAAGGTTTCCCTTTCGTTCTTGAAATCGGATTCGCGCTCCGCTTCCCATTTTTTAAAAAGGCCTTCCATCTCGAGGCGCAGGTTCTTTTTTTGGGCCGACAGCTCATTCTCTTTTTTTTCTATATCGGCTTTGAGCAGTTCGCGTTCGGATTCGAAATCGTTTCTCTGGCGGGAGACCGCGTCATCCAGCATTGTCTGGTATTTCTGCCAGAGCGCGGATTCTTTTTCCACGAGCTGGCGGGCCAGGTCCTGCTCGCGCTTGGCTATCCGCTCTTCCTGGGCGCGCATCAGGGCTTCAAATTCGGCTTCTTTGGCTTTGTTGTTGCGCTGAACTTCTTCAAAGCTGTGGGAACGCGTAGAGGACAGCTCCAGCTCCTTCTCCCTGAGTTCGGAGGTGAGGCGCAGGACCATCTTGGCCGAGTCGAGCTCGGTCTCTTTAAGAATGTCCTCGTAATCGCTGTTCATAATTAGGGGGAGAGGTCCGGGAATCCGGGCTTCAGCCGGCGGCGGCTTCTGCCTTTGTTCTCCGGGTTTTACCTTTCCCGGTCCCAGCCTTTCTCTAGCTGGCTTTAAGCTCTTTTGTCGCGCGCGCAGAGGTTTTTGGAGCGCCGTTTGTATCTGCGCGCGGTTTTCCCGACCAGGATGTTATTTCTGGCCGGACTTTTTGATGTATTCCTCTTCCTTTTTCAGGGCCCAGACGGTGAGGCGGTTGTGCTCATCGTCTATCTCTTTGAATTTGGCGCGGAGGGCGGTTTCAGTCTCCGCGCGCATTTTTTCTACGGCTCCGCGGCCGCGCTCCAGTTCGGCGTAGTAGTTCTTTTCCAGCTCGTCCTTCCTGGCGGAGAACTCCTCTTCCCGGCGTGCGCTCTCCGCGCGGTTTTTGGCGCGCTCCGCGTCCAGCTTCTGGTTCAGGATCATTTCCTTTTTTTCGAATTCGGCCCGGAGGGACTGGCGGTCGGAGTTCAGTACTTCCAGTTTGTAGGACTCCCACGTAAGCTGCTCGGCGTGGTGCTGGGCGTGAAGATTGTCTGAAAGCTCGGAGTATTTGGCGTCCAGTTCTTTCTCCCTGCGGGCCAGGTCGTTCTCGATCTCCTGCCGGCGGCGTTCCATTACTTTTTCGTGGTTTATAAGCGCTTCTCTTTCATGCGCGGCGAAATCTGAATCCAGCTTGGCCTGCCTTTCGGAGAAAAGTCCGGTTAAGGCCTGTTCCTTGTTCTTCATCCTGGTCTCAAGTTCGGCTTTCCTCCCTTCAAAGCTCATCTTCAGTTTCTCCGTTTCGTCCTGGAGCTTCTGCCACAGGGCGGCTTCAGCGGCCTTGAGTTTCTCCTCGAAATGGGTCTGGAGCTGGGTTTCTCTCTGTATCAGGCCGGACAGCCTGTCTTCATGCTCCTTGTCCAGGACCTCCCTGTGGGAGTTGATGGCCTGGTACATTTCTTCTTTCGCGGAAGCCAGCTTTCCAAAAAGTTCATGCTCCTTGTTCTGTAATTCCCTGTATATTTTTAGCTTGAGTTCGCCCCGTTCCTGTTCGGCGTCCGCCCGGAGCTTGTCCAGTTCGGCCGCTTTGGCCTGCAGCAGTTTTTCCCTGGAGTGGAAGGACTCTTCGGCTTTAGCCTTTTCTTCGCGGATGCGTTCTTCCGCCGCGGCCTCCAGCCGGAGGATCTTGGCGGCGTGGGCTTCTTCGAGAGCCGCTTTCTCTTCCAGTATCTTAAGCTTTTCCCTTTCCATCGCGCCGGCGCGGGAGGAGAATTCGCCCACCATGCGCGCCTGCTCGTCGGCGAGCCGGACGCTGAAGTTCTTCTCCGCCTCTTCCGTTCTGCTGCGCAGTTTGTCTTTGAGTTCCTCTTCGCGCATTAAAAGCTTCTCTTCAAGTTTCTTTTCGGCTGCCGCGGCCTCTCTGCGCATCGCGGCGTCTTTCGCGTCCAGTTCCTTGCGGCGGGTCTCGGCGTGGAGGCGCAGGTTCTGCTTTTCCGCGTCCAGCTCCTTCTTTAATTCGGCCTCGGCCGCTTGAAGCGAGGCTTTGCCGGCTTCTTCCAGCTGTGCTTCTTTCTGGGCGTAGTTCAGCTTCATCTCGTCTTCGAACTGGGAAAGCTTCTGGTGCAGGAGTGAGCGGTGCTCGTAAAATTCAGCCTTCAGTTTTTCTTTTTCCTCGTGTAGAGCGGATTCTTTTTCAAGGCGCCACTCGTCTTCCCGGGCCAGCCATTCGGCTTTCAGCCTGCGCTGCACGGAGCCCACGCGGGTTTCCAGCGCTTTCTCTTTCATGGTATAGGCTTCTTCCAGCCCGGCCCTGAGGCTTTCCAGCCTGGCCTCATGCGCCGCCTCTATCGCTTTTCTGGCCTCGTCGCCCGCGGCCTGCTGGCGTACTGTCCACTCGTTCTGCTCTTGAAGCATCGCGGCGCGCAGAACCTCTTCGCGCGCGCGCATTTCGGCTTCCGTCTTCTCGCGGAAAGCCTTAAATTCCTCTTCTTTCCTGGCGGCTATAACTTCTTCTCTTTTTTTGAACCCGGCTTCCAGGCGGGCGGCTTCTTTGGCCGCCTCGCCGGCGGCCTGCCCGCGTATCTCCTCGGCGGCAGCGTCCCACTTCGCGCGGGCCTCTTCCATGGACTTTTCGTAGCGGGCGCGGATCTCTTCTTCGCGCTTCTTCACCAGTTCCACCAGCTGCCCTTCCATTTCCAGGCGCAGGTCTACGTATTCCTGTTCTTTCTTCTCGATAGATTCTTTCATGCGCGCGCGCAGGGTTTCAAGTTCGCCCTGGCTGGAAGCCCGGAACGCCGCAATCTCGGACTTCTTTTCTTCCTCGGCGCGCGCCATGCGCTCGGAGAAATCTTTTTCAAGCGCGCTCTGCCTTGCCGCGAAAGCCGCCTGCCTTTCCGTTTCCCTGGCGGCGGCCGCCGCCCGGACTTCGTCCACTATCTTTTCCGCTTCAGCGGACTTGGAAGATTCTGTTTTGCGGTAGGAGTCTTCAAGGGCCCGGCGGCGGGCCGAGATCTCCTCGTCGGCAGAGGCTTTGAGCGCTCCTATCTCTTCCAGGCGCGCGGCGGCTTCTTTTTCCAGCGCGGCCTGCCGGGCTGCCAGAGCCGCCTGCCTTTCCGCTTCCCTGTCCGAAAATTCCTTCTCTATTGCGGCCTTCAGGGCCTCTATCTTTTCAAAGCGTTCGTCTTCAAGTTCCTTTCTGAACTTTTCAAGCTGGGCCTCTTTCTGCTCCTGCAGTTTTGAAAGCTCCCGGGCCCGCGCTTCATAGCGCTCCCGCAGGGACAGCTCTTCCTGTTCGGCGCGCACGCGCTGGGAAGCGATAAGCTCAGCTTCAAGGCTTTCGTATTTTTCGCGCAGGGCGTTCTCCCTGGCGGCTAAATTATCCTGATGCTTGCTCAGCAGGCTGGCAAGCTCGGCCTCCTTCATTTCGGAGGCCTGGCGCTGCTCGTCTATAATGGTGAGTTTTATGCGGCCTATTTCGGCTTCGCGGGAGGCGAGCTCGTTTTTGAGCGCGTGAATTTCCTTCTCAAGCTGGGCGCGGGAGACGCGCCAGTTGGCGGCTTCTTCGTTGAGGATCTGCTCGCGGAGCTTGGCCTTAAGGTCCAGCTCCATCGCGGTCTGGGTCTTCCAGTTCTCTTCCCAGGTCTTTATTGTGCCCTGCCACTTTTTGAGGATCTCGGTTTTCTGCTCTACCTGTTCGGTAAGGGAGCGGTTGGTGCTGGTCTTGTTGCGGTTGTCCTCGCGCAGGCGGCCCAGCTCTTCCTGCAGTCCGTGGATCTTTTCCACGGCCCAGCGCAAAGCCAGCTTCGCGGTTTCCACGTCCGTAATAGTGGACGGGTCTAGTTTAGGTTCCTGCTCCATTTAAATCCTCCGGCTGAACTCTGGCCGTTTAGGGGAGTCCCCGTACGGCGGCGGTTAAAACTGTTAAAACGGAAATTAAAGGAATCTATATGAAATTCCTGTAAATATATAATGCGCCACAATGAAATTATACAAAAGGCTTGTTTATAAAATATTAAATTCTTGTTGCGGGGTTGCGGCTGGAGGGCGGGGGGAAACGGGCGTCTTTTGCGCGGGCGGGGCAGCTCTTTTCAGGCTGATCCCGGCCAATAATTACGGCCGCCCCACAGCGGGCGGCCTTGCCGAAACGAAGAAAGTTGCTTAAAGGGCTTAGACAGCAGCCGGGCGTACTGCTTTGCCGCTCTTTATGCAGATGGTGCAGACGTAGACAGACTGTGTCTTGCCGTTGAGCGCCACTTTCTGTTTCTGAAGGTTGGGCTTGAAAATCCGCTTGGTAGCTCTGTTCGAGTGACTGTAGGAGCTACCGGAAACGGGTTTCTTGCCGCAGAGTTCGCATTTATAGGACATATTTCTATTATAGCAAAATTCTTTCCTCCGTAAAAGCGATGTTTGTCCGCCACCCGGGCTTTAGGGCATAAAAAAGGCGCACCCGTGCTGCTGCCGCAGCAGGGTTTAGCCATCAAACGGTCAAAGTTGCTAGAATATCCCTATGAAATCGCATACCGCCTACCTCACTATAAATACCCCTGAGCGCTGCTCAATAGTCAATATTACCTCGAAAGTAGAGGCCGAACTGGGAAAAAGCGGGATAAAAGAGGGGTTGTGCCTGGTAAATTCGATGCATATCACCTCCAGCGTGTTCATAAATGACAATGAAAGCGGGCTGCACCAGGATTTTCTGGAGTGGGTTGAGCGGTTGGCCCCTTATGACAAGCGGGGCTATAAGCACAACCTTACCGGTGAGGATAACGGGGACTCGCACCTTAAGCGCACTATAATGGGCCGCGAGGTGGTGGTGGCCGTTACTTCCGGGGCGCTGGATTTCGGCCCCTGGGAGCAGATATTTTACGGGGAATTCGACGGCAAACGCGCCAAGCGCCTGCTTATAAAGATCATAGGGGAATAACTAACCAATGAAAAAAAAGATTTACTACCACGACACGGACCACAGCGGCGCGGTTTACCACGCGAATTATCTTAAATACCTGGAAGAGGCCCGCTCCGAATTCCTGGAAGAGCGCGGTTTCGGGGTCAAGAGGCTCCTGGACGACGGAATAGGTTTCGCCGTGCGCCGGCAGGAAATGGAGTACAAGTTTCCGGCCTTCTATAATGACACGCTGGAAATAAAGATCTGGATAAAAGAATTTACCCCTTATCGCATAGTTTTCGCCTATATCCTGCATAACCAGGAAGGCCGCCTTATAGGCAAAGCGGAAACCGACCTGGTCAGCGTCGGCCGCGACCTCAAACTTGCGGAACTTCCCGAGGAATTGAAAGCTTCCCTGGCGAAGGAGAGGGCGATCCGTGCCTCCTGAGGGTGCCCGGGTGGCCGAATTAGCAAAACCCTGCCGGAAGGCGAGGCTTGCTTAAGCGCCGAGCCTGAGGCTGGGAAGGGCGGGCACGGTGTTGCCCGACCCTGTTTTTGCATTCCGGACACCCGGACACCATAAGGGAGTGGGGTTAACCCGTATGGCCGCAAGTTTGCTATTATATTTTTGAATTTTAAGCGCGAATAGAATGAAAATACTCCTTGTTAAACCCGGGATAGCCCTCGGCGACCATATACAGCCGCCGCTCGGCATAGCCTATGTGGCCAGCCGCCTTCGCGAGAAGCACGAGGTGGAGGTCCTTGATTTCGGCCTGATGAACCGCCGGGACGACAGTTTTATCCAGGCTTTAAAGAAGTTCTCCCCGGATGTGGTGGGTTTTCAGTGCTATTCCCCGGAAATCGGCGAGGTTAAACGGCTTTCCGTAATGACCCGCGCCGCCCTTCCGAAAGCCGTTATCCTGGCCGGCGGCCCCCATCCCACCCTCTGCCCCGATGAAACAATGGCCAAGCTTTCCCCGGAAACGGATTATCTGCTCCGCGGCGAGACTGAAGAAAGTTTCCTGCTGTTCATGGACAAACTGGAAGGGCGGGGAACCCGTGAAAGCATTCCCGGCCTGGTCTGGCGCGAGAACGGGGCCGTAAAAATAAATGAAATAAAGCCCATCGCCGACATAAACGCCCTGCCTCTGCCGGCCTGGGACCTGATAAATCCCCAGAATTACCCGCCGGCCCAGCACGGGGCTTTCTTCGACAAATTCCCGATAGCCCCTATCGTCACCACCCGCGGCTGCCCTTTCGCCTGCGGTTTCTGCACCGCTCCCATCCTGAGCGGCCGGACCATGCGCAAGCGCGGCGCCGATTCCGTGATAGCGGAGATAGAGCTGCTTTATCATAAGTTCGGCATAAGGGAAATACATATTGTCGACGATAATTTTACGCTGGACAAAGCGCATGCGGTTTCTATCCTGAAAAGAATAATAGCGAGCAAATTGCCCATTTCACTGGCCTTCCCCAACGGCGTGCGGATAGGAACCCTGGACTCCGAGCTCCTGGACCTGATGAAGCAGGCAGGCACCTACCTTATTTCAGTAGGCATAGAGTCAGGCTCCGACAAGACCTTGAAGCGCATGGATAAACAGCTTAGCGTCGCTATTATAAGGGAGAAAGTAGCCCTTATAAAAGAGAAAGGCATAGACCTGGCGGCTTTCTTTATACTTGGTTTCCCCGACGAGACGGTGGCGGATATGCGGGAAAGCATCAATTTCTCGCTGGAGCTGCCGCTGCTGCGCGCTAATTTCTTCACCTTCCTGCCCCTGCCCATGACGCCGGTCACTCTTAAGCTGATAGCCAGCGGAGAGATAGGTGAAATGGACGTGGACGGACTTATTTTCCAGAAAGTTCCTTATGCGCCCAAAGGCGTTAGCAGGGAGCAGCTCAGGAGCCTGCAGCGGGAAGCTTTCCTGAGGTTCTATCTCCGGCCTGCTACAATGGTCAGGAATATCATAAAAGTGCGTTCGCTCAAGCATTTCGGCTATTTGGCCAAACGCTTCTACCACTGGATAGTGATGTAGCTCCGCTCCTGGCAAAAAGAAAAGGCCCCTTAACGGGGTCTTTCTGTTTACGGGGCGAGGTGGTCAGCCCTTAGCGGCCGGGTTAGCAAAACCGTGTAGGAGGCCTGAGCTTGCGTAAGCGCGAAGGCCGAGACGCGGAAGCGCGCGCACGGTGTGCGCGACGCTGGTTTTGCGTTCCGGTCAATAAGGGTTGGCCGGCATTGTGCGCAGCAATAAAAAAGGCCCCGTCCGGGGCCCTTTTTATTAATGCTCTTTCACTTCAGTCTTCTTTCAATTCCGTAACCGGCCCGAACCCGGAGAGCGGCTTGTCGAATTTTTTAGAATTGCCGATGACGAAGATCATTGCGTCTTCCGGCTTGAAGAGGTTCTGTGAAGTTTCAAGCACTGACTTGGAATCGGTCCTGGCGATATTCTCAACGTAATTATCCAGGTAGTCGGCCGTGTAGCCGTAGTATTCGAAAGAGGCCTGCTCGGTTATCAGTTCGAACGGGGTAGGGAACCTGAAGACGAAAGAGTTTACTATAGAGTCGCGCGCCCGAGCTACTTCTTCGGCGGGGCAGGCTTCCCGGGTCAGCAGCGCGTACTGGCGGAGCATTTCGGTAAGCGCCCGCGCGGTGGTGGCGGGGTTGGTTCCGCAATAAGCCAGGGAATAACCTAAATCAGGTTTCTTTGCCGAGTAACTGTAGACGGTATAGGCCAGTCCCTGCCGAGAGCGGATCTCCGATGCGAGGCGCGAAGAAAGTCCGCCGCCGAGTATTTCGTTGGTGACGGTGAGCGGGTATTCCAGCGGGTCGTGCCGCTTTAGCCCTTTCTGCAAAATAACTATATAGGCCTGCGCTATGTCCTTCTCCATATGGAAGACCTGGCGCTTGTCCCTGATTTGCACCGGCGGTATTACCGGGAACTTCACCTTGCCGCGGGGCCAGGCCCCGAATTTGGCTTTTAGCTTGGCTATCATTTCTTCGTAGGAAGCGAAGTCGCCGGCTACCGCCAGTATGATGTTGTTCGGTCTGTAATAGTTCGCGTGGTAAGCCCGCATGTCTTCTATCGTTACGGCTTTGACGGTGGCTTCCTCGCTGCGCCAGCCGTAAGGATGGGCCGGCCCGTAGAAGGAGCGCAGGGCTTCCCGCACCGCGGCGCGGCCCGGATTGTCATTGCGGCGGCGTATCATTTCCAGGGTCTCGGTGCGCCTGAGGTTTACCTTATCCGGCGAGAAAGCCGGGCGCATAAGTACTTCGGCGTATATATCCAGGACGGTGTCCAGGTCTTTTTTAAGGGAGGTCAGGTCGGCGCGGGCCTCTTCTATCCCTATATGCGTATCCACGGAGGCCGCCAGGAATTCAAGGGTTTTGTCTATCTCATCGGGTCTGTATTTAAGAGTCCCGCCGTCTTTGAGCAGGCCGGCGGTCAGTTCCCCCAGGCCTATTTTTTCCAGGGGGTCGTTGAGCTTGCCGGTGCGGATATAGGCCGTCATATGCACTACGGGCAGAGTGTTATCCCTCATCAGGTAAACCACCATGCCGTTGTCCAGTACTACGCGCTCGCCCTTGGGCGGTTTAAAGTCCACCGCGGCGAGTTCGGGAAGCGAGGGCGGCAGCGCGAAGGCCGGGGCGGCGCTTGGAAGTGACATCAGCGGTGCTCCTGTGGGCTTTGATTTTTAAGGCCGTCTTTTTTCTTCCCTGCGGGCGCTTTCAGGAAAACTACCGTGCGGTTGTCCCGGGTGAGATATTTGGCCGCTGCCCGGGAGATATCTCCGGGCTTGACTTTTTTGAGTTCTTCTCCGGCCTTCCAGTCGTAGCGCCAGTCGCCCATCAGCTGCTCGTTCTGCGCCAGGCTCATGCCCAGGCCAGAGTTGGATTCCAGCTGTTTTATCATCTCCGCCTGGTAGTTGTTGAGTATTTTGTCTAGTTCCCACTGGGAGGGCGGCTCGGTTTCGAGCTTCTTCACTTCAGCCATGATGGCCGCGTCCAGTTCTTCTACGGTGTGCGGGGCGTTAGGGGCTGACACAATTACGAACAGCGAGGGATAGCGGTTGCCCGGGGTGGAAGCTCCGGCCGCCGCGTAAAGTGCGAGCTGCCGTCCCTCCACCAAATTCCTATAGAAGCGGCCCGTCTTGCCGTTGGTGAGTACTTCGGAAGCCATGATCAGGGGATAGATGTCGGGGTGGTTCATGCCGGGGTTTTTAAACCCCATGCGCACCGCAGGCTGGGCTTTGAAGAACAGATTCACCAGCTTTTCCGCTCTCTGCGGCGGCTCTTTGGTGTAGGTCCGTGCCGGCAGCTCCCTGTATTTCCAGTCGCCGAAATATTTTTCGGCCAGTTTAATGACCTCTGAGCTGTTCACATCGCCGACCACGGACAGCGTGGCGTTGTTCGGGACATAGAAGGTACGGTAAAACTCCTCGGCGTCGGTACGGGTCAGGCGGGTGATATCGTCCATCCAGCCGATGGTAGGATTGCGGTAAGGGTGGGCAGTGAAAGCGTTGGAGATCAGGGTCTCCCACATCAGGCGGCCGGGGTCGGCCTCTCCCATGCGGCGCTCTTCCATAACAACGCTGCGCTCCCTGTAAAATTCGCGCAGTACCGGGTTTTTGAAGCGGTCAGATTCTATCGCCATCCAGGCCATAAGCCTATTGGAGGGCAGCGAGACCACGTAGCCGGTGTAATCGGTGGAGGTCATGGCGTTCAGGCCGTTCTCTCCAAGGGCGGTGTAAAGCTTCAGGTACTCGTCTTTGACTATCAGCTTGTCCGCTTCTTTTTCGGCTTCGGCGAGCTTATTGCGAAGTCCCTGCGCTCTTTTCAAATCAGGAGTTTCGGAGGATTCCTCTGCTATAAGTTCCTTGGCCGCTTCTTCTACGGCGTCCAGGGCCACTTTTTCCCTGGAATAATCCGCGGAGTTTATAGTCTGCGTTCCTTTAAAGGCCATGTGTTCAAAAAGGTGGGCCAGGCCGGTCTTGCCCTGCTGGCCGTCCACGTTCCCTACTTTGAACAGCATGGTGAAAGAGACGGTGGGGACGAAATTTTTTTCCAGGATAAGCAGTTTCAGCCCGTTCTTGAGCGTGTATGAGACCACCGGGGGGTATTTAGGGTCTGTTTCTGTTGAGGGGCTTCCAGGTACGCTCTTACCGGCGCCGGTGCCGCAAGGCGCTTTATGAGGAGAGGACTTTGTTGTTTTTTTCATGTCTTGCCGTGGATATTATACTATAAGGGCGGAAAACCCCGCTGCTGCGCCGGCTGTGAAAGCCTATCCCCATTTTTGGTACTATTTACAAAGACAGCAGGCCGGGCAGTCCTATCTTACGGCCGTTTTTGGGAGGAACCTTATGAAGAATAGATTTTTCGCGATAGCGATGACAGTGCTGCTGCTGCCGGCCGCGGCCTTCAGCGGCCCGGAGGTGAAGCTTCCGCCCGGAGTGATAAAGGGCGCTTCGGTGGAGGGCATAGACGAATATATGCTCCCTAACGGGCTCAAGATCCTGCTTTTTCCTGACCACAGCAAGCCTACTGCAACAGTAAACGTAACCTACAAAGTCGGTTCGCGTCACGAGAATTACGGCGAGACCGGCATGGCCCATTTGCTGGAACACCTTTTGTTCAAGGGCACTCCCAGGCACCCGAACATCCCGCAGGAGCTCACGGCGCACGGAACCTCGCCTAATGCGTCCACCTCCTACGACCGCACCAATTACTTCGAGACTTTCGCGGCCACTGACGAGAACCTGGACTGGGCTCTCGGCCTTGAGGCCGACCGGATGATAAACAGCAATATAGCCAAGAAGGACCTGGATTCGGAGATGACCGTGGTACGCAATGAGTTTGAGTCCGGAGAGAACGAGCCGCAGCGCATACTGATGGAGCGAGTAATGTCCACGGCCTACCTCTGGCACAACTACGGCAAGAGCATCATCGGCGCCCGCTCCGACATTGAGAACGTGCCTATAGACCGCCTGCAGGCCTTTTATCATAACTGGTACCAGCCGGACAATGCGGTGCTGACCGTAGCCGGGGATTTTGATCAGGCCAAAACGCTGAACCTCATAAAGAAAAAATTCGGCGGCATCCGCAGGCCCAAGCGCGTGATGCAGAAGACTTATACCCAGGACCCTACGCAGGACGGAGAGCGCCAGGTCATACTGCGGCGCGTTGGAGACACGCAGGCGGTAATGGCCGCTTATCACGTTCCCGCCTCTTCCGTTAAGGACAGCGTGGCACTGGATATGCTGGCCTATGTTATCGGAGACACACCTTCCGGCCGGCTCTACAAGGCCCTGGTGGAGACCAAGAAGGCCGCGGCGGCCTATGCCTTCAATTACGATCTTCGCGAGGCCGGGCTGCTGATGTTCGGCGCTATCGTGCGCAAGGAAGGGTCTCTGGAAGAAGTGCGCGATACCCTGCTCAATATAGTGGAGGGCTCTTCCACGGTAAAGATAGATAAAGAGTCCCTGGAGCGCGCCCGCACGGACTACCTTAAGAATTTTGAGATTACGCTCAAATCACCCGACCGGGTGGGGATGCAGCTGTCCGAGTCCATAGCGGCGGGGGACTGGCGCCTCTTCTTCCTGCGGCGCGACCTGCTTAAAGAAGTGACTGTTGAAGATGTGGAACGCGCGGCCAAGGCTTATCTGAAGCCGAGCAACCGCACGCTCGGGCTCTTCTACCCTACGGAGAAGCCGGACCGCGCAGAGATTCCCGCCCCTCCCGATGTAGCCTCGCTGGTGAAGGACTACAAAGGCGGCAAAGCTCTGTCTGCCGGAGAGGCCTTCGATTCTTCCCCCGAAAATATAGACAAGCGCACCAGCCGCGCCACGCTCAAAGACGGGCTCAGGCTGGCCATGCTGCCCAAAAAAACGCGCGGTTCAAGCGTGCGTCTGGTCCTGAGCCTCAAGACGGGTTCGGAGGAGAGCCTTAAGAATATGGCCGCGGTCTCGGACCTGACCGGCTCTATGATAATGCGGGGGACTCTGCATCATACCCGTCAGCAGATAGAGGACGAATTCAACCGCCTGAAGACCCGCGCCAGGATAAGCGGCGGCGGCATCTCCCTGGAAACGGACCGTGAAAACCTGCCTGCGGCCCTTCGCCTTGCGGCAGAAGTTCTGAAGGAGCCCTCTTTCCCGGAAAGCGAGTTCGCCACCCTCAAGCAGGAGGAGCTTGCCGGTATAGAAGAGCAGAAAAGCGACCCGCAGGCCCTGGCCACCCAGAAATTCTACCGCCACCTGGCCCCGTATCCGCAGGACGATATCCGCTACAGTCCTACCTTCGACGAGCAGATCGCCAGGGTAAAGGCCGTCACTTTGGAGCAGGTCAAGGCTTTCCATAAAGAGTTCTACGGCGCCTCCGCGGGCCAGCTGGCCGTAGTGGGGGATTTCGACCCTAAAGAAATCAAGGCGCTGTCGGAAGAACTTTTTGGCGGCTGGGTAAGCCCCAAGCCTTTCTCGCGCCTGGTTTATAAGAGTGTGGATATCCCAGCTGAGAATATCTTTATAGAGACCCCGGATAAAGCGAACGCCAACGCTTACCTGGGAGTGAACTTTGCCATGCGCGACGATAACCCGGATTATCCGGCCTTGGCGCTCGCCGACTTCATGATCGGCGGCGGCTTCCTGAACTCCCGCCTGGCCGTACGCATACGGCAGAAGGAGGGGCTCAGCTACGGCGTAGGTTCGTGGATGTCCGTGAATTCTTTGGACGAGCACGCCAGGTTCGGATCTTACGCCATCTTCAATCCTAAGAACGCCGATAAGCTGGAGAAGGCCTTCCGCGAGGAACTGGCCCGCGTGGCGACCGACGGCTTCACCAAGGAAGAGCTGGACCAGGCCAGGGACGGCTGGCTGCAGAGCCATAAAATGGCCCGCGCCAACGACGCCAGACTGGTCTCGAAGCTGGCTTCTAACGAATACCTGGGCCGCAGCATGGCATGGGACGGAGACCTGGAAAAGAAGGTTGCCGGGCTTACTCCGGAACTGGTCAGGGACGCCTTCAAACGCCACGTCGCTCTGGATAAGATATCCTTTGTAATGGCCGGCGACTTTGCCAAGGCCAAGGCAGAAGCGGCGGCTCCCGCCAAGTAATACCTTCGCAGCCCGAGAAAAGACACGCGCCCTAATGGCGCGTGTTTTTTTATTTCCGCCACGGAGTTAATTTCTCCCGCCGCTCGGTGGCCCAGTACCGCAAAGAGCTGAGCCTCGCAGCCTCCGGCGACCGGTAAAACATAAAAATTCTATAGACTTAGCCAGGCAAACCCCATCTTTTGATCACGACAGCCCCTTGTCGCGTTCATCTGCTAGGCTATTTAAGGCAAAGCGCAATATTCTTTTAGTTGGGGGGCAGGATGTGCGCTAAAGAGGGGGTGTCCGCCGAAACGGAAAGAGGCCCGGCTACCGGGTCGAATGGCCTGCGGTCGCGTGACGTCGCATGTCCAAAAGCATCCTACCGCGCCAGAAATCCCGCCGCCAGCCCGTTGTCTCAAATAGTCCTCGCTAACCTGCCGGAATTCGAACACTGGCTGAAAAACCCGCCCGATTCACGGCCCCGACCCCATCCAGCCATACTAACAGCCCTTGAGAAATTCGTGGAATGCGGCGTTATGCGCTACGGGGTGGTGCGGTTCTTCTGCCCCGAATGCGGCAGGGACATGTTTGTGGCCTTCTCATGCAAGCGCCGCGGCGTCTGCCCCAGTTGCGACGCTAAACGCTCGGCCATTATAACCGCGGCGGCTATGGACAATCTGCTGCCGCCCGCGCCTTACAGGCAATGGGTGCTGGTGGTCCCCAAACGGCTGAGGTATTTCATCAATCAAAGGCCGGACCTGGCCGGCCACCTTTCCAAAATATTCGCGCGGGAGATAGACCGCTTCCTGCGGCGGAACAGTGCGGGGGTTCCCACCCAGCTTCATTTTATCCAGCGGTTCGGTGGGGCCCTCAACCTGCACATCCATGTGCACGCCGTGGTCTCGGACGGGGTCTTTGAGGTTAAATCCTCACTAGGCCGCAAGGAGCTGCTTCTTAAGCAGGTCCCCTATCCCACGGCTGAAGAGCTGGCAGCTATCGTAACGGCTATACGCAAAAAACTTATCAGGCGCCTATGCAGAATGGGCGCCTTGGACCGGGAGGCTGCTGCCAATATGCTTTCCTGGAAAAACTCCGGGTTTTCAATACACGAGGAAGTGGCTATTGCGGCCCGGGACAGGGCCGGGCTTGAACGCCTGCTCCGGTATTGCTCGCGCCCGGCTCTTTCCGTAGCGCGGCTGATCTATTCGGTCAAAACCAAAACGGTTATCTATCGCTGTGAAAAACAGGAGGGAAGAACTGAACTGTTAACTCTTACGCCCATTGAGTTCCTGCGGCGCTGGGGCCTGCTGATGCCGCCGCCTAATAAGAACCTGATCC
>Ga0210044_10006265_pt1 | contig 15782 bp, 12 predicted proteins | sample CryGey13umfilter_2_FD_183959 | JGI IMG/M metagenome (GOLD analysis project Ga0210044, IMG submission 183959) | Groundwater microbial communities from aquifer in Utah, USA - Crystal Geyser 4/9/14 3 um filter (SPAdes) (version 2) | ecosystem: Environmental > Aquatic > Deep subsurface >...
GCTTCGATCTTGCTCCCGTCGGCCACCTTCTTGCCCCCACCCAGCCACCCGTCGGACCCCCGCGTGAGCGTGATGCGGGACTTCTCCTGCAGCTTGTTCAGGGTCAGCGCCACGATCTGATCCGGCTTGAGCTCCAGCACTTTCTTGGTCGAGAAATCCAGCGGCCGGCGGATCAGGTTGTCCAGGGCGTAGCGCTTCACCACGTAGACCTGGGGATCTCCCAGGCGCTGGACCCAGAAGTCGTCGCCCTTGTTGCGGCCCACGCGGAGCTCGACCTGTGAGGCATCCTGTAGCCTGGCCGTGACCGTGGCTGCCGGGATGTTCAGGCCGGTCTGGGTCGGGCCAGCACCGTCAGCGAAGTCGAAGGCGGCGAGGTTTGCGAGGGAGGAGAGCAGGCCGCTCACGACCCGGTTGTCCAGCGACGATACCGGACGACTGCTGCGCTCCACACGCCACGCCTTGGTGGCGTCCGGGCGCGCCAGGACGATGCTGCCGGCCTCCGGCATGCCGGCAGTCGTGACCGTCAGCCCGCGCACGTCGTCTGCCTTGAGCGCGACGACGGCGCGGTCGCGCCAGTTCTTCGACTCGCGGTGGAACACGTAGTCCAGCGTGCCCACCGCCTGGTACACCTGGTTGCTGCCCGCGGCGCGAAACATGGTGAAGCCATCCACCACCTTCCCCAGGTAGAACTCCGCCAGCGTGCTCTTGCCATCGCTCACCGTGACGTGGATCCCCGTCTTGTCGTCCACCCCGTGCTGAGCCTGTCGGTCACGCCGCTGGGTCACCATGTCTCCGAACTCCAGCGTGGTCAGCTTCTCCAACATCGTCTTCACCGCGGCGCGGTCGGCGTCGTCCTGCGCCGGACGCACCAGGCGCCACGCCTGGCCCTGGCGGCGGAGCTGAGCGGTGTTGCCCCGGGCCGCGATGGTGACGCTCTGGATCTGGTCGCCCTTCAGCAGGGCCACCGGACGAGGCCGTGCTCCACGACGTTCACCCTTCTCCGGCCGGGCTAGGATGTAGTAGGCTGCGCCAAGCAGCACGGCGAAGACCAGCAACGCCCCCAGCAGCTTGCGGCTCATGACGGTGCCCCGGTCTTCGCGCCGCGAGCGCCCAGGACCAGGCGTTCGGCTCGACGCCGACGGCTGCCCCGTCGCAGCCGCCAGCGAAAGACCCCCAGCACCACGAACAGCACCGGGAGCCCGATGATGTTGATCCACTTGGCCAGGGTCACCTTGCCCTCCGTCAGATCCTTGAGCGGGCGGCGGGTCTGGCTCTTGCCGCGGATACCGATCATCGTCTCGTCCTCGGCGAGGTAGTCCACGGTGTTGAGCAGCAGCATCAGGTTGGCCTGGTTCAGCCCCAGGAACTGGTCCTGGATCAGGTCCGAATCGCCCACCACCACCAGCCGCGTGGTGGGCGGGCTCTTCGGTCCCCTGGTCGTGGGGGTCGGGTCCTTCTCGGTCGGCGGTCTCGCTGGCCCCGGGGCCGGAACCGGCTTGCCGGCGAAGAAGCTGTGGAAGGTCCCCTGCAGCAGCACCGCCAGCTTGAACGGGCCGGCCTCCTTGGTCGGGGATGGCGGCCGCAGGGGGTCGAACAGGAACAGCCCGGTCTGTCGCCAGCTGCCGGCGCTGCTGGACGCCAGGGTCGTGGCCTTGATCCCGGCCTTGCCCTGCTGCGCCTCGGGGGTCAGCTCCACCGAGCTGGGGAAGATCGAGACGTACCCCCGCAGCCGACGTGTGATGGGGTTGTCGCGGGACAGGCTGGTCACGATGGGGAAGGCCGGGTAGTTGGTCACCACCCGCTGGTTGTTACCGGCGGGCAGCATCACGCGCTGGTTCTGGCGGTCCATGATCAGGTCCTGGGCCAGCTTGACGCCGTGGTACTGCAGCATGCCGCGGATGCCGATCACGTTGGGGCGAGCCACGCGCGGCGGTGTCTGTCCGGGCTGGAACTGCCCCTTGGGGGTCTCCAGCAGCATGCCGTCGACGAACATCGCCACCGACTTGCCCTGCATCAGGAATCGATCGATCTCGTACAGCGCCCGCTCGGCCAGCGGCTGCCTCGGCCCCACCATCACCAACAGGTCCACGTCCTCCGGTATCGGGGTCTTGCCCTGGGCCAGGTCAACGGTGACGGCGTCGTACTCCTTGAGCGCCTCCCGGGCCGCGGTGAGGCCGTGGGACAGGGAGGGCTCGCCGTGGCCGGCGGTGAAGCCGACCTTCATCCGCTTGCCCATCAGGCGCCGGATGGTGGAGGAGATCTGGTACTCCAGCGTGTTGATGTCGGCGGCGAAGGGGATCGACTCGACCTTCCCGCCGTACTGGAACGCGACGCCGAGGTAGGACTCCGTGACGGAGACCTTGGTCTTCTCCATCACGCTCAGCTTGGCAGGGAACACCTTGAGCCGCCGCGCCTGTTCCTTGCTCTTGTCGTCCTTGCCCGGGTCGAGCGCTTCCCACACCATGCGGCCGCCGGAGTTGCGGGCGTACTCCTCCAGCGTGTCGCGGAGGTAGCGCGAGATGCTCTGAACCTGGGGCGGCAGATCACTGGAGATGAAGGCCTTGACCGTGAGCCGATCGGGCAGCGTCGCCACCAGATGCTTCGACGCGTCGCTCAGGGTGTAGATCTGGTCCTGGGTCAGGTCCACCCGGGCGAAGAGACGGCTGGCGACGATGTTCGCCAGCACCAGGATCCCGATGACCAGGGAGGCGTAGAACACCGCGCTGGAGCCCTGCTTGATCTTTCTGCTCGCCATGCGCGCCTCCTACTTCCACCGCCGGCTGTCCAGGGACTGGACCGCCAGAAACAGGCAGGCCACCACCAGCGACAGGTAGTACACGATGTCCCGCGAGTCGATGACGCCCTTGGAGATGTTGGAGAAGTGGGTGTCGAGGCTGACATACTCCACGAGCGGCGCCAGGCTGGATGGCATCAGCGGCAGCAGCTTGCCGAAGAGCCACAGCGAGAAGGTGATGCCCCAGGCGATGATGAACGACACCACCTGGTCGCTGGTCCAGCTCGAGGCCATGAGCCCGATGGCGACGTAGGCCGCGGCCAGCAGCAGCAGCCCGAGATAGCCGCCCGCCACCGCGCCCCAGTCCATCTCGCCGAACTGGCTCAGCGTGATGGGGAAGGCGAGGGTGAGCAGGATCGCGAGACCGATCACCGACAGCGCGGCGAGGAACTTGCCCAGCACCACCTCCCAGTCCCGGACCGGCATGGTGATCAGGAGCTCCAGCGTGCCGGCGTGCTTCTCCTCGGCCAGCAGCCTCATGGTGACCGCGGGGACGAACAGCGTGAAGATGAACGGCGCCCAGTAGAACAGGCTACGCAGGGTGGCCTCGCCCTCGACGAAGACCTGGCCGACCTCGATCCACAGGTATGCGATGCCAACCAGGAACGCGGTGATCACGATGTAGCCCACCGGGGAGTTGAAGTAGCTCCCCAGCTCCCTGCGAAAGATCGTCAGCGTGTTCCGCATGATGGTCCTCTTCAAGTGTTCTGCCCGTACCTCGCCGGACCTGCGGCTCAGACCTCGCGCATGGTGAGCGTGCGGAACACGTCCTCGAGGCTGTTGCTGCGGGATTCCAGCTCCAGCACCGCCCAGCCGTTATCGGTGATGCAGCCATGCACCCGGCGACGGAGCTCCTCGCTGTCGTCCTGGTCCGGCACCAGCAGGAAGCCGCCCGGCGCCACCGTACAGCTCCCGATGCCCTCCACGGCCCCCAGCTGGTCCACCACCTGCTGCGGTTGTGCGACGTCGCCCAGCCTCAGGCACAGCGCCTGCTGGCCGTGGGTCCGGATCACGTCGACGATGGTGTCGTCGGCGATGATCTCGCCGCGGTTGATGAGGATCACGCGGCCGCAGGTGGCCTCCACGATGGGCAAGATGTGGGACGAGAGGATCACCGTCTTCGTCCGCCCGACCTCCTTGATCAGCTCGCGGATCTCCACGATCTGGTTCGGATCCAGCCCGCTGGTTGGCTCGTCCAGCACCAGGATCGGTGGATCGTGGATCATCGCCTGGGCCAGCCCGACGCGCTGGCGGTACCCCTTGGACAGCTCGCCCACCGTCTCGCCCATCACGTCGTACAGCCCGCAGACGTCCGCCACCGCGCGGATCCGGCCGTCCCGCGCGCCGGCCTCGACCTGGCGCAGCGTCGCGGCGAACTGCAGGAACTCCAGCACGGTCATGTCGGGGTACAGCGGCGTGTCCTCCGGGAGGTAGCCGATCTTCTGCCGCACCTGGAGCGAGTGCTGGCCCACGTCGAGACCCGCGATCCTCGCCGTGCCGGACGTGGCGGCGATGTAGCAGGTGAGGATCTTCATCGTGGTCGTCTTGCCGGCGCCGTTGGGGCCGATGAAGCCCAGCACCTGGCCTGCTGGAACCTGGAACGAGATCTCCTTGAGCGCCTGCTTGGCGCGGTAGCGCTTGGAGAGGTTCTCGACCTGGATCATGGGGTGGTCATGTTCTGTCATCGTTCACGCATCGGATGTCGAGAGCGCAACCTGGGACCATCAGGGGCTGTTCTCCTGGTGGAGTCTATAGCGGCCTGGTCGCGAGGGTGTCAAGCGCGGTGGCCAGGGGCTTGTTCAGCGGATCTCGCTTCGCGTGGGTCTCGAGGGGCTTGTGAAGGGCACGGCCAGCTGACGCATCACTCAGCCAGCTGGATCAGCCGCAGCCGATAGTTCATCGCGTCGGACACGAGCAGGCCGGTGCTGCCGAAGAGCGCCAGCGCCCAGGGCCTGTCGAACAGCGCCTGGTCCAGGGGGCCGTCACGCATGCCCGGTTGTGTCAGCGGGTTGACCGTCGTGACCCGGTCGTTCTCGATCATCCGGATGCGGTTCGGATCGTCGATGAAGTAGAGCCGGTCGCCGCGACGACGCAGCGTGTGAATCGCGACGAACAGCGCCTGGTCCAGCGGGCCATCCCTCGGCTTCGGGAAGCGGGTGTGCTGGATCGTGCCGGCCAGAGTCTCGATCTGGCCGTTCCGCAGCCGGCGGATCCGGTAGCCCTCGCCGAACAGGATGCCGTCGCTCTCCACCAGCAGCCCGGACGGTTGCAGGAGCTGGACCTCGGTCGCCGGGCCGTCTCCGCTGATGGTCGGGTGGCTGCCGCTCCACGGGCCGCTGCCGGCGATGGTGCTGACCACGCCGTCCTTGAGCTTGCGGATGCCGAATGTGTCCCCGATCAGCAGGCCGCCGTCGAGATCGATGGCCAGGGCGCGGATGTTCACGAACCGAGCGGTTTCGGCGGGGCCGTCGACATGGGCGTTCTCGTTGTGCACGCCGGCCAGCGTGGTCACCATCCCGCCCTGGATCTTGCGCACGCGCGCCCGTTCGGTCACGAACATGGTGCCGTTGGCTGCCACCGCCAGCGCATGCAGGGTCCAGAAGTCCGTCTCGAGGGCCGGGCCGTCCTTCTGTGTGCTGCCGTTGACCGGGCCCGCGAAGGTCACGATCTGGTCGCCCCGGATCACGCGAACCCTGATTCCATCCAGGAAGCAGATGTTGCCGGTCGCTGGGTGAAACGTGATATCGCCCGGGTAGTCCATGGGGGCCTGCAGCCTGCTGCTGTCCCCCCAGGGCACACCACAGCTTGTCCCGGCGTAGGTCGAGACCCATGGCAGCGACGGCGGTCCGTCGGGTCCCACATCCGGGACAGGCGCACCGTCGAGGGCCACGGGGACCTGCTGGCAGGCGAGCAGGCCGAGGACCGCGGTGACGAGGGTGAGACGACGCATCAGGGAGCCTTCCAGAAGATGCTGGCGACGTGATAGGGCCAGGCCAGGTACCCCACCGCGAAGAGCTTGCCGTCGTGCACGGTGAGATCGGTGGCGTGAGCCATCCGGTCGAGGCCTCCGTGGTCGTCGAATTGCCAGTGGCTGGAGGAAGGGGGGTGCGTCCCGAGCGTCTGCATCAGCGACGGATCCTGGTCGGACGGCACCCAGGGACCCATCGTGTAGAGCTTGCCGTTGAGGCGGTGGATCTCCGCTACCGGGTCAAGCGGCTCACAGGACGGAGCACGACCAGGTGGAGCCTGGCCACGTTGCTCCGACGGCTCAACCACCTGCTACGGGGCTGGGGCTATGCGTACAGACACTGCTTCGGCGCCCATCGTGTATTCAAGTCGATCGACTGGTACGTGTGGGACCGGATCTGGCAGTGGCTGCGACGCAAATACCCCGACACCGGGGCCAAGAAGATTTGTGCCCAATACCTCCGGCTCCATCATCGATGGTGCCAAAGGGTCTGGCAGGACGGCAAGCACGAGCAGTTCCTCGTGGACACCATTCACGTGGGGCGGTTTCGCTTTGCCTGGATGAGGCCTCCCGACTACGCTATGACTTCTGGAGAGCCGGATGCATAACGAAAGGTGCATGTCCGGTTCGGAGGGGGGTCATGGGAGACCGACGGCGGTAACGCCGCACGGCGCCCATGGCCTATCCCTACTACCCCACGCAGGTGAAGGGCTTGACCGTCTCGAATTCCATCGATATTGTTATTGAATGTACAAGCCGGGGCTGATCTGTCTGACCGTCATCTCCCTCACGTCGCCCCGCGCCCTGTCCCAGACCGTGGTGGTGGTACCCGTCAACCAGGGTGAGAACTATCGAATGGCGGCCAGGCTTGGCACAGCCATCCGGCGTGCGCTGGTCGCGCGGGGGCGGGTGGTGAGCTCGGCGGCCGCGGCGCTGGCGGGCCGACCCACGGTGTCGCCGCAAGACCTTGCTCTGGCCCAGCAGAAGTACCGCGAGGGGGTGGAGAACTACGACGGTCTCGACTTCAAGAAGGCGCGGCACCTGTTCAAGGACGCGGTGGACCTGTTCCGCCGGGCCATGCGCGGCAGGCCGAGGAACACGACCCAGTACGTCAAGGCGCTGCACTACCTCGCGGCCGCCGCGCTGTTCGACAACGACCGGCTGGCGGCGCTGGCGCACTTCGCCGAGGCCTTCAGCTTCGCGCCGAAACAGAACCCGGACAACGCCGTGTTCTCTCCCGATGTGATCAAGGTCCACGAGGAGGCCGTGGCCGCATCGGCCACCCGGGGCTCGCTTCAGGTCCTCAGCACCCCGTCGGCCGAGGTGCTGCTCAACGGCCAGGCCATCGGGGCATCGCCCGCCTCCAGGAGCAACCTTCGGCCGGGGACCTACCTCGTGACCTGTCGTCGCGCGGGCTACGAGACCGATTCCCAGTGGATCGCGGTGCAGGGGAACGACAAGGGCGAGGTCAGGACCGAGCTGCGCCAGAGCCCGCGGCTGTTGATGTACCGACAGACGCTGACCGAGGTCGGCCGCGAGCTGGTGGGAGCGGCTCCCGGCCCGGCGACCGCCCGGTTGACACAAACCCTGGGAGCGGCCTCGGTGGTGCTGGTTCAGTTTCAGGGTGGGGTGGGGCAAGCCGTGTGGGCCGAGGGCGGGACCTGGAGCAAACGGCACCGGGGCTCTGTGGCGGCGGGCGGGGAACAGAGCTTCGCCGAGCAGTTCGTCAACACCAGCGCCGTGGTCGTCCGCCCGCCGGGCGCCTGTTCTCGTGCGGCGGACTGCAACGCTCGCCAGCGGTGCGTCGACGGTCGATGTGTCGCGGCGCCCAGCGGGTCGCCGTTCTACAAGACATGGTGGTTCTGGACCGTGGTGGGCGTGGTGGTGGTGGGAGGATCGACGGGCGCTGTTCTGGGCACCATGCCACGGTCCGAGACCTGGCGCATGGAGCTGCGGCCGGGAGGTGTGCCATGAGGTGGACTCTCGTCGCGCTGTGGCTGTTCGCGGTGTCCTGCAGCAAGGATGCGGACCTGGTGTTCGAACCCACGGCCACGGTGTTCACCGTGGGGCAGAAGTCGCACCTGGTGGTGACCGAGGGTGGGAGCGGATCGGAGCTCGTGCTGTCCAGCTTCAAGCTCGCGGACTCGACCAAGCGGACCTATGGGTCCGGATCCAACGGCCTCGATCTGAAGCAGATCTCCCAGGAGGAGATCGAGTTCGCGATCCCTCCAGGGATCACCGCGGGCAAGGCGGCGTTCTCCATCGAGACCGCCAGGGGTCCGGCCTTCACTGGTGAAATGACGATCAACCGGCTGATGGCGATGCGCGATCTCTCGGGGAAGGTGTGGCTGCTGGCGCTGCTGGGCGACGGGACCGCGGCGCAGTACGCGGAGGCGTCGGCCGGGACGCTGGGCAGCGGGTTCGGACACGTGGCCATCGGGCTCAACGGGCGGCTCCTGGCCTCCACCTCCAAGCTGTCGCACCAGCTGTACCTGGCGTGGGTCGGCATCACGCTCCAGCCGTCGATGCCCTACGCGTTTGATCCTACCGTGGTGATCCACGATCTGCAGGTGACGCCCAAGGGGCTGACGCTGGTGGCCACCAGCAGCGGACTGTATGTGGCGGACGCCCCGACGACCCAGCCCCCGGCAGCGCCGGTCGTCTCGTCCCCGCTGACCACGGGCGATGCCTGGGGCATCGCGGTGGATCGCGCTGGCGCCCGGGCGGCGGTGATCCACCACCCGGGTAGCACCGGCACCGTCTCGGTGGTGGTGGTGGACCTCACCTCCTCGCCCCCGGCAGTCCTCGACACGCTGCAGACGGCGTGGCCCGGGGTAGTGGACCAGAAGCTGTCGGTGGGCATCACCCCCGACGGGAAGCAGATCCTCGCCGTGGACGGTACGGCGAACCGCGTCGAGTTCTTCGTGGATGGAGTGACCTCGTCGGTGAAGGTGGACTTCCCGGCCGGAGAGACCGGCGCCACGGCGGTGACATGCGCTCCGGACGGCACGACGTTGTATGTCGCGAATCAGGGGACCAAGAACCTGAGCAAGATCCTGGTCCAGAACAACCAGATCACCTTCGGCACGCCGCGCAACCTCGGGTCGGACGCCAAGAGCGGCACGCCGGTGGACCTGGTGGCCAGCGACAACGACGAGGTGGTCGCGCTGCTGGAGCACGACATGGTGCTGCTGTACTCCAAGGGGGCCAAGGTCACCACCCTGAGCTTCGGCAACCTGTTCGAGGACAAGGACAACGGCGAGGTGGCGGGAACGCTGGGGATCCAGCCCTGAGCGCCGACCGCTCACCCATTTAGCCCTGAGCGTCGGCCGCTCACCCGCGCTGGAGCCACAATCCGTCGACGAACCGCAGATCCACCTCGGCCGGATCCAGCGCCACCACGCTTTGCTCCAGCCCCCGGATCCAGTGCTCGGCCAGCTCGAGATACGCCGGTCCGTCCGGGACCAGGGTGTGTGCCGCGTCGTGGACCGCCGGGGCGAGCTGTCCCTGCGCCACCTGTTCCCGCAGGAACCGGACCAGCGCCGGGTGATCCACGGCCAGCGTCAGGTCGCGACTGAGCACCGTGTTGAGCAGCATGGTGCGGAACAGATCACCCAGCGTGACATCGGGCGGCAACGGATCGGGCAGCCGCGAATGTCGCACCAGCCGGGCCACGACCTCCAGCCGGGCGATCCATCCATCCGCCAGGCGTAGGTCCTCGAGGTCGTGAAACGGTCGCGTGGAGGCGGTGCGCGCGTCGTGGAACCACGGTTGAGAGGCCAGCAGCCCGGCGATCTGCTCGTGCAGGGGTGGATCCAGCAGGTCCACCCGTCCCGGGCTGCGACCCAGCGGTGTCTGCCGCAGGATCTTCAGCACCCGTCGGCGGCGATCCAGCACCAGGCTGTGCCCCACGCGGGCGATGCGCAGCAGGGCCACGTTGGCCAGGGCCTGCGGAGCCCGGTCCAGGTTCCCGTCGCACAGAAACTCCAGGCCCAGGCTCAGCCGGTACAGCAGCCGCTGCAGGGAGACTCGTGCGCCGTCCAGATCGTCGTGGGCCAGGCGGTCGGCCGACAGCGCTCGATTGCTCACGTTCATCAGCGCCTGCTGGATACGTTGCAGCTCCACGGGCCCGTCGACGCGGCTCAGCGCGCGGTCCCAGAACGTGTCGTCCCCCCCCAGCAGCGGAACGAGGGCCGTGCCCACCGGCTCCAGATCCTGACGCGGCGCGCGGTCCGCCGTCCCCTCGTTCAGGTGTACCGCGCGCGGATCGAGGTAGGCGTGGATCAGCAACGCCTCCTGCGGATCGGCGAAGCCCAGATCCTGCAGCCGGTTGTTGCGCCAGCGGTGGGCGAACTCCTCCAGTTCGGAGGGGAGCTCCGCCGTCAGGTTGTGCAGCAACCGACGGATCTCCTCGTGGTCCACCTGGTACAGCTGCTCCACCACCTCGGCCACCTGTTGCCCGGTGAGCTCGTCCTCGGCCAGGATCTCCAGCGCGAACCAACGGTCGGGCGTCAGTATCGCGTCCTCCAGCTCGTCGGGCACCTCGCCCTCCTCCAGCAGGTGGATCCGCAGGTGCCGCAGCAACACGTAGCCCACGAGCTCGACGTCGAGCATCCGCAGGTCGGCGGCCCGGGCGTCGTCGGGCAGCCGGGTCAGCAGCAGGTGCAGCCAGTCCAGGGCCTCGGGCAGATCCACACGGTCGCGATCCCAAACGTCGAGGTCCACCAGCTCTCGCACCTGCTCCGGGCTGGCCAGGGCGATGAGCTCCACCGCGTCCGTGCGGCCGAGGCTGCTCACCACGCGGTGCAGCTCCACGCTGGACATGGCGGCGACCCGTTGCGGCTGCTCCAGCAGCCGGTTGAGCAGCGTGGTGGGTCGGGAAAGATGGAGCAGGTCCGGTGCTTTCGGCGGCGTCATGCCAGCATTCCTGTCAGCATTCCTGTCAAGGGCCCCTTCGGACGACGGGATCAGTCTTCGTAGATCTTCGCCACGATCTCGGCGCGGGTGCAGAGGCCCTTGTCCACCATCAGCGTCATCAGTTTGCGCAGCACCTTCTCGTCGCGCTCGAGGTTCGCCACCAGCTGGCGCACGGTCTCGTGGAGCTGCATCAACAGCTGATCCCGGGCGGATGATGAGACGGCGGGGCGTTCCGCCGTGGGGGGCCGCGGTCGGGGAGCCGGCTCCGGCTGTGCCCTGGGCTCCGGCTGTGCCCTGGGCGGCGCCTGCAGGGGCGACGGACGATCCACTGCGATGGGCTCCTCGTCTTTGCCGTACCACGGCCGGTTGTCCAGCCCGATGCTGGCCGGCGCTGGCGCCTGCCCGAGGTAGTCGCGGCGGATGGCGGCGTCCATCGCGCGATGTCCCGCGAGGTGCGGGCGAACGTTGCAGCGTGTTCGGACGCGGATCAGGTCGAACAGCTCCACGTTGGTGGGGTCGGCCATGGCCACGTCGAGGAACGAGGCCCCGGGCTCGAACCCGAACGGGAAGCAGAAGTTCTCCTGGCAGAACTCGAGGTCCAGCTTCTGCAGCGCCTCGGGTGACGCCACGGTGTTGTACAGATCCACCGCCGGGATGTTGAGCTGGGTGCTCAGCGTCCGAACCAGCGTCTCCTCCGCCAGGAACCCGAGCTCGACCAGCGTCTGTCCCAGCGGTCGGCCCCACTTCTTCTGCTCGCCCAGGGCGGACTGCAGCTGCATGACGTCGATCACGCCAGCCTCTACCAGGAGCTCTCCGAGTTTGCGTCGTGCCATCGCTGTGTTGGAGTGTGTTGGAGGTCGGCCTCCCTGTCAAATCAGTCCGCGGGCAAGTCCGATTCTGCGCGCTCCGCTCCGCACCCGAGCGGAGCTCCGCCGGTCCGCGCACCGGGGCGGGATTGACAGCGTGTGGCAGGCCGGATGTGATGTGGCCATGGAGCGTGTTGTGAGCGACGTCGAGGCGGCGGTGCTGGCGGCCAACCAGGCCCACGGACTGATGCGACCCGGCGCCAGGGGGCTCGTCGCGCTGTCGGGTGGCGGTGACTCGCTGTGCCTGCTCCACCTGCTGGTGGCGCTCGGGTCGCGGCTGGAGCTGTCCCTCGAGGCGGTGCACGTGGACCACGGGCTGCGGCCCGGCTCCGCCGCCGACGCCGCACGGGCGGTGGCGCTGGCCGAGGCGCTGGGCGTCCGGGCCGCCACGCGGCGGGCCTCCATTGCGGCCGGGCCGGGCAATCTGCAGGAGCGCGCGCGGCTTGCGCGACACGAGCTGTTGCAGCAGGAGGCCAGGCGGGCGGGCGTCGAGTTCGTGGCGCTGGGACATACCGCTACGGACCAGGCCGAGCTGGTGCTGATGCGGGCCGTGCGAGGAGCGGGACCCACCGGGCTGGCGGGGATGCGTTGGAGCAGTCAGCTCGGATCGGGGGTTCGGTTGATCCGGCCGCTGCTCGGCATCACGCGACGCCAGGTGGAGGCCTATCTGTCTCAACACCAGCTACAGTGGGTCCAGGACCCGAGCAACGAGACCGACCGATACTTTCGCAACCGGACGCGACGCCACCTGCTGCCCCTCCTTCGGCAGGAGAACCCGAGAGTGGAGCAGGCGCTGTGCCGACTGGCACAGATCTGCGCCGACGAGTCGGATGCACTGGATGCCATGGCCGACGACGTGCTGCGCCAGATCTCGGACGGGGAGGGGATCCAGGTGGCCGGTCTGGCCAATCTGAACGTCGGGCTCCTGGACCGCGTGCTCCGTCTGGCCCATCGCCGTGCGGTGGGTCACACGCGGCGGCTGGAGCAAGCTCACGTGGAGGCGGTCCACGCCCTGCTGGCTGGTTCGCAACATGGCGGGCTGGACCTGCCCGGTGCGCGTGTCGAGCGCCGGCAGGGTCGTTTGGTGTGGGTGTGTCGGGAGGCGGAAGCGGCTCCATTTGCGGTGGAGCTCGCTGGCCCTGGCCGTCACCTGCTCCCCGACGGGCGGGTGATCACGCTGACGCTCAGCTCCGACGCCGAGGGCCTGGATCCGTGGGCTGTGCTGTCCGCTCCCCGGGCGCGGTTCCCCCTCCTGCTCCGTTCACGCCGAGCGGGGGATCGAATCGCCATCCGCGCCGGTAACAAGAAAGTGAGTCGAGTGCTGATGGACGCACGGGTACCGGCGGCCCGACGTGCTACGGTTCCCTTGCTGGTGTGTGGTGACGTGGTGGTGCTCGTGGTCGGACTCCGGCGGGCAGCCGGCTGGGGTCCCGGGGCCAGTGAGGAGGCATTGGTCGTGGAGGTGTCGGGTCAACAATGACGCGGACTTCGTGCGATGGGGGGAGAATAATCGTTCGTCGCCCCTTGAAAACTCTATTGTCATCACTATGTTGACTGACTGTAGCGGGTAGCCAATACTACTAGTTGGAGGTCCCTGTTGAAGCAATCCCACAAGACGATCCTGCTCTGGATCCTCCTGATTTTCATGTTCCTTGGGATCTACAGCCTGTTCACCAGCAACCCCACCCAAAAGCAGGGGAAGGTCGACTTCTCCCAGTTCGTCCAGGACGTGGAGAAGAACCCCGAGAAGATCAAGAAGCTCACGATCAAGGGCACCACGTACACCATCGAGTACGCCGACGGCCAGGTGCGGACCACCGGGCAGGCCCTGGACAGCAAGCTGCGAGAGCGGCTGGACAAGGCCAACGTCCCCTACGCCATCGAGGAGCCCGACGAGGGCTCGTTCTGGCAGTCGATCCTCATCTCCTGGCTGCCGGTGATCTTTCTGTTTCTGATCTTTTTCTTCTTCATGCGTCAGCTCCAGGCGGGGGGGGGCAAGGCGATGAGCTTCGGCAAGTCGCGCGCCAAGCTGTTGTCGGACCACCAGAACAAGGTGACGTTCGAGGACGTGGCGGGGATCGAAGAGGCCAAGGACGAGCTGGAGGAGATCGTCGAGTTCCTCAAGGACCCCAAGCGCTTCACCCGACTGGGCGGCCGGATCCCCAAGGGTGTGCTGATGATGGGCGCGCCCGGGACGGGCAAGACGCTCCTGGCTCGTGCCATCGCCGGGGAGGCCGGGGTCCCGTTCTTCTCCATCTCGGGCTCGGAGTTCGTCGAGATGTTCGTCGGCGTCGGTGCGTCGCGGGTGCGCGATCTGTTCGAGCAGGGGAAGAAGAACGCGCCCTGCATCATCTTCGTCGACGAGATCGATGCCGTGGGGCGGCACCGCGGCGCCGGACTCGGCGGCGGACATGACGAGCGTGAGCAGACGCTGAACCAGCTGCTGGTGGAGATGGATGGGTTCGAGAGCAACGAGGGCGTGATCATCATTGCCGCCACCAACCGCCCCGATGTCCTCGATCCGGCGTTGCTGCGCCCTGGCCGCTTCGATCGTCGCATCGTCGTGCCCCGTCCCGATGTCCGCGGACGAGAGGGGATCCTGAAGGTCCACACGCGACGTGTTCCACTGGCGGACAACGTGAATCTGCAGATCGTGGCGCGCGGCACGCCGGGCTTCTCCGGGGCCGACCTGGAGAACCTGGTGAACGAGGCCGCGCTCCAGGCCGCCAGGCGGAACAAGGACAAGGTGGAGGGGGGCGACTTCGAGTTCGCCAAGGACAAGGTCCTGATGGGGGCCGAGCGTCGATCGCTCATCATCTCCGACCGTGAGAAGCGCAACACCGCGTTTCACGAGGCAGGGCACGTGCTGGTGGCCAAGAACCTCGTGGGTGTGGACCCCGTGCACAAGGTGACGATCATCCCCCGCGGGCAGGCCATGTTGGGGCAGACCCAGCAGCTGCCGATCGAGGACCGGCTCAGCATGGACCGGACCTACGCCAACAACACCATCGCGATCCTGATGGGCGGGCGGATCGCCGAGGAGATCACGTTCAACGAGATCACCACCGGTGCCGGAAACGACATCGAGCGGGCGACGGAGATCGGGCGCAAGATGGTCTGCGAGTGGGGCATGAGCCCGGTGATGGGTCCGTTGGCCTACGGCCAGCGCGAGGGGGAGATCTTCCTCGGTCGGGAGATCAATCGCCACAAGGACTACAGCGAGAAGACGGCCGAGATGATCGACGGCGAGGTCAAGCGCATCGTGGACGACAACTACAAGCACGCGACGCAGATCCTGCAGGACCACGCGGATCAGCTGCGGCTGCTGGCCGAGGCTTTGCTGGAGTACGAGGCGCTCGATGCGACTCAGATCGACTCCGTGCTGGAGGGGCGAGGCCTACCCCATCTCGCCGCCACGGAGCCGGCCTCGGCCCCTGAGCCGGAGAAGAAGCCCGTCTATTCCCCCCCCCAGCCGGGCCCGGCGATGCCCGCTCTGAACGAGGACCCGGAGAAGGCCTGACACGGTCCCCGGTTCGGTATAGAATCGGCGCCTCATGGCGACGGTGCTACCACCATCACAGCTGGGCGCAACGATCTGGGACTGGTCCAGGACCTGCGTGTTCGGCGTGATCAACGTGACCCCGGACTCGTTCTCCGACGCTGGACAGTTCCTGGACCCCGACACCGCCATCGCCCGCGGGCTGGAGCTGGCGCGGCTGGGCGCGGATGTGCTGGACGTGGGAGGGGAGTCCACCCGCCCGAACTCCACGCCGGTGCCCGAGGAGGAGGAGTTGAGACGGGTGCTGCCGGTGATCGAGGGGCTGGCGCGACAGTGCAACCTCCCCATCTCCATCGACACCTACAAGGCGCGGGTGGCACGGGAGGCGGTGGCGGCGGGAGCCAGCGTGATCAACGACATCAGCGGGATGGGCCTCGACCCGCTGATGCCCCGGGTGATGTGCGAGTCGGGGGCGACGGTCATCCTGGGTCACCTGCGGGGTACGCCGGCCACGATGCAGGAAGGGGTTCACTTCGTCGATGTGGTGGGCGAGGTGTGTGACGAACTGCGGGTCGTCCTGCGCCGGGCGGTGACGGAGGGGATCGCGCCCGACCGGATCTGGTTCGACCCCGGCATCGGGTTCGGCAAGACCGCCGCGCAGTCGCTGCAGCTGCTGCGGGACGCGGGGCGGATCCGTGAAGCGCTGGGCTATCCGATCCTGGTGGGCCCTTCTCGCAA
>Ga0210044_10006266_pt1 | contig 15782 bp, 15 predicted proteins | sample CryGey13umfilter_2_FD_183959 | JGI IMG/M metagenome (GOLD analysis project Ga0210044, IMG submission 183959) | Groundwater microbial communities from aquifer in Utah, USA - Crystal Geyser 4/9/14 3 um filter (SPAdes) (version 2) | ecosystem: Environmental > Aquatic > Deep subsurface >...
TCAAAAACTCATGGAACACTTAATATGGTACAATACAAAGAGAATACACCAATCTTTGGGTAATATTTCACCCATTGATTATTTAATAAAAACTGTTCCGGAGTCTCAAATGTGCGTGACGCGTACACAGGCTTGACTTTTTAGCTTATTTGTGCTAAAATATATTTATGGATGAATATATTAGCCGGTCTGTAAATTTGGTCAAAAATGTCGATAAAAAATATAATTTTAATCTATCTGAGATTAATAATTTTATTATTAATGATTTATTGAATGGTAAAGAAAGAGAAGTCTTAACAAGACGCTTTGGCGTATTTGATAAAAAACCTGAAACCCTAGAATCTATAGGATTGACATTTGGAGTTACTAGGGAAAGAATCAGGCAGATTGAAAAACATATATTTAACAAGATCGGTTCTTCAAATAATTTAAAGCCCGTATTTAAGTATTTAAACGGTATCATCAATGATAATGGGGGGATTATGTCAACACTGGAACTAGAAAAAAAATTAAATTTAGAAAACTCTGAAAATAAATATTCTTTACGTATAATATTAGAGTCATCTCATGATTTAACGAGAATAGAAAGTCCTAAAATAACAGAATCTTGGTTTAATGTGAGAATTGGACAAAATCTTATTTTAAGTATTATTAAAATAGCTGAAGAAATATTAAAAGAAAATAATAAATCTTTAACAGAAAAGTATTTAACTGGTATGATTCTAAAAGAGATTAACCCTATCTACAGAGATACGGTTAATGTTGATTTAATATCATCGGTTTTTTCTTTTTCAAAAATTATTGGTAAAACGCCAGAAAATGAATTAGGTTTAACTGACTGGGGTATTGTTAACCCAAAAAACACGAGAGACAAGGTATATGTAGTTTTTAAAAAAATCAAAAAACCTTTACATTATAAGGATCTTACAGACCTTATTAGGAAATCTGGTTTTTCCAAAAAAAACATTAGTGTTGAAGCGGTGCATAATGAACTAATCCGTGATCCTAGGTTTGTTTTAGTCGGTCGAGGTATATATGCATTAAAAGAATGGGGGTATAACCCTGGAACAGTTGCAGAAGTTATAGAAGATTTATTAAAAAAAGAACAGAAGCCAATGCACAAGAATGATATTATTGAAAAAGTCCTAGAGAGAAGATTAGTTAAAAAAAATACAATACTTCTTAATTTACAAGAGAAGCCCCAGTTTAAAAGATTAAAAAGAGCAGTTTATTATTTAAGGGAACAATAAGTGGAAATATTATCAATATTATCAAGATATATATTTTTTATAATTTTTATAGCCATTTGGGTAGCTATCCCTGTTTTTCTTTATTATTCTTATCAAAATAAAAGAAGAAGAGAGTGGATTGAGTCTCAAGAGTATACTTTAATTAAAATTTCCGTACCAAAAGAAAACGAAAAGGGTCCATTATCCGCTGAACAGATGTTTGCAAGCTTGCATGGAATATTTAAGCCCAACAAAGAAAGAGTCAGAGAAGGATCTCTCCAGGAACATATAAGTTTTGAGATTGTTTCTTCTAAAGAAAGGATTTCTTTTTTTGTCTGGCTTCCTACTCATCTTAAGGACTTTGTAGAGGGTCAAATATATGCACAATATTCTAAAGTAGAGTTTGAAGTAATAAGCGACTATGCATCTAATGAGTTTTCTGATTATCAAATTATTGGTACAAATTTAGTGCTTAACAAAAATGATGTTCTTCCTATCAAAACTTTTCTTAACTTTGAAGAAGTAGACCCGCTATCAGGTATAACAAGCGTGTTATCTAAGATTAATGATCCCGAAGACCAGATTTGGATTCAGATTCTTTTTAAGCCAGTAGACGATATATGGCAAGAGCGGGGGATAGCTTACGTTAATGCAGTTAGGGAAGGTCATTCGCCAGATTCTAGGGGGTTTGGTTCAATAATAAAAGACGGAGCCGTTGGATTTACAAAAGAACTTTTGAAAGCTGCTGTAGCGCCACCAGAAACACTCACACAGCCAGCAGCGCCAGTAAAGGTAGCACCTGGAGATGAAGCCAAAGTAAAGGCAATAGAAGAAAAAATTGCTAAATTAGGCTTTGGCGTTAAGATTAGAATTGGATATATTTCTAAAAAATCGGATCTAAATACAGCAAAAATTAAATTAAAATCAGTTGTCAGCGCATTTAAACAGTTTAATACAGTAAACCTTAATGGTTTTCAGGCAGGATCATCAGTCGCTGGTGATCAGTTTGTAAAGGATTATAGATCAAGATTGTTTACAGAAGAAGGCTTTGTTTTGAATATTGAGGAGTTAGCAAGTATATTTCACCTTCCTAATATTTCAGTTGAAACGCCTAATATTGATTGGACTGGTTCCAAAAAAGGTGAACCGCCAGAGAATCTTCCTGTAGCAACCGGAGCTGATATTGATAAGGAAATATCAGTTTTTGCAGAAACTAATTTTCGTCATAAGAAGGAAAAATTTGGCGTAAAAGAAGATGATAGAAGAAGACACATGTATATTATCGGTAAGACTGGGGTAGGAAAAACTAACATGATGGAGAATATGGTTATTTCTGATATTAACGCCGGTCATGGGGTAGCGGTTGTTGATCCTCATGGAGAATTTGTTGATAAGATTTTACAATACATTCCTAAAAACCGTATTAATGACGTTGTGTTATTTAATCCGGCTGATATAGATCATCCAGTTGCATTTAATCCTCTTGAGACCGTAAGTGCTGATCAAAAGAATCTAGTAGCCTCAGGGTTAATAAGTATTTTTCAGAAGATTTGGCAAGAATCATGGGGGCCAAGGTTAGAATATATATTAAGGAATACGATAATATCTTTATTGGATTATCCTGACAGTACTATGTTCGGTATTCTTAGAATATTAGTTGATAATGAATATCGTAAAAAGGTAGTAAAGAGTTTAAACGATCCTGTTATACACGACTTTTGGACTAAGGAATTTGCACAATATAACGAAAAGACAAGAGTTGATGCTATTCTTCCTATACAAAATAAAGTTGGTCAATTTCTTTCTAGTCCAACTATCAGAAATATCGTAGGTCAGCCTAAGAGTAAAATTGACATTCGGAAAATTATGGATAATAAAAAAATATTATTATTAAGATTAGCGCAGGGGCAGATAGGGGAGGATAACGCAGCTTTATTAGGCGCCATGATGATTACAAAAATGCAGTTAACCGCAATGAGTCGAGTTGATGTTCTGGAAGAGAAACGTAATGACTTTTATCTTTATGTTGATGAGTTTCAAAATTTTGCAACAGAGAGTTTTGCTAAAATTTTATCAGAAGCTAGAAAATATAGATTAAATCTTATATTAGCTAATCAATATATTGCACAACTTTCAGAACCTGTTAGAGATGCAATTTTTGGTAATGCCGGTAGTTTAGTTTGTTTTAGAGTAGGAGCAACTGATTCTTTGTTTTTGGATAAAGAATTAGAGCCTGTGTTTGATGCAAATGATTTGGTAAATCTTGATAAATATCAAGTATATGTAAAATTATCGGTTGATGGGGTTACAGGAAATGCTTTTTCTGCTAAAACATTAAAAATACCTGAACCAACGGATGATAATGTTCAAACTATTATTAGGGCTAGTCAAGAGAGATATGCTACCGATAGGGAATTTGTTGAGCAGAAGATTTCAGAATGGGCCGCTTCTAATGAAAAAGAAAATAATTTAGGCGCAGAGAATGGTCAAAATGTTCAAGAAACGCAAGTTAATAATTATCAAGGCTATGGAAGGTATTTGCAAGAGATTAAGGAAAATATAAGTAAGAAGCCAGTCGAGAGCATGGACGATCAACAAAAATTAGAAGAATCGGTGAGTAAAATTGAAACAATAAAGCAAATTGATAAAAATGATATCAATGGTATTGAAAATATCCCTACTGTTAAATCAGAGCAGATAAAAAAAATGACATCTAAAATTATACAATCAAGAGACATCAACAAGTCAGAGGATAAGTTAGAGATAAATAAAAAAATTCTTACTGATGTAAATCAAGTTTCTAGACCATCAGAAAAGCAGCCAGAAATTAACAATAATGAATTAATATATCAATCCTTTAAATCAGATACTAGCCATATCGTAGAAGAAACAGGGGATAGTAAGGATGAAGATCAGGAGATGAAAAAGGAAATTAAGCCTGGTGAAATAATCAAGTTTGATTAAAAATAGATTGTTTTTAGTTATTAAGAGCACATAGAGTTTATATTATCTTCGTGTTTTTAATTTGTTTACGAAACATTATTTTAATAATATTATCTTCTGTTTGGCTCAGGGAGTATCGTGGTAATATGTCGTACAATGTATGTTGCAAGACGTTGTACTAAATAGTATTGGGGAGAAGTAGTAAGTTTTATTTTAGTTTATAAATTGTTTTATTTTTAATTGTTAGATCAATATATTCTATATTATTTTTCTTTGATTCTAGTTGTTTTAATGTTTCTGATAATTTATTGATTTGATCGTCAAGGCTTTTTGTAGTATCAAGTATTAAACTAATACTCTCTTTGGTATGGATATTTAATATAAATGTTGTTTCTTTGATACTGATATAGTCAATATTGATGCTTAATCCTTTTAATCTATTAGTTAAGTTTTCAACAAAGCTTACAAAATTTGGATAAACAACTCTATCATCATTACCGATCGGTAAATTGCTTTCATCCTTTATGGTTATTAAGTCATTGTTGTTATCAATTTCTTTAATAACAAATCCTTCGCCATCAATTAAATATTTTTTATCTTTTGTTTCCCAAACTATAGATGCTTTTTTGCACCGAAATATGACTTCTATTGCATTTGGTATTTTTTTTGTGATGCTAATCGATTTAATTTCTTTAATTCTTTTTTGTATATTATTTTCAGCCTCCCTGCTATTAAATAAGATAATATTATCGTTATTAAAGATAAATAACTTATTTCGCTGTAATTCTTCTTTAATGTATGTATCTACTTTTTGCTGAAATTCTCCGTCGCCACTTATTTTTATGTTTTTAATTTTTAGATAATCAGATTTGAATAAATAGATTATTAAAAAAGAAATAATTATTATAATTAAAAAAATAACCACTTTTTTTAAAAATATAGATATCTTCCCTGTTCTGATTTTTTTTCTTTGCGAAAAAACCTTCGGATTTCTGTATACTTTATTATAAACCTTTCTTTTCTCCATATTTTAGTTCCTTTTCTATGATTAGATTAATTAATTTTTCAAAGCTGATATCAAATTCTTTTGCTTCTTTTGGCAATAAACTTTCTTGAGTCATTTCAGGGATTGTATTAATTTCAAGTATAAATATTTCCCCTTTTCTAATTATCATGTCTGTTCTTGAAATTGTTTTACATTTAATTAATTTATGTACTGTGGTCGCTAATTCTTTTGCTTTGTTCTCTATTTGTTTTTCTATTCTTGCGGGTACAATTTCTTCGTTTTGCCCTGAATATTTTGATTTGTAGTCAAAAAATTCACTTTCTTTAGGAATTATCTCAATAGGCGGTAAAGAAATTAATTGATTATTTATCTCAATTACACCAACGCTTATTTCCGTGCCTTTAATATATTCTTCTAGTATTAAGGATTGATTTTTCTTCAATTTTTTCAGTTTTTTTTCTAGTTCTTTTTCATTATTTATTATATTTATACCCATACTGGAACCCTCATTAATTGGTTTTAGAATTGATGGGAAAGTAAGATTTTTTTTAATATTAGACTCTTTGTTTATTATAGAAAAATTAGGTGTTTTTATCTTATTTGCAGTTAGAATTGTTTTGGTTATTTCTTTATCCATACCAATAACTGAAGCAAGAATGCCAGAACCCGTATATTTTATTTTTAATGTTTCGAGAAATCCTTGTATTGAGCCATCCTCTCCGCCTTTTCCGTGAAGCGCAATAAACGCAAGATCAATATTTTTTTTCTTTGCCAAGTCTATGATTTTGAAAATTTCTTTTTTTGTATCTATTAGTTTTACGTTATATTTCTTTTTATTGATGTTTTTAGATATCATTAAGCCAGTTTTTAACGAGACTATTCTTTCGTTAGAGTCGCCGCCATATAACACTACTATATTCTTTTTTTTCACCTCCATCCCCTTTCTTCTAGGTATCTTATTTCTCTTTCTAAATGAATACCATATTTGTTCATCGTTTTTCTTTTTATCTGGTTAATCAAGTATTTAACATCCGCTGCTTTTGCGCCACCTAGATTAATGATGAAGTTTGCATGTATTTGGGATATTTGAGCATTGTTTTTCTTTTTACCTTTCATGCCTAAGTCTTCTATTATTTTTCCTGCAAACATTGATTTAGGATTTTTGAATATACTACCGGCAGAATAGCCGATAGGTTGATTTACTCTATTTTTAATGACTGCTTTCGTTATTTTATCTGGTATTTTTTTGGATATTTTTTTTAGTTTAAACGTAGCTTCTAATAATATATCTTTATTATTTTTAAGATTACTTTCGCGATAGCCAAAGCCAAAATAAGATTTATCTACTTCAATTATTTTACCGTTAGACTTTAATAATTCTGCTTTATATAAAATATTTGAAATATGTTTGTTTTTCATGCCGGCATTGCCAACTACCGCTCCTCCTACTGTACCAGGTATGCCAATTAAAAATTCTATGTCGCCTAGATTATTATTTTTTACTTCTTGGAGCAGCTTGCTCAAAGGTAATCCAGCACTGCATGTAATTTTATCTTTTTCTATGTTTATGCAGTTAATATTAGATATCTTGATTATTAATCCCCTATACCCCTTATCATTAACTAAAATATTTGATCCATTACCAATAGCAACATAGGGAATATTTTTCTTTTGGGCAAAGTTAACCGCTTTCAATATATCTCCATTACTGTTTACTTCAGCAAAGTAATCAGCCTCCCCCCCTATTCTAAAGGATGTATAGTTACATAAAGATTTATTTTTTACAATTTTCATTTAAAAATAACTCTCCTACTTGATAAACTGGGCCTGCCCCGATAGTTAATATTATATCCCCATTTTCTGCATTTTTAGATAAATATTTTGCCGTCTCCTTAAATGATTCTATATACAATGTATCTATCTCTTTTTTTTCTTGAATTTTTTCTACTAGTTTTTTTGAGTTAACGGCTTGAATGTCTTTTTTAGTATCTCTAACTTCATATATATCATTTATGATTAATTTATCAGCTAAGTCAAAGGAATTTATAAAATCATTGAAAAATAGCCGAGTTCTAGAATATTGATGAGGTTGGAATATGCACCACAGCCTTTTTCTATTAGTGTAAAAATTTTTAATTGCTTCCAATGTTACCTTGATTTCTGTTGGATGATGTCCATAGTCATCAATTACTATAATTCCATTTTTTTCTCCTTTGAGTTCCATTCTTCTTTTCGCGCCAGTAAACTCTAACAAGGTTTCTTTAATAGTTTTAAGATTAACGCCTAACTTTGAAGTCACAATTATAGAAGCCAAGGCATTCATTGTGTTATGTTTGCCGGGTACTCTAATTATAAAATTATCAATAATCTGTTTATTTTTAAATACGTCAAAAGATACCTGACCCTTTTCTTCTTTAACATTTTCAATTCTCCATTCTGCCAAGCTTTCTGACATCCCATAGGTTATTATCGGAAAATCAAATTGAGTATTTGTTAATATTTTCTGAATGTTTATATCATCAGCATTTACAACTGCGAAGCCATTTTGGGGTACTAACTTTAAAAAATTTTTAAAAGCATCAATTATTTTATCTATATTTTTGAAATAATCTAGGTGCTCTTTTTCTATATTGGATATTACCGCTATGCTTGGCTTAAGTTTTAAAAATGAAGACTTATATTCACATGCCTCAACAACGATTAAGTCACTCTTTCCCTTTATCCAATTTTGGTTGCCAAACTCTTTTATGAGACCCCCTACGGCAACAGTAGGATCCATACCAGCTTTATCCAGTATTACTGAAATCATTGAAGAGATCGTTGTTTTGCCATGAGTACCAGCAACGGCAACGCTTCTTTTGTTTTTCATTAGTTTGCCTAGGTATTCTCCCCTGTCTTTCATAGCTATTTTTAGCTGCCGTGCTTTTAATACCTCGGGGTTATCTTTACTAATTGATGATGTAATTATGATAAGATCTGTTTTTGGATCAAGGTTGCTTCTTTTATGTCCTATATAAATTTTTACACCCAAATTTCTTAAGTGTTTTATATTATAACTATCTTCTATATCAGAACCACTAACAATATAGCCGCTTTTTACCGCAATGCCGGCAAGCGCACTCATCCCTATGCCTCCTATTCCTATAAAGTGTATTTTCATAACTTATTCAATTTTAAATCAAAGAGGCAAATTTTAAAAGCTAAAAATGATTTTGTAGGATTTCATAGTTAGTAGTTAATTATTTTGTAATTTTTGACAAAACAAATTAATAAAAATACCAATATAATATTTAAAAACAATTATATATTTGTTATATTTAATATAAATTGATCTTTGATATTTATAAAAAAGGGGCTGTTATTATGGATTCTTGTCCTATAGAAAGATTCCTTGAATTTGATAATCAGAAACAAGTAAGAAGTGATGATTATTCTATAGTTAACGAGGAAAATATTAGAAAAATTTCTAAAAGTGGACAAAAATACAGGCGCATACTTAGTCTTGCTGGTATAAATTGTGCGGGTAAAGATACTGTAATTAGTTTTTTAGAATCTTCTCGTGACGATATTATTAGATTAAAACTACATACTTCTAGGCCACCCAGGATAGGCACACAGAAAGATTATCCGACAATGAGAGAAATTAAAGATGCAAATAGTATCGGTAGCGACATAGGAAATTATTATTTTACTTCTAGGGAGTATTTAGAAAAAAACATGGATGGCTCTTTATTGTTTAGATCTAAGGGTGATTATTATTACGCACTAATGATGGAAGAAGTCGTAACGAAAATATTCGAAGCAAGGAAGCATAGAAAGATATTATTAATTCCTGGAGTTTTTATAACATGTTTAGTTCTCAAAAAAGAATTATTCAAAAATATGATGATAGTCTATCTTAGGACGCCAATTAAACATTTACGAGAAAGATTAGAAGATCGAGAGAGATTGCAACATAGGCGTGATATTTTAACTCCGCAGGAAAAAATAAGAATTGATCGTACAATTGAAGACGCGCAGCGTTATAATGTGTTAGCTTATGTATTATATCCGCTAATAATAAATTATATAGTTAATAATGAAGACGGCCGCTTAATGGATACGATATTCAAAATAGAAAGCATTATTGATGAAAAATTATAGAAATAGGGGGTATAAAAAAACTATTGATATATAACAAAAATCTTTGGAGTTTAGCATTTCAGAGATTTTTTCTTTAAAGGAGTACGCTATGAAGGTTTGTATCATATGTAATTCTGATAATTTAACTGAGATAGTTGAGAAAAATTTAGTCAAATATTATTGTTCAAGTTGTAAACAAAAATCTTCTCGTTATCTTGATCGTGGTCGAATTAAGAAAATAAATACAAATTATGGAATCAAACATCAGGTTGTTAAAGCTATCATTAAAAACGGAAAAGGTCAGATACTTTTTATAAAAAGAAGGACTTATCCTTTCGGCATTACAATACCAGCAGGACATATTGATAATGGTGAGACGTCAAGAGAGGCATTGGATAGAGAGGTTTTTGAAGAAACAGGCTTACGAGTGAAAAAAGCGAAATTATTCTTTAAGGAAGTGGATGTAAAAAACTCTTGTCGGGCCGGCGCGGATTACCATGATTGGTTTGCTTATGAATGTGAAACACAAGGCACGGTAATGGAAAACTATGAAATTGATTCGGTTTTTTGGTCGCCACCCGAAGAAGGACCGAATATTAGCCCTAGAAATAAAACAATTTTTGAGGCTTATATAAATTATGGAAAATAATGAAGATATAAGACAATTGCTTTATCAAATAAGCAATGCAGTCTCTAAATTGAGTTTAGATATGGATGATTATTTATCTGTTATTAAAGAAACAATAATGGCAAACTTAGGAGTTGATAATTGTTTAATTTTTATAGATAGAAAAAAACCAGATTTTGCCGATATCATTGATTTTATTAAAAATAAAAAAGAGACTCTTTTAGTATTTGATATTCAAAATAATTGGCGTTTAAATTTTAAAAGCCCATTTAAAGCTGGTTCATTAGTGATTAGCCCAATTCTTCTTGAGAATAAAGTTATTGGTTTAGTTATAGTTCATTGGAAGAAACCAAAGCTAATTAAACAATATGAATTGGAAGTATTAAGATTAGTTTCATCACAAGTTGCTTCAGCTGTAAACATTCATGATTTACATAATAAAGTTGTTTCTCAGCGCGATAAACTAAAATCGGTTGTGAGTGATCTATCTGATAAACTGCAAACAATCAAGATGCAGGAACAGAGATGGCACACTTTTTTTCAGACTGTAGATATAGGAATGATTATATATGACTCTGAGGGTATCATTATTGACACTAACCCGGAATTTTGCAGGTTGTCCGGGTTTGAAAAAGAAGAATTAAAGGGGCATCTTGCTTGCGAAAGTAGGAGCCTTTATAATCCATTTTCAAAAACAAAAATAGGCAACTTCTGCCCTGCTATGGAAATAGTAAAAAGAAAAAGAATACACAAATCTCAAATAATTAAGAATGATGAATTATGGCTAAAGCAAAAAAACGGCGAATTTAAGTGGGTATCTGTTAGCGCCTATTCTATATTAGATAATTTCGGTAAGTTAGTGCTTATAGTAGAAATAATTAGAGATATAGATAAATTAAAAAAAATTGAAAAAGAAAGAGAGGACTTTATAACTTCAGCTACACACGAACTAAGGACTCCCCTAACTGCTGTGAGAGGCTATATGAGTATGATACTTAACAATAAGGGGCTTAATGAAGAAAATAAAACTCGGTACCTAGAAAGGGCCTATACATCATCTGAAGAGATAATGGATTTAGTTGAGCGAATGTTAGAAATTATCAGAATCAAAAGCGATAAATCTTCTATTAAGTTAACAACAATTGATTTAATCGAGCTTATAAATGATGTTATAGTTAATCTTAACTATAAAATTGAAAAGACAGGTATTAGCGTTAAAAAAGACTTTACTACCCAGCCTGTTTTCGCGTCATCTGATTATAAACGTCTTAAAATAGTCATATCTGGAATTATAGATAATGCTATTAAGTATTCGGGGGGAGATTCAATAATTATTAGTCTTGTAAAAGATCATAATGATATCATAATCAATATTCGTGATACCGGAATAGGTATATCAGAAGAAGATATCGAAAATATTTTCCAAAGATTTTATAGAGTGAGTGATTCTTTAACATCACGTGTGCCCGGTGCTGGTTTAGGATTATATATTGCTAGAGAGTTGGCTAATGAAATAGGAGGAGAACTTTCGGCATCTAGTATAAAAGGTGAGGGTACTACATTTAAAATCCGTATTCCTTTAGTTTTACAATTACAATTACCATGCACAAAATAAATAAAAATTAATGGAGGAAAAATGAAAAAAATATTTTTAATAGAAGATGATGTAACTTTAGCAGAGATGTACGAAGAACAATTTAAAATGTCTGGATTTGATACGGTGGTAGCGAAAAATAGCGAAGAAGTGATTCAAAAGATTGATTCTAGCATGAATCTTATTCTATTAGACATTCTCCTGCCGGACAAGAATGGGTTTGAAGTCCTAAAAGACATAAAATCAAAAAATGAATATAAAAATATTCCTGTAATTATATTAACTAATCTTGGAGTAAAAGATGCAGATAGAGATATCAAGCTGGCTATTTCTCTGGGTGCTACTGATTATCTTGTAAAAGCCTATAATACGCCAGATCAGGTTGTAAATAAGGTAAAGGAAATTCTAAAATAGATTTTATATTCTAAGATTTTGTCTTAGACATTTTAAGAAAATAGCTGCCTTATTAGGAGGGCTATTTTTATTGATACAGCGTCATCAAAATTTCTTGGATCTAAGCCTATTATTCGTGAAATCTGGTCTAATCTATAAATGACGGTGTTTCTATGAATGTGAAGTTTTTGCCCGGTGCTGGTTAGATTAAGGTTTTCTTTAAAGAAAAATTCAAGGGTTTTTAATAAATCATTATTAGTTAAATTACCTAACAATTCAGAAGAAAAAGTTAATTTTTTTTCTCGTGCACCGTCGCCTATTATAGAGACTATTCCTAAATCATCAATGAAATAACTTTTATCACCCCCGTATATTTTTTCACCTAATAATGCAGTCATTTTTGATTCGTTATAAGCTTTTATTAAACCCTTTATACCTATGTAAGCTTTACTGATTCCAACGGTTATTTTTTTAGTTTGATGATTCTTTAAAGGATTAAATATCTCAGAAAAATTTTTATTAATAAGCTCAATTGCTTTATCTTCATCGGAATTTGAGATATCTTTAAAGATTATAAAATAGTCTTCTCCTAAATATGCGATAATATTATCAGAGGCTTTCGTAAAGAAGCCCGAAATGGCATTCTCTATTTCTTTTTTCCAATGTTCTATTACTCTAGTTCGATCACCCTCGAATCTATAATCATTTAGTAAGCAATTTTCCCAAAATCCCTCTATCTTAATAAAAATAGCTATTCTTGAGATATTTAATTTATGGCCTAATATTGAAGCTTCAGAGATAAGGTATGGTATTTTTTTAGGATCATTTTCGAATAACATTTTTGATATAAATTGATCGGTTGAATCTTTAAGGGCTCGAGTTTTTTCTATCGTTTGCTGCATTAAAAGTTCTGTAAAACTTTTAATTATTTTAGCCTGTTCTAGGCCGTTATTATCATCATTATTAACAAGTAAAACACCTAAACTTTTACCTTCATAAATAATAGGAATTACTATTTGTTCCTCGCCTCTTATCTCTAATTCTTTAGGTTGACTTTCAGTAAAAATATTAGTAGAAAGATTGGCTTTTCTCCCTACATTATTAGGGTAGCTTGAAGCAATGTATCGGTTTTCGGTATCAACAAAGCTTACTTCTTTACCTAGCAAGCTCATTATATGGTTTTGAATTTTCTCCGCTTGTTCTTTGGAGATTTCCATTTGCTTAGTGCCTTTAAATAAGTTTGATTAGATTATATTATAAATTTGTTTAGTGGTAAATTCCTGCCCTCATTTTTAACAAGAGCAGGAAACGTATTGCTAATCTTTCCTAGTCTGGTTTTTAATTAAACCTTTTATTTTTAAATGTTAGATCTAGGAAAGATTTAGCCTTCTTTAAAATTTTAAGTTAAAAGAAATTCATTATCATTGTAATATCCTACAAAATAAATTATCCACAAAATCGTATTATTGTTGAAATTGACAACAAATATTTTAGAAGCTAGAATGATACCATGACCGAAAGAGATCTTAAAGATATATTTATTAAACTAAAGAAAAAAATAGTGAATGATTTTAAGGGGAATATAAACCCTAGTAACCTGAATTGTGTTAAAATTCAAGTCTCGGGATTTACCAATAAACTAAAATCTGTTTATCCGTATAGAGGATTAAAGGATATACCCGCTTTTTACGAACATGAGGAAAGAACTATTTTATTTAATAAGGATTTAGTAAAACTACTAGATAGAGATTTTATTATTAATATTCTTTATCATGAACTTCTTCATGCATCAAGTTTTAGAAAGATCGATAAACATAAAGATAAAACCACTGTAAAATCTGGTTTTTATACCCAGATTTTTAAAAAAGGAAAAAAGATTAATTATTTTAAGCTTTTGAATGAAGGAGTAATACAATATTTTACCAATAAGAAAACTGGTTTTGTTAAAGACTCTGGCTATCAGTGGGAGGCAAATCGTATCTCTTTTTTGATAGAAGATATTGGCGATAGTATTCTAGAAAAGCTTTTTTTTCAAGGAGATATTAAAGGGTTTGAAAAAATTATTCATAAAAATTTTAATAGCACAAAAATTTTGGCTATCTTAAAATAAAAATAGTCCTGTGATACAGGACTATCCCAAACTATCTTATTCCTAAGGTTTTTTCCTTCTTGTATAAGTTTTTTTACTGCTTGACCGCTTTTTTTGCCTATTGTCTGATAAAATTCTTTTCCATATTTTCTTGCTGTTTTTCTGCCTCCTATTCGCCCGGCTTCTTTAGTAGTCATGGCAGGCTTAGCGTTAGCTTTTTTGGCCATTTTTCCTCCTTATCCTTCTGAGCTCTCTTTCGCTTTTTTAATAAGGTCTCTTACCTTATGTCCACCCATTGTTCCAATTTTATGATAAAAATCAGGCCCATACTTTTCGCTTACAACCCTTCCCCCTTTTTGACCGATTTTCTGGTAAAACTCTGGTCCATATTTTTCACTCACTGCTTCTTCACCTTTTTGACCAATTTCCTGATAAAATTCAGGCCCATACTTTCTGGAAGTTGTTGCTCCTCCCTTTTGACCTGCTTCTGCGGTAGTGATAGATTTTTTTTCTTTAGCCATACTAATCCCCCTTTATTTTTTATAATTTTATTTCATACCTCCCTTAGCTTTCTGTATAAGTTCTCTTACTCTATGGCCACCCTTGGTGCCTATTTTGTGATAGAATTCTGGACCATATTTTTTGAATGTGCTGGTCCCGCCCCTTCTTCCTGCTTCTGCAGTAGTCATAGGTTCTTTTTCTCCTGGCATTCTAGCCATAATTAATACCTCCTTTATTTTATTTATTTGCCTTTTTTACTTTTTATCATTTTATATTCTGTAATTCATTTATGCTCTATTTTTTATAGAAGTCATGTTCATTTTTTCCAGAACTTCCTTAAAAGTGCTTGTGCTCTTTTTTAGGCGTGGCTTATTTTATCTATCTTTAAGCAATATTTAGTGTAATTTATTCTTATCAAAGATATTGGATTTTTATATTTTTCTAAATGTTTAATTAAGCTTATTCATGCTTATAATAATAAAGTTAGTAATTATATTAATATAAAAAGTTATTGTTTTTTAAATTTTATTTGTATATTTTGTTATAAATACAAAATATAGGTGAAATATTTGCATAAGTTCAGAAACATATTGGACTCTAGGTAAGGAGTCTAAATGTAGCAAATCTATCTTGCAAGCTACTTTAAGGGATATAATCGTCTTATGAAGTACATATACGATATATCTCACTATTCTCTAAAGCAAAAGCAGTTAATCGAACAAAGAATAAGAATTCTTAAGTTCTTTGACGAATTTGGGCCTATGGTCACCAGAGAAGCTTTCAATAAAGGAAGATCAACTATCTTTCTTTGGAAAAAGAATCCAGACAGACAACGGATCTGAGTTCGAGAAGCACTTTAGGACATATGTTAGGAAAAACAACATAGTTCATTTTAATAGCTACCCAAGACGTCCCAAGGAAAATGCTTATGTGGAGAGATTCAATAGAACCTTAAAAGAGCAATACATAAACTGGCACAGAGAAAACCTGTGTGATACAGAAGAGTTTAATTTAGCAGAGGATTGATGCAATACTTAATCTGGTATAATACTAGAAAAGCTCATAGGTCATTAAACAAACAACCACCTTTAAAATATTTCTTGAATAATTTCATCTTACCCCAAAAGTCCAATATGTTATGGACTCTTACAAAATCAACTAGCCCTAAACAAAAAAGAGAAATGATAGTAGATTACAGAATCATTGAATGGCTAAGAGATGAAAGAGAAAAGCACTATATAGGCAAAGAAAAACTTAAGCCATTACTCGATGAATAT
>Ga0210044_10006268_pt1 | contig 15778 bp, 10 predicted proteins | sample CryGey13umfilter_2_FD_183959 | JGI IMG/M metagenome (GOLD analysis project Ga0210044, IMG submission 183959) | Groundwater microbial communities from aquifer in Utah, USA - Crystal Geyser 4/9/14 3 um filter (SPAdes) (version 2) | ecosystem: Environmental > Aquatic > Deep subsurface >...
TGAAATAATTCAAAACATAAGAGTATAACAAATTAATTGTAGGGACAGGGCTTGCCCTGTCCGTTATTTTATTAATACCCGTATAATTTAAATAGTATTTATTTTTATTAATTGAATCCAACCACTTCAGTAATATTTACAATTTTCCGTAGCACAGAATACTATTCTGTGCTACAAATTGTCATTTTAAATATTTAAAACACTATTTGCCATTAAATTTGCAACTACAAAAACCCACATAAACAATAGCAAACAGTAATTATTTTTACAAATGAAAACAATTTCTGATTTACAACAAAAGAAAATAGAATTCGTATTTATCGGACTGAGAAGATTTACGCAGATAAAAATATTTTATTCCGCTCTTGACAAGTAGTAGTATTATTATTATTATTATTATTGTGCAGCAAAAAGTAAATGAGTAAAAAAAATGAAAGCAATTCATTCATATTATTCAACAAAAAAGACTGGCATTGTAAAAATTTTTATTCTGTTGATATTAACATTTATAATCACCACGAGCTGCGATTTAACAGACCCGAAGAAAGACAAACCCAAACCCGAAGGCTATCAGGAAGATATTCCTTGGCCAAGCCTTGCTGATTCGCCCTGGCCAATGAATAATCATGACCCACAGAACACTGGCAGAAGTAAATTCCAGGGACCAAAATATGGAATCCTTGAAAAGGTTATTTCTGCTCCAGAACCGTATTCAGGGCTTGTATTTGGAAAGGATTCAACAATTTATTTGACAAGTTCTAACTGGTATAAAGGACTTTTAGCTTATACAATCGAGGGTAAATTAAAATGGAGCTGTGTTGAGGGTGGAGAATCTTATGCTTCTCCGATTATAACAAAGGACGGATCTGTTTGTTATTTGGGATCAGCAGCTGTTGTTTCAATCAAGGATGATGGTTCTGTTAATTGGATATACAGATTATCAAAAAGACAAACATCAAAATTATTTTCATTAGATCCCAATGGAAATATTTTTTTCCTTGACTCACCTATGCATAGCTTAAAAGCTGTAGATAAAAACGGAAATTTAGTTTGGGAAATGTATAATGATTATTTTGACTACATACTTAATTTAAGTCTTGGCAATAATCTTGCATTTTCTCCTGATGGAAATACAATTTATTTATATGGAGCAAAATCAGCGTTGACATCAATTGATATTAATAACAAAATAATTAAATGGGAATTTGGTAAAACTGCCTCGAGTCAGCTAAACGGTTCCGTTCTCGGTGTTTTGGTGGATTCTAGGGGAAATATATATTTTCCATATAGGAGTGATGATAATGAGATTTATTTTACATCTATTTCCCCAGAAATGAAACAAAGGTGGAAATATAAACTGAATCGTTCAATAGATGAACAGCCTACAATAGATAAAAATGGAACTGTTTATTTTGCAACAGATACTTTATTTGCAATTGATTACAATGGAAAAGTAAGATGGAAAAAATTCCTTGGGCAATATTTAACATCAAGTTTGGTTTGTGATATTGACGGGAATATATATGTAAGTCTAAACCAATATCAACTTAACACAATGTCTTTTGATAACAATGGAAATCTTCGATGGAGTTTGACTTCAGAATATCAAGGTGTTCTTAATTCTTCCCCGGCTTTATTCAACAGCAGAATTTTCTTATCGGCAAACAATGGTTATAATTTTTACATAATTAAATAGAGAAAAAAAATGAATGTTAAAATTCTATTTTTCTTTCTTTTTATGATTAATATTTTTGTATATCCTCAAACAGATGTAAAACAATTAGGATGGGGAGTAGGTGAAATTTATATTGGCACTCAGGGATTAGATATAGGTGAAACTGTACAATATAAAATGAATGTTTTAGGTACATTTTGGGGAGATATTAATCCGTATAAAATTAATACACCTTCAATTTATATTGATGCTATTGCTTTACGAGTTAACGAACAAACAAATAAAACAATTGTTGATTTCACTAATACAGATTTTAATTCCTTTGAATGGCCTTATTTTAGAATGAATATAGTTGATGATCAGGGATTAAATTCTTTTGGATTTGGTCTTTATAGATTTTCTATTGAACCATTTAACGCATATTTTTATATTGATTACCGTGATGATAATTTTAGCTCATATTCCAATTGTGCAGGACATTGTCAGGATATTTGGATTAAATATGAAAAAAGTGAAGATCAATTTTATTATAATATCAATGGATTTCACTTACAAGATCCAAACAATTGGGTTTCGATAGAAAACGGACAATTATTATTTGTTTATAAGATTAAAGGACAATCATCATTTTCAACCGATGAATTTCCCTTCTTCTGGAAAAACTGTCTGGCAATAACAGATTTTGAAAATGGTAACCCTCGTTTGTTTTGGAGCAAGCATCCAACATTTACAACGACAAATTATAAAATTTATCGTGCAATCAGTTCGGTATCAAATCCAAGGACACTTACATATAATCTTATTCATACAACGGCTTCAGAGGATATATTTGAATACACAGATCAGGATGTAGCACAGGGTAATTCCGATTATGTTTTTTATTATGTAGCAGCATACAATTCAAACACTAACAGCACTTCAGAACCAAGTAACGTAGTAACAACCAGAGGTGGAATGTACAAGCAAAATCAATTGAGTGAGGAACATAAAACAGGTAATATCAAATATGAACTCAGTCAAAATACACCAAATCCATTCAATCCAAGCACAACGATAAGTTTTACAGTTCCCAGTAGCACAGAATACTATTCTGTGCTACAAAACGTAACTCTGAAAGTTTACGATATTTTGGGAAACGAAGTTGCAACTTTAGTAGATGAAAACAAACCTGCGGGAGTGTATAATGTACAATGTATAATGAATAATGCAAGTTCGGGAGTTTATTTCTACACATTGAAAGCAGGTTCATTTACAGAAACAAAGAAAATGTTGCTGATGAAATAATTCAAAACATAAGTGTATAACAAATCAATTGTAGGGACAGGGCTTGCCCTGTCCGTTATTTTATTAATACCCGTATAATTTAAATAGTATTTATTTTTATTAATTGAATCCAACCACTTTAGTAATATTTACAATTTTCCGTAGCACAGAATACTATTCTGTGCTACAAAATGTTACACTGAAAGTTTATGATATTCTCGGACGTGAAATTGCAACACTTGTAAACGAACGAAAACCGGCGGGAATGTATAATGAATAATGCAAGTTTGGGAGTTTATTTTTACACATTGAAAGAAGGGTCATTTTCTGAAACAAAGAAGATGCTCCTCTTTCGCTGAAGTTTACCAACCGAAATAAAATGCAGGTTGGCTAAGGAGAATAAGAGGAAATTATGTGGAAGGATACAAAAACAAACTACTTTTACGTTATTATCCTGTTTCAGTCTTTTCTTGGTGTGGTTTTCATTTTTTCGGGTTTTGCAAAAATCATTAATATTCAGAGTTTTTCTGAAACTTTGATTAATTTTAAACTACGTAGTATTCAAATTATAAATATCAGTAACGGTTAATATGAAACATATGTTAAAAATAACAATACTGTTTTCTCTGATTGTAATTTTATTTGGTTTTTACGAACTGAATTATCGTAATGATATTTTTGCTCAGTCAAAAGCATTATGCTGTAATGAAGGAATGTGTTATTACAATTCTAAAGACCCATCTTCTTCAAAATTGTGTTCATCTTCTTCAAGTATTAAGATAAAACCAGAATGTGGAAATGATTATCTTTTCGATTGTAAAACTTGTGTGGATTTAAGTGCAGCAGGCAGAATATGTGGTGACCCAAAAAATTCATGTAAAGATTCAAATGGAAATTGTTATGGCTGGTGTTTAGTTAATCGTGTCTGGCAATGGACAAATCCTGTAAAATAAATTTTATTATCTCAGGAGGGAGAAATGAAAGAAATATTTTATTTGTTTACATGTTTACTAATTCTGACAAGCATGACAGTAGCCCAGTGGACAAAGGTTTCCAATAACATTCAGTTCGGGATAAACAGAATTAATGTTCTTGATGCAAAAGAAAATTTTTGTGCAGCTGTGATTAATTATCAGTATTTCCAGGATGGGAAATATCATTATGAAACGGGTTTATTCAAAACATTCGATAATGGAGCGAACTGGAATAAAATTACATTTGACAGTTTGCTGGCGGCTGATTTATCAGCTTCAACAGATTTTGAAATAGTTGATTCGCTGAAATATTTTATATCAAATGAATATGGCAAAATTATTGCAACGACCGATGGAGGGAAAAACTGGGAAGTTCAGTTCAGTGATTCTTCTCTGACTACATTTATGAATTATATTGAAATGTTTGATGAAAATAATGGAGTGGCAATGGGAGACTGTCCTTATTACAAAACTCCAAGTGATACAAACAAAGCTCTTTTTCTGAAAACAACTGATGGCGGGAAAAACTGGATTCCAATGGAGAACAATCAGATTATTTTTGCTTCTGGAAATATATGGCGGCGTATAGATTTTATTTCTCCGTCAATCGGATATTTTGTTGAAAATTTTAACGTCTCTTTAATAAAAGGATTATTAAAAACAACTGATGGTGGAAATAATTGGAGTGTTGTCAATACAGACGGAAATGCAGATGTAATAAAATTTTATGACGTGAATTTTGGTATGAAGATATCTTATGATGACTCCTTAAATAAAGTAATCTCAAGAACATTAAATGGTGGTCTGGATTGGCAGGAAATGTATAACAAATTAAATGGATTTGGAAACGATATAGAATATATTAAAAATAATCCATCTCAGATTTGGGTTACTGATTATAAATATCTTTACTTCACTAGTGACAGCGGGAAAACATGGAAAAAGCAAAGCCTTGTCAGTACGGGGATTAATGCATGTGATATTGTTTTCACAAATGATGTTGAAGGCTGGGTACAGTGTGATAAAGCGATTTATTATACCAGTAATCTTGGCGGATTTTTAACTGATATTGAGGAAGAGCAACAAAGTAACATTCCTGTTAAATTTAGTTTGTTTCAGAATTACCCGAATCCATTCAATCCGAGTACAACGATAAGTTTTTCAATTCCAAGTAGCACAGAATACTATTCTGTGCTACAAAATATTACACTAAAAGTTTATGATATTCTCGGACGAGAAGTGGCAATACTTGTAAACGAACGAAAACCTGCGGGAGTGTATAATGTACAATTTATAATGAACAATGAAAGTTCGGGAGTTTATTTCTACACATTGAAAGCAGGTTCATTTACAGAAACAAAGAAAATGTTGCTGATGAAATAATTCTAAACATAAGAGTATAACAAATTAATTGTAGGGACAGGGCTTGCCCTGTCCGTTATTTTATTAATACCCGTATAATTTAAATAGTATTTATTTTTATTAATTGAATCCAACCACTTTAGTAATATTTACAATTTTCCGTAGCACAGAATAATATTCTGTGCTACAAAATGTTACACTGAAAGTTTACGACATTCTCCGACGTGAAGTTGCAACACTCGTTAACGAACAAAAACCGGCTGGCACATATAATTATCAATTACCAACCTGCCTGACGGTAGGCATGGTTATCAATTGCCTTCCGGGGTTTAACGTGTAATTCAGACAAAACTTCGTGGGTTTGAAAAAAACAGAAGAAAATTATGACCCACGATTTTTAATCGTGGGCACATTACCAACCTGATTCTTTAGTAATTAAAATTTCCAGCGGGAATCAATTCCAACAGTTATTCTTTTTGCTGAATTGGGTGACAGAACGTAATGAAAATCCGGACTACCTAAATTGATTTCAAAAATTCCAAAATCAAATCCAAGTCCAAAACCCCAGTTGAATTTATCAACTCCGCCGAATGAAAATCCGTTTCTTACTGCAAAGAAACTCGATAATTTCCAATCCATTCCAATCGAAAATCGTCCTGAAAGCGAATTGCCGGGCTGATTGTTAAATCCTTTGTTGTAATTCAATTCAACAATCATTTTACCGGGAAAATCTCCATCAAACAATTCATCCACTTTTGCGGAAACCCCCATTCTCATCGCTGATGCAAGTTCAGTGGTAATTCCATCTATAAATTTCCCGCTGTCCTTTCCCTTTAATGCATTGACTAAAGAATCACGCTGATTTTCATCGGTTAAATCATCAAGAAAAACGGGATTATCGGATTTATACTCGGCTACATTTTTATTCCATTTTATGCTGCCCAAATCGGTAAATGCCAAACCTACACTAAACACATTATCGAGTTTTGCCATGAATCCGAAATCAATTCCAACACCGCTGCCCGCCGGTTTTGGAAATGCAGAGAAATTTGATGTCTTGTCAGGTGCATTATCAAAATCGTAATTGACCCCGAAATCAGGCGAAAAAGCAGAATGAGCTGTGAATGAACCGCGCCCGGTAATTTCGTAATTGTCATTTGTTGTTAGCTCGGTTTTTACTTCGTCTATGCTCAAATAGGAATATCCTTTCACAAAATTAAGTGTGAATCCGAATGAAAAATTTTCAATCCCCGGAATTATGTTAAGTGAATTTGCATAAGAAACAGAATATTTCCGAAGCCACCATGATTTTAAGTCCATATCCGAAAAATTATAAACCGTGTTTAATGTATTCCCGTCTAATCCGAGATTAACAAGATTTTTAGGAATAGTGACATTTGCGGAAATCACATCTCCGATTGTAAAAGCAAAAGTTCCAAATGATGTTGAAGGTGTAATTGCAATTCCAAATAACTGAATGCTTTGATCAGCAAAAATTTTCCCGCCGTCTTTAAATAAATTTTTCAGTCTTTTCTTGTCACTTTCGGTTAAATACCGTCCGACTTTATCGCCGTTTTCGTCTGTTGTTGAGTAGCCGAAAAAATAATTGTATTCATCCAGATTCATAAAGTTTGTACCGACTTTTACAGAAATTTTCGGAACAGGAACAGGTGCGATAATTTCAAGTGAATTTGTTGTATCGGCATTTAAGTTTGCCGGATTTGCACCAAGCGAATAAAGACCAAACGATGAATTGACATATGTATTTGCCATTCCCATTGAGCGTGCATCACTCAATCCGACTGAGCCATGAGTTTGAGAATAATTAATGCTGAAAGCAGAAACAAATAACGCAAGTAATAATATCTTTTTCATTTTCATTCTCCTTATGGCTGAACTGAATAATTTGTTGAACCAGCGGCATGAATTTGAATCATATTGTCAGTCTTGAATTTTACCGGCAGACTTCCGTTAGACGATGTGTTTAGTTTCAGACGAATCAGCATATACTTTGCACGCTTCAGTTTTTGAATATCGCTTTCAATTTCGCCTGCTGCTTTCTTTGCCTGAACGGAAATCACCTGTTCGCTGTTCGAAATAACATCGCCGCTTGAATTTGTCATCGCTTCTGATACAGTTAAAATAGTATCCTGATCGTCATATTTTGGCGGGAAGTACATTAAGAAATTATCAAATTCATCATAGAGCTTTCCAGTAAATTCAATTTTTGCAGGAACTCCGTTCGAGATTTTTAAAACAGCAGATAACTGATTGACCTTATCCAGTTCATCAAGATCTTTATCACTGAAATCAATCGAAACAGAATCCTTAAAAATTCCATCCTGCAAAGCTAAATTAAGTGGGAATTCAAAATTTGAATTTCCAGAAATGACATCTGTGCTTTTAACTGAAATAGGTTTGTAATTTGGATTGGCAATTCCATTTGCAATTACAATAATTGAATCAGGGAAACTTGAGAAATTTCTGAAAAATTTACTCAGACTGTCAGGAAACAGATAAAGCACCGTATCGGTTGCTGAAATAAGATTACTTCCGACATTAAATTTATTTCGCAATGTATTTGAGTTTAAATTCAGAATACTTTTCTGACCGAGGGAATTTCTTGCTTCAATTCTTCCGTTTATGCTGAATTCAATTTGGGAAGTCGGAACTAAATGAAGCTCAAGTTTTGGATTTCTAATATTTATTTGTTTGAATTTCAGCTTCTCTTTCAGATCTTCTGTATTTAATGAAACCGAAGTTCTTGTGCTATTCATTTCGGTTGGTTTTAATATTCCGTTAAATTCATCAAGCTCCAGATTTTCAACTCCGACATCGGCAGAAATTCCATCTGTACTTGAAATTGTTCTGAAATCATTTGATTCTTTTACTTCAAAAGATACTTTGTAATTAAGCTGACTTGTCGGTGTTGAATTTTGTGAAACAATTGAATGACCGGCAAGTGAATAATTATTAAAAATTACAACGGTTTGTTTCCTTGGAATTAATTTGGTTGTTGAAAATATCTGTCCTGATGAAGTTTTGATATTCGGAAATTCAAAAGACATTTCCGCATCAACATCAAGATTGTTATTAATCGTAAGATTCAGATTTCCGCTCTTAAGTTTTGCCGATAAAATTTTTGTTGGCTGAGTTTCGAACTTGTCGATTTCCAAAGCATTGTCAATTATGATTGGATTTTGTGGGGGAATTTTTGCCGTTGCTTTTACAACTTCAATATCCTCGAGTTTTGACGAAACAGAAAAACTGCTCTGAGGGATCAAAACATCCTGTCCGTTGCTTCCGGTAGTTGAAATATTGCAACTGAATTTAAAGGGATTATTAATTGTTGTTCCTTTAGCAATTTGAATATTACTTATTGAAACTTTTTGTCCCGGACCAACATCAATGGGAGTTGCATGATTAATTATATCTTCGCCTGTTGCTGAGTTTTGAAGTAGAATATTGGAAATAGAAAGTGTAACAAGAGATGAAAAATGATTTTCGATTGACAAACCTATTTTACCGTGGTCAATTTCAAGTGAATTAAACTGTGAAGTTGAAGAAAATTCTGAGTTTATGGATGCATTTTCTATCGGTGGAATTTTAGCTTGTGTTCCGGGCGGAACATTTACTCCAGTCCAGTCAAGTCCAACTTCGGTTCGAACTGAATCATTTGCAATTTTTATTGAGCCGATATTCTGCTCAACATTTTCAGAAAATCCGCTGACTTTTAATTTATCATTAAGAGTTATCGTTTCAATTTCCTGTGAGTTTGAATAGTAAAGTAATCCTTTATCCACTCCGCTCTGATAACTTTTTAAAATGTCAGAATTTTTTTCAATCAAATCAAGAAGCGTGTAATCTTTCTTGGCAATTGGAATATTCATTGAAACATCCCAGCGCGGAGCAGTTGGCTCACTAATGTTGCAATGCTGAAATATCAATGCTGAAGTTAATATTAAAAAAACAGTTAAAGATTTTGTTTTCATAATGAACTCCTTTTATTTTTCTAATGTTCTGTCCTAAAATGGTAACTATATAATTTATAATCAGTGAACGAAATCACATTCACGCTTCAAAATGCTTTATATCAAATCTGTTGTATTTAACAAATATCATTATCGAATCTTCCCGAGAAATTTTTAATCGGCAAAAAAATCTTAAAAGTTACTGCAAATATGGGAAATAACTTTTATTTCTTTTGAAGAATAAGATTTATTAAGTATTTTTCAATCCCAAAAATGCTTTTTTCATCAACAAAATCGGATAAATCCATGAGTCTTAGTTTAATAGCAAGGTTAATCAAACCTTCACCAACATTAGCATTGAATGAAAAGGCAGCGATACTTCGTGAAAAAGGAGATCCTGTAATTCATTTAGGCGGTGGAGAGCCAAAAAGCAGAGCACCAATTGAAGCAATGCTTGCAGCTGCAAATTTATTAAATAGCGGAGAAGTCCGCTATGCACCGGCAGACGGAATTCCTGAATTAAAAAAATCAATTATCCGTTATACCGAAGAGTTTTACCACAGAAAAGTTTATCCCGAAAATGTAATTGCTTCAAGCGGCGCCAAGCAGGCTATTATGGTTGCTTTGCAGGCAATAGTCAATCCGCAGGAAGAAGTTATTTTCCCGGCTCCTTATTGGGTCAGCTATCCTGATATGGTAAAACTTTGTGGAGGAATTCCTGTCCCTGTTTTGCCCGAAGACGGAACTTTCTATCCCCGTTTACGGGATATTGAACAGAGGGTAAGTTCATATACGAAAGCTATAATTATTAATAGTCCAAATAACCCTACCGGTGCAATGTATTCTGAAGAATTTATTGCTGAAATGGTTGATTACTGTGAAAGGAAAAATATTTATTTAATTATGGATGATATTTATCACCGTCTTTTGTTTGATAAAAATAAAACCGTCAGTGCGTATGATTTTACGAAAAAGTCTGTCGAAAATTCCAATCTGATAATTATCAATGGCGTTTCAAAACAATATGCAATGACAGGTTTCAGAATTGGCTGGGCAGTTGCAAATAAAAAACTGATTGAAGCAATGGCAAATATTCAGGGACATCAAACTTCCGGTCCGTCTGTTGTAATGCAAAAAGCTGCTGTTGGTGCTTTAAATGGAATTCAATCAAGTGTGGAAAGTCTTAGAGTAACACTCGAGAACAATCGTAATGTGATGATGGAATACTTAAAATCATTTGATGGGGTTAAAGTTTCTGTGCCTGACGGAACATTCTATTGCTTTGCTGATTTCAGTGCATATAATAAAAACTCGCAGGAGCTTTCGAATTTGTTAATTGATAAAGTTATGGTTCTAACTGTTCCGGGAAAAGAATTTGGATTGGATGGATTTTTGAGGCTAAGTTATTGCGGTTCGATAAAAGATATTACTGAAGGAATAGAAAGAATGAAATGGGTTCTTGATCCAAACTCACCAAATGAACTTTATATCGGTGAAAGAAAATTAGTGAGGGACTGGTCATGAGCAAATATTTAGAATTCAATTCTCCTGCAACAAAAGAGGCAATGAAACTTGCTTCAGATTTTAGAATAAAGAATCAAGGATTTAAATATTTAGATCGAGTTTTCTGGAATTTGCCGGATGAAACACTTTATGAAGAAATCGTTTTTAGAAATGAAGGCAAGATAACTAAACAAGGTCCGATTATTGTTAATACCGGTAAACACAGTGCCCGTGCAGCTCAGGATAAATTTGTTGTTCTTGAAGAAAGCACAGATAAAAATATTTGGTGGGGAGTTTATAACCGTCCGTTCAGTCAGGAAAAATTTGGTCAGTTGATGGGGCGACTTTTTGCCTGGGCGCAGGGTGAAGAATTATTTGTGCAGGATGTTTATGCCGGTGCTGATCCCGATTATAAAATGCCGGTCAGAATAATTACTGAAAAAGCATGGCATAGTTTATTTGCAAGAAATATGTTCATTACAATTTCTGATCAGGACGAGCTTAAAAATTTTGTACCGGAATTTACCGTGATTGCCGTTCCTGGATTCAAACTTGATCCCGCAGTTGACGGAACCCGAACCGAAACAGGAATCATCATTAATTTTGAGCAGAGAATTGCTGTAATTGCAAATACACTTTACGGCGGCGAAATTAAAAAATCAATTTTTACCGTGCTGAATTATCTGCTTACTTTTGAAGATGTTCTGCCGATGCACTGCTCTGCAAATGTCGGGAAAAATGGTGATGTTGCTTTATTTTTTGGATTAAGCGGAACAGGAAAAACAACATTATCGGCTGATCCAAAAAGACAGTTAATCGGTGATGACGAACATGGCTGGAGTTCGCAGGGTGTGTTCAATTTTGAAGGCGGATGTTATGCAAAAGTAATTAATCTTTCTTCAGAACAGGAGCCACAGATTTATGCAACTACAAAAATGTTTGGTACAATTTTAGAAAATGTGGTTTACGATCCTGTAACAAGAAATATTGATTTGGATGATGACGAGATAACAGAAAATACACGTGCTTCATATCCGATTGAATTTATCCCGAATATTATAAAAGATGGTTATGCTAGATCTCATCCGAAGAATGTTATATTTTTAACTTGCGATGCATCCGGAGTAATGCCACCTATTGCAAGGCTGAATCCTGAACAGGCTCAGTATCATTTTATAAGTGGTTACACATCAAAGATTGCTGGTACGGAAATCGGACTTGGAATCGAGCCACAGATTACATTCTCGGCATGTTTTGGCGCACCTTTCATGGTTCGCCATCCGTATGAATATTCTGAAATGCTGAAACAGCGTGTTTTAAAAAATAACGCTAATGTTTGGCTTGTGAATACTGGCTGGGTTGGTGGCAGATTTGGTGTCGGAAAACGAATCAGCATTCGTCATACAAGAAATTTATTGAATGCAGCTTTAGACGGAAAATTAGATAATGTTGAATACAGGAAAGATAAACTTTTCGGATTTGAAGTACCGCTTACTTGTCCTGATGTACCTGAGGATGTGCTTTATCCCGAATCTTCATGGGGAAATAAAGATGAGTATTGGAAAAAATATGATGCACTCGTTGCAAGATTTATAGATAATTTCAAATTGTTCGAATCAGGCGTTAGCGAAGAAGTGAAAAATGCCGGACCAAAGAGACTTTCGGAAATAAAATAAATTTTATTCAGTTTGAATTGAAGCCGAATAGTTTAGTTACTGTTCGGCTTTTTTATTACAGCAACAAAAATTCCAAGTGCAAATACGAGAATAATCTGAATATAAATTGGTGTAACAACAAGCTTCCCTTCTATTAAAGTTGCGAAGATTAAAATGTACTTCAACGAATAATAGAACAATTTACTTATAGCCAAACTGAAAATTGCAGACATAAACTTATTGCCGTTTCTTTCAAATAAAAAATAGAACAGCCATGCGTTAATAAAAAGCTCAAACATGATTAGAGTTGATTTCAGAAACTCAGGGTGGGCTGATACAAAATAAGAGAATAAAGGCAGTGTTGCAGCTAATAAATAAACACTTCGCTTGTTTAAGTAAATTAATCCGATGAAAACCATTATTCTCATTGGCTCAAAATAGTAAACCGGAAATGCAAAAAGATGGCTCAAAGTTGGTGTCAGGTAAATCAGAGCAACTCCGATTATGTTAAGTAAAGCAAGATAGATTTTTTCACTAATGTTTTGTGATAAAGAAATATTCATGAGTTCACCAAAAAATTGTTGCTTAAAAAATAATATAATTTTAGTTTTTGTAAAAGATTTTGAGGATAAATTTATGAAAAGAAGAGAATTTCTTAAAAAGGGTACAATAGGATCTTTCGGTGCTGCAATTTTATTGTCAAACTATAAAACAATTTATCCGATTATCAGAAAAATTCCTGCAGATAATAAATATGATTTGGTTGCAATTAAAGGCGGCGAACCTGAGGTAATGTTTGACAAAGCAATCCAGTCTTTTGGCGGGATGAAAAAATTTGTAAGACCAAACCAATCAGTTGTTATTAAACCAAACATTGGCTGGGACGTAAATCCCGAAAGAGCTGCGAACACAAATCCAAAATTAGTCTCGCAAATTATAAAACATTGTTTTGATGCAGGTGCAAAGGACGTTTACGTGTTCGATCACACCTGCGATCAATGGAATAAATGTTATGCAAACAGCGGGATTGAGAGGGCAGCAAAAAATGCAGGGGCAAAAGTTGTAACCGGAAACAGCGAAAGTTATTTTCAGGAAGTTAAAATAAACAAAGGTGTACGGCTTAAATCAGCTTCTGTTCATGAATTGATTCTTCAGTCGGATGTATTTATAAATGTTCCTGTATTAAAAAGTCACGGCTCGGCACAATTGACAATCGGAATGAAAAACATGATGGGAATTGTTTGGGACAGAGGTTACTGGCACAGAAACGATCTTCACCAATGTATTGCGGATTTCACTTCATTCCGCAAACCTGATTTGACAGTCGTTGATGCTTATTGGGTTATGAAACAGAACGGACCTCGCGGTGTTTCGGTTAATGATATTTTAACTATGAAGTCACAGATAATTTCGACAGATATTGTTGCTGCTGATGCTGCGGCTGCAAAACTTTTTGGAGTTAATCCAAAAGAAATTGGACATATTCGATTAGCTGACGAAATGAAACTTGGGGTTATGGATTTATCAAAACTTTCAATAAACAGAATTATTCTTTGATGAATCTTTCCCGTCTGCGAAAAATAAGGATTGTTGTTTCATTGCTTTTTTTCTTTTCGGTTTCGTTTTTATTTCTTGATATTTTTAATCTTGTCCCAGCAAGTTACTTTAAACCGGTTTTGTATTTTCAGTTTGTTCCATCGCTGCTTAGCTTCTTAAAATTATTTGGACTTTTATCCACAGGCTTCATTGCGGTTTTAATATTTACAGGTTTATTTGGAAGAGTTTATTGTTCAAGTGTTTGTCCGCTCGGAACTTTAATAGATATTTTGAACAGACTGAAGAAAAGAAAAAAGAAAATCCAAAAATTCACTTTCACAAAGCCATTCAATATGATCCGGTATTCAATTTTGGTTTTGATAATATTTACATTGATTTCAGGGACAAACTTTGGTTTGATTTTTTTTGATCCATACAGTAACTATGGGAAGATTACCAATTCAATTTTTAAACCACTTTTAATCAGTATAAACAATTTCGCAAATTCTAATTTGGAAAAACTCGGTATTTTTTTGCTGACGCCAATCGAGTTTACCGGAGTTGAATTTACTGCTCTGATTTTTGCAATTGTTTTATTCATGATTGTTTTAATTCTTTCATATTCAAATGGCAGATTGTTCTGCAATTCAATCTGTCCTGTCGGCTCTTTGCTTGGATTGATTTCAAAGTTTTCTCTGTACAAAATTTCTATTAACGAAGAAACATGCCTTGAATGCGGCTCATGTGAGAAATATTGCAAAGCCGGATGTATTGACAGTAAAAATAAATTTATTGATTTTTCAAGATGTATAAGTTGTTTCGATTGTTTTGATTCATGCCCGACATCCGGATTAAAATACGAATCTGTTTTCAGTAAAAAGAAAATTAATAAGCCCGCTGAATCGAAAAGATATTTCATTAAATCACTGGGTTTGTTCTCAATCGGATTTATGGGATTTCAGAATTTGAAAAAAGTTTCTGTGTATGTGAAAAGCAAATTATCTGATGCAAAGGAAAATTATTCAACACCGCCGGGCAGTAAAAATTCTGAAAGTTATTCCAGTAATTGCACGGCTTGTCATCTGTGCGTTTCTGTGTGTCCGACTCAGGTTTTGCAGCCGTCATTTCTTGAGTTTGGAGTTTTTAACATGCTCACTCCGTTTATGAATTACCGCAAAGGATATTGTAATTACGATTGCCAAAAATGCAGCGATGTTTGTCCAACCGGTGCAATTACTTCTTTAAATTTGGAAAAGAAAAAGTTGGTACAGATTGGAATTGCAAAATTTATAAAAGATAATTGTGTTGTTTACACGCAGAAAACTGATTGCGGTGCGTGTGCAGAACATTGCCCCACAAAAGCAGTGCACATGGAACCGGAAAATAATTTGCGTGTGCCAAAAGTTGAAGAAGAAATTTGTATTGGCTGCGGAGCCTGTGAACATGCGTGTCCGACAGTTCCTTACAAAGCTATTTATGTCGAAGGCAATTTAAATCATAAAACTGCAAAGAAACCAAACATCAAAAAAGTAGAACAGAAGATTAATCTGAAAGAGGAATTTCCGTTTTAAATTGTTACTCACTAAAAGGATGTTTAATAATTGTTTTTCAAGTGAAATTTATATTAACCCAGATGGATTCCGAATTGTGATTTTAAAAAAACTTTCATTATTCGGTACATTTGTATAGTTGAATAAAAAAAAGCATCATCGAAAGCTTGTAATATTGAAATTCTTTTTAAGTTAACACCGCCAGTTAGTTGATTATAAAATTTGCTAAGGTTTAATTATACTCACTGTTAAATAGTTCTGTTGGATTAATTTTAAATTGTAACATTTT
>Ga0210044_10006271_pt1 | contig 15770 bp, 18 predicted proteins | sample CryGey13umfilter_2_FD_183959 | JGI IMG/M metagenome (GOLD analysis project Ga0210044, IMG submission 183959) | Groundwater microbial communities from aquifer in Utah, USA - Crystal Geyser 4/9/14 3 um filter (SPAdes) (version 2) | ecosystem: Environmental > Aquatic > Deep subsurface >...
CAGTCGATTTCCTGGAGACTCTGAATGTTCCCTGCTACAAGATCGCCTCCTTTGAAAATACCGACCTGCCGCTGATCCGCCGTGTGGCCGCTACCGGCAAGCCATTGATCATTTCTACCGGCATGGCGACGGTGGCAGAATTGGATGAGACAGTACGTGCCGCGCGCGAAGCGGGATGCAAAGATTTGATTCTGCTCAAGTGCACCAGCAGCTATCCTGCCACGGCAGAGAACACCAATATCCTGACCATTCCACATCTGCGCGAATTGTTCGACTGCGAAGTGGGCTTGTCTGACCACACCATGGGCGTGGGTGTGTCCGTGGCCAGTGTAGCGTTGGGCGCAACGGTCATTGAAAAGCACTTCACTCTCAACCGTGCTGATGGTGGGGTGGACAGCGCGTTCTCTATGGAGCCTTACGAAATGGCACAACTGGTGGTAGAGACTAAACGTGCGTGGCAGGCACTCGGGAAAGTGAGCTACGGCCCGATAGAGGCTGAGAAAGAATCCATCCAATTTCGCCGCTCGCTATACGTGGTGCAAGACCTGAAAGCCGGCGATGTGCTGACGCGCGAAAATTTGCGCGCGATCAGGCCGGGATTGGGTTTGCCGCCAAAGTATTTGGAGCAGGTTCTGGGTAAGGCCGTAAAGCAGGATGTCAAGCGCGGCACTGCGCTGGCGTGGAGTCTGTTAGGGTGAACTGTGCCATCAATTATGCAAACAACCTTGTTTATTCTTCGGCAAGACGTGACATTACAAAACTGGGTTATTAATCGAACATGATCAACCGATACTACAATCTTGTTAAGTCAACGGTGCGTAAAGCTCTGGGAAATGAAAATGACTGGCTTAAAAAGCTTAACAAGATAGAAAAAGAAATTAAAAAATCTGAAACGAAAATACAACGTAAGCAATTACGCGTGTTGACTGGCCCTTCATTCGCGATTTACCCGCCCAGTTTTGCCATGGATCGGGCTTTAAGTTTAGCTCTGCGCCTGAAGGGAGTTGAGGTCATTCCAATGTACTGTGACAGTATCCAGCACGTAGAGTGCAATTTCCTTGGGGGTGAGTGGGGAGGGAAAGAACATTTCTCAAAAAATTGCGAGAATTGCAAAAAAAGATCAGAGCAGTTGTGGCAACACAACCCCAACAAACCCATCCCTTTATCCAGATATTTATCTAATGCTGATATTGAACAGATAGCGGCCATTGTTTCAGTCCTGGGTTTTGATGAGGCATTGAGTTTCAAAAAAGATGGGATTGAATATGGGGCGTTGGCAAAAGATATTCTGGTTAATAACTATTTAGTGGCAACGCCTGCCCTGATTGAACACCATGAATACTTGATTAAAATGCATTTGCAGAATCTGTTGATGGTCAGCTTGACGTACGAGCGTATTCTCGATGAACAGAAGCCTGATCGTGTTGTATCAAACGATAGCTATTATGGTATGTGGGCAATTCTGGAGCAGCACTGCAAGGCAAGAGCGATTCCGTATTATTCTCACTGGCCAGTTACAAAAAATCGGGTTGCTTTTGCACATAACGATGCAGCCATGAACCTGGATTTTACAAAGTTGTGGCCAAACTTTTCAAAAATTGCTTTGACCGCAGCGGATGAAGAAAAAATAGAAAAATGGCTGACTGGCGAGAGGGGATTAGTAATTGATACTACCAAACTTGCCGGACATGAGAGCGATGAGCCCGTATTGAACACGATTGATCCGCATAGACCCACGCTGGTGCTGGCGGCAAATGTCATCTGGGACTTGGCTGCGCTAAACAAGCAAATTTTATTCAAGGATATGATCGAGTGGATTATTGAAACCATTGAATGGTTTCGTCAAAACAAAGACTTTCAGCTAATCATTAGACCTCACCCTGCGGAAACGTCACCACAAATACCAAGAACGAGAGAGACTGTTGCAGCAGCGATCAAATTGAGCGGCGTACAACTTCCCGGGAACGTTTTTTTGCTCAAGCCGGATGCCAAGGTGACGTTCAACGAGCTAGTCGCAAAATTTAATGTGCGAGGTGTGGCGGTACATACAACTACTGTTGGGTTTGAATGTCCTGCACGAGGTCTTCCGGTGGTAACCACAGCGAAGTCTCCCTATAGAGGATTTGGATTTACCATCGACCCCAGCTCCAAGCAAGAATATTTCTTATGTATAAGGGACCTGCTTACAGGGGATCGAAAGTCGGTCACTGATTCAAGCCGGGAACTCGCGAGGAAATTTATCAAGTTCTACCAATTTCATTACTATTCCGACACTGGGTTGTTTGCCGAAAGCCTTTTCAGCACTGGGTCGGTTATCGGAAGCCTCCCGCAGATTGCGGATAATTTCGTCGATATTCTGGGTGATGACGAAGGGCCCTTTGGATATGTGGTGAATTCGATCATAGAGGGTCTCCCTATCAATGGTCACGACAGATGGCTTCCACAGTCATGAGTAAAGCATTGCGTTTTATTAAGGGCCTAGCGAGGCCGGTGGTGCATTTTATTAAGGACCTCCTGAAGCCGGTGGTTAGTAGCATGGAAAAAAGGCAAATGAAGGGGAAGCTGCTGGCCGATTTGAGTAATGCCAAATCTGGATATGCGGCTGAATTAACTGAAAAAGATATCGACCTTTATGTTGCCGAGCGATTTGCACGAATGCCAACGCACATAACCGAGAAGACTGACGATCCGGAACTGGTATCCGTCACCATTAATGGAAGAAAAATATTTTGGCCTGCAAGCCTGCCAGGCCGTGATCTTCCTTGGCTTTTTCACGAAATATTCGATGATTTCACTACAAACCCATCATCGTATAACAATCCTGAACTAGACTATGAAAATAGGAAATGGGTTATTGATGCGGGAGCCGCTGAGGGCTATTTTTCAACATTCGCCCTTGAAAAGTCGCCTGATGCGTTAATAATTTGCGTTGAGCCGCTGCCACTAATGAACAGGGCCTTGTTGAAAACATTTTCATCACATGAGCGTGGCAAGAAAGCGATTGTGGTTAGCGCTGCTTTAGGAGATAAGCAAGGGTGGTCAGATATTCAAGTTGATTATGAACATATCTGCGATTCAAAGCTGCTGTTGGGTACAGGAGAAGCTACTTCCGGAGTATCCGATTCATCCACTCAACGTGTCCCGGTGACTACGCTTGATCAATTGGCCATTGAACACTCTCTTGGTGTAGGGGGTTTGATAAAGATGGATATTGAAGGCTATGAAATGGCGGCCTTGAGTGGGGCATCGAAAGTGTTGAAGGAGTACAAGCCGGCATTGGCAATTGCTGTCTACCATGATCTTGAGAATGCCAGGAAATGTGCGGAAATAATCAAGGCGGCCAATTCGGGCTATAAGATCGAATTCCGTGGATGCTACGGGTATTTTGAACCGCCACGGCCCTATATGCTTTTTGCATCGTGACAGCGCAAGTGAACTGAGTGATCTAATGAAAACAGCCCTGATAACCGGCATTAATGGCCAAGACGGATCGTACTTGGCGGAGTTGCTTTTGTCCCGTGGATATGAAGTGCATGGGGTTGTGCGGCGCGAGGCTATAGAAGATCCCGAACACCGTTTGGTTAATATCAGTCATTTGACCGACAAGGTGAAACTCCATGTGGGCGCAGTTGATAATCATTTGTCGATTTATAAGATTGTTGCGAGCGTTAGTCCGGATGAGTGTTACCACTTGGCTGCATCGAGCTTTGTAAGTTATACGTTTGATGATGAAGCGTCAGTTGTCGCGAATAATTTCACTGCCACCCATGCTCTTTTGGCAAGCATCAAGGAACTTGCGCCGGACTGCCGGGTTTATTTTGCCGGATCAAGCGAGATGTTCGGGGATGCGAGAACCACACCGCAGAATGAGTCAACGCCTTTCAATCCGAGATCGGTATACGGCATTTCAAAATTGGCGGCGTTTCATTTGGCGAGAAACTACCGCGAGCATCATAAGCTATTTGTGGCCGCCGGTATTTTGTACAACCACGAATCGCCACGTCGAGGCTTTCAGTTTGTCACCAGAAAGATCAGTACCACGGTTGCAAAAATTCATCTTGGCTATGCTGATCATTTAGAATTGGGAAATATAGACGCCCTGAGAGACTGGGGTTATGCACCTGACTATGTGGTGGCTATGCATGCGATGCTGCAGCGGGATGTGCCTGAAGATTTCGTGATCGCCACGGGTGTTTTGCATTCTGTCAAAGATTTTTTGATAGAGGCTTTTGCGGTGGTCGGACTCGACTATGAGTCTTATCTGCGCATCAATTCGGAACACTTCAGGCCGGGTGAAACAGTGCCATTGTGCGGCGACGCAAGTAAGGCGCGACGTCTATTGGGTTGGCAGCCAACAAAAACATTTGAGCAAATTGTGGAAGAGATGGTCAGCGCCGATATTGCACGCATCGAGGAAAATCAATGAGAGTTTTATTTACGACCCCGATTTTGGAGCATCCCGCTGCGGGGGGGCCACAACTGCGTATCGAGAATTCGATCAAGGCGCTGTCGTTTGTGTGCGAACTGGATATCATTTCCGGATCGACCTTGACGGTGGGCGATGAAGGGAAAGAAGCCAGGGAGTTTTACCAGCGTTACTGTCAAGAGTTCAGTATTTTGCCGAGATTGAATCGTCCAGTATCAAGCAACCGGTATTTGCGAAAATTGCAGCGAATCGCAAGGCGCTTATTGCGTCTATATCAATCAAATTTGGCATGCGATGCGTCTTTTATTCTTAATCATGTTGATCGCCGGAATATCGATGTTGTTTGGTTCGGTTATGGCAATATTTCCTACTCGCTAATCAAGTACATAAAAAAATTGCGGCCTGGTTTGAAAGTGGTGTGCGACACCGATAGCGTCTGGTCAAGATTTATTTTGCGAGAGTTACCCTATGCTACAGGTATCAAGAGGCAGCAAATACTAGCATCGGGGAAAGAGAAAGAGGCAGAAGAGCGTGCATGGGTGAATCTCTGTGAGGTAACAACGGCTGTCTCCGAGGTGGATGCTGAATATTATCGCGGTTTGGCAATAGATGATAAGTGTGTCCACTTATTTTCGAATGTGATCGATCCGTCAACCTATTTGGAGGTGCCACCCCCGGCTAAGAATGTTCGCAGCCCATCGATATATCTGGCCGGGACTTTCTGGCCCGATAGCCCGATGGAAAATGCAGCGCGATGGATTATCGATGAGGTGCTCCCACTTGTTCGGCAGACAGTTCCGGATGTTAACTTTTACATTGTCGGCAAAGACTCGGATAGTGTGCTTGCCGATATTTCGGATCCCAAAATTACCGTAACTGGCAAGCTGCCGTCCGTGCTGTCCTATTTGTGCCATGTGGATGTCGCGCTCGTCCCGTTAAAGTTTGAATCTGGCACGCGTTTCAAGATATTGGAAGCCGGTGCCTGCAAGATTCCTCTTGTTTCCACCACGTTGGGGGCAGAGGGGATACCCGTTATAGATGGTGAACATATATTGATTGCGGATGAATTTGAGACTTTTGCGAACGCAATTTTAAAGCTGCTGAATAACAAAGAGTTTGCAAACAGACTTGCGCTTAATTGCCACAATTTGGTCAACGAACACTTCAGCGTTGATTTTTTGGCTGGCGAGGCGAAACGAATATTGGAGTATCTGAATCATGATTGAATCAGTCAATTTCGGCGGCATCACGCTTGCTGTGATTCTTCGCGCTAACTACCAAGCCGAAGGCATACAGTTCTTTACGCCCAACGATTTTTCCCAACAACTGGGTTATATGAATCGCCCGCAGGGCTATGTCATCCCCCCGCATGTGCACAATCCGGTGGCGCGCGAGGTGCAGTTCACCAAGGAAGTATTGATCATCAGGTCCGGCAAGGTGCGGGTGGATTTTTACGATGACAATCAGAACTATTTGGAGAGCCGCATCTTGAATCAGGGCGACATCGTGTTGCTGGCCTTTGGTGGCCACGGCTTCGAAATGCTGGAAGCCAGCGAGATTGTCGAGGTCAAGCAGGGGCCGTATGCGGGCGATCAGGATAAGACTCGTTTCGAGCCTGTTGACGCAAAAGTATTGAGGATGCGAGGGAGTAATTGAATGATTCCTGTAAATGAGCCTTTGTTGGATGGCAATGAGAAAAAATATCTTTTGGAGTGCATCGAAACCGGATGGATTTCCTCTGAAGGCCCATTCATTAAGCAGTTCGAAGAGCAACTCGCCGCGCGCATGGGGCGTAAGTATGGCTTTATCAGATTTATGGAATAAAAATCAAACGAATCGTCAGGAAAGGTGCTGAGCTGTGATGAATATAAGCGATACAAAACCCAGAGTAAGGCTGTCGACTAGGGAAATCGAAGTCATCCGCGCTACGGTGAGTCGCCTGCTTGGTGATCGCGCATGTATCCGTATCTTTGGCTCTAGAGCACGGGAAGATGAAAAAGGAGGGGATATTGATATATTGATTGAGACTGAGCGGCAACTGCCTAGCCGTGTGGCTAGCGCGTGCCGGTTAGCCAGTGAATTGCAAATGCAACTGGGCGACCAGAAAATTGATGTCATCATCATCGACCCTGAAACGCGAGAACAACCGATTCACCAGATAGCACGTCAAACAGGAGTGATGCTATGACAATGGATATAACCCAAGCTGAGCAGCAAAGATTCCTTTCACTGTTGGAAATCGTCCGGTGCGAAGGAGATTTGCTGCTGAAGACAAACGCACGGCTGTTTAAAGTAAATCTCAACGCTGCTTGGGTTGCGCGGTTAGAGAGTGAAGAAGATTTGGCTGGGCGCCTTGACGCATTTGTGTCACGTTTTGGACGCATGCAGGATACGTTGGGGGACAAATTAATACCTTCTCTGCTTCGGTCACTGGCGGAGAAACCCGGCAGCGCGCTGGACAATCTCAATAGAGCGGAAAAACTTGGCCTGCTGACATCCGTGGTCGAATGGCTGGATGTGCGCAATTTGCGTAACAAATTGGTACACGAATATATGGTTGATGCAGAGGAGTTTGCCATAGCGCTGAATCAGGCTCATGTCGTGGTGACATTACTGGTTGCTACCTACAACGCCATTAATCTTTTTGCACACGCGCGCATCTCCGCCCCCGCGTGGCCGAATTTGTTGACAGTAGGTAGATGATTTATGAGCCAACCCTTGTTTATTCCTGTTAACGAACCTCTGCTCAACGGCAACGAAGAAAAGTACTTAGTCGAGTGCATACGCACCGGCTGGATTTCGTCCGAGGGGCCATTCATCAAGAAGTTTGAAGAGCAACTCGCCGCACGTATGGGACGCAAGTATGGTGTGGCAGTCTCCAATGGATCGGTGGCGCTGGATGCTTCTGTGATGGCATTGGGCCTGGGGCCCGGTGACGAGGTTATTTTGCCCACCTTCACCATCATTTCCTGCGCCGCCGCCATAGTGCGGGTCGGAGCAGTCCCGGTGGTGGTGGATTGCGATCCGGATACCTGGAACATGGATGTCGCACAAATCGAAGCGCGCATCACGCCCCGCACCAAGGCCATCATGGTGGTGCATATTTTTGGTTTGACGGTGGACATGGAGCCTCTGCTGGCGCTAGCGCAAAAGCACGGCCTGAAAGTAATTGAAGATGCCGCAGAGATGCACGGCCAGACATACAAGGGCAAGTCCTGCGGCAGTTTTGGCGACATCAGCACTTTCAGTTTCTATCCCAACAAGCACGTCACCACGGGCGAAGGCGGCATGATTGTGACTGACGATCCCGCACTAGCCGAGAAATGCCGTTCTCTGCGCAACCTGTGCTTCAAACCGGAGCAGCGTTTTGTGCATGACGAGCTGGGCTGGAATTTCCGCATGAGCAATCTGCAAGCGGCGCTGGGTGTAGCGCAACTGGAACGGCTGGATGAATTTGTGCAGATCAAGCGTCGCATGGGGGCACGCTATACCGAATTATTGACTGGCACGCCGGGTATTCAATTGCCGCTGGCGCATACTGGTTATGCTGACAATATCTATTGGGTATACGGCATGGTGCTGGACGACAGTGTGCCCTTCGACGCCAAGGAAGCCATGACACGCTTGGGCAAGTTGGGCATCGGTACGCGCCCGTTCTTCTGGCCGATGCACGAGCAACCGGTGTTCAGGAAGATAGGGCTGTTTGCCGGTGAAAGTTACACCGTGTCCGAACGCATTGCCCGGCGTGGGTTTTACATCCCCAGCGGCATGGCGCTGACTGATGAACAAATGGAACGATCAGCCGCAGCGGTCAAGGAGATTCTGCGATGAGCCGGGTCTTTGATACCTACGCCCGCTATTACGATTTGCTTTACCGCGACAAAGACTACGCGGGCGAGTCGGAGTATGTCGCCGCGCATATCCGCAAGCAGGCACCGCAAGCAGAACGCATCCTCGAATTGGGTTGCGGCACGGGGGCCCATGCCGAACACCTGGCGCGCATGGGTTATAGCGTCCACGGCGTGGACATGAGCGAGGCCATGCTGGCCCGTGCAGAGGCGCGCAAGGCCGCCCTGCCACCTGATGTGGCAGCGCGCCTGTCGTTCGGCCTTGGCGATGTGCGCTCCGTGCGCACAGGCGAGACCTACGATGCTGTGATCTCGCTCTTTCATGTGATGAGTTACCAGACCACCAACGCCGATCTGGAAGCCGCATTTGAAACGGCTTCGGTTCATTTGCAACCGGGCGGTTTGTTTTTGTTTGATTTCTGGTACGGGCCGGCTGTTCTCACGCAAAAACCCGAAGTACGCGTCAAGCGACTGGAAGATATAGAAATAAAAGTCACACGTATAGCCGAGCCTGAGATGCATGTGAACGAGAATGTGGTGGATGTGAACTACACCGTGTTCATCGAGGTGAAAGCCTCGAAGAAGGTGGAGCAGGTGAAGGAGACGCACCGGATGCGTTATTTGTTCTTGCCAGAGTTGTTGCGGTTTGCTGATGCGGAAGTATGGACTAATTTTAAAAGCTTTGGCTGGATGAAATTACAGGAATTACATCAAGAGGATTGGGCTGGTTTATTTTTAGCGACAAAGAAATGAAAAATGTGGTGAGGCGGATTCTGATTATTCATACGGAGGGTAATTCATTTAATAATCCTTCACTAAAATGCATCATCGACATGATGCTGGAAAAGGGTTGTGAAATCGACCTCCGCTATACAGAATCAGGCGCTCCCATGCCTGTCCATGAAGGTGTCTGTTTTCTGCCTTTTGGGGCATGGCTGCGGCGATGGAAATCTCTAGTGTTTGACCGATATTGCTCTATGCCATTGGCATTCTTGTCAGTTATGGTAGAAAAATTTGTTATCTACAAAAAATATGACTTGATCATTGGGGTGGATCGACAAGGGTTGATCGAAGCAGACATCCTCAACAAAATCATGAAGACACCTTTTGTATTTATCTCATTCGAGATAATGTTCGAAAGCGAAACATCTGTTCGCTACAAGTCGCTGGAGAAAAAAGCATCAAAGGGCGCGGCGGCATGGCTGGTTCAGGATGAGTTGCGTGCGGGACAACTGCAACGTGAAAATCTCCTTAATCCTTCAAATAAAATCCTGCTACCTTTAGCGTCGGCTGGGGTCGGGGTAGTAAAAGTTGATCGGCTTCGGGATCGACTTGGAATTGCCAATACCAAAAAGGTAGCGATTGCCATTGGCTCCATATCCGGCTGGTCAATGACAAACCAAATATTAGAATGTGTCGCCGATTGGCCAGAAGAATGGGTTCTTATTGTTCATGCCCGCTATGGGAAAACCCGTGAACTTTTAGCGGGTGAGTTGGCTGCCCTCGCCGACCTTCTTGACCGCAAGATTTTTATCAGCAATGCCGCGACCGAGATGGTGGATGATATGGGCAGTATTCTTGCAGGGGTTTCTGTTGGGCTGGCTTTTTATAGGCCAGAATATGGAAAAAGTTATTACGGGTATTACATTGGTAAAAACTTGGAGCATTTAGGGTTGGCTTCAGGAAAAATCAGCACTTATTTGAGGTATGGCATCCCGGTTATCATTAACGAGGTGGGGCTTTACGCTGGGGAGACGCGGCAGTTTCGATTTGGATGCGTTATTGAGCAGCCAGAACAAATTAAAGAGTGTTTGGACGAAATTAGCCGTGAAGAATATCGGCACAACGCGAGAAAATACTTTGTAGACAAGCTTGATTTCGATATCTATCGAGACGAGATTTGGACTTGTTTTGAAGCGATTATTGATGGCACGAAGGTTTAAAACGGACTATTCATACGCACCAGAAAACGGCCATTCGGCAACTAGGAATGTGCAGCAGCAAAGGTTTACACGGAATGACAGGGGCGGCATTGAAGTGGATGGAGCGCCTTTGGTGTTTTTCCATTTTCACGGCTACAGACATTATCGCGATGGCACGCATGATTTGGGTAACTATTGGCTCGGTCGGTCAGTTATAGACCTTCTGTATCGACCCTACGCATTTGCATTATTCAAAGCGAATATGGAAATCACCGGCGTCTATCCCGGGTTTGATCGTGGCCGCCCAGAGCGACCGCGGTCGTGGAAAACGCCGTTGCGCAAATTGAAGCGTTACCTGAAAGGAAATTCAATGAATACCGATTTCAATGAAGAAGTGTCATCGGACGAATTTAGGGAATAGCTTTTGACACTGGCTGACCCCAAACCTTTGCTGACCGTGATCGTTGCTGTTTTCAATGGTGCAGCTACGTTGCAGCAATGCATCGACAGTGTCGCGCGGCAAACCTACCCAAACAAGGAGCTGATCATTATTGATGGCGGCTCCAGGGATGGCACGGTCGATTTGCTGGAGGCAAACCGCGAGCAAATCAGTTACTGGATTTCCGAGCCGGATCGCGGCATCTATAACGCCTGGAACAAGGGGCTGGCGCGGGCGAAGGGGGAGTGGATCTGCTTTCTTGGGGCGGATGATTATTTTTGGGATGCGCAGGTGCTGGAGCGCATGGCCGCGCAGATGGAAAAACTTCCGCCTGATATCCGCGTGGTATATGGGCAGATCATGATGGTTAATTCGGATGGGACCAGTCTTTATCCGGTGGGCGAGCCTTGGGAAAAGATAAAAGGGCGCTTCAGGCAGGTGATGTGCATTCCGCATCCGGGTGCGATGCACCGTCGGGGGTTGTTTGGGCAGCATGGACAGTTTGATGAGTCATTCCATATTGCCGGCGATTACGAATTGCTGTTGCGCGAACTGAAAGTGGCCGATGCTTTCTTTATTTCCGACCTCGTCACTGTTGCAATGCGGCAAGGCGGGATCAGCAGCACCCCTGCAAATTCTCTGCTGCAATTGCGTGAGGTCAGGCGCGCGCAGCGGCTGCATGGCCAATATTTTCCGGGACGTTTCTGGCTGATGGCGATGATGAGGGTGTACATACGGTTATTGCTATGGAACACGCTGGGTGAGCGGATGGCACGAAAAGCACTCGACTTGGGCCGGCGCATGATGGGGTTGCCGCCGTTCTGGACAAGAACATGATGGAAGATCATGTCGTTCCGGTAAGCGTGGTGGTTCCGTGTTTCCGCTGCGCCGCAACCGTAGCGCGCGCGGTTGCATCAATCGCCCAACAGACCAGAAAACCAGCCGAGGTGGTTCTGGTCGATGATGCGAGCGGCGATGGCACATTGGATATTCTGCAAGCGCTGGCGCAGCAGCATGCGGGCTGGATAAAAGTCATCGCGTTGAAAAAGAATCTTGGCGCGGCAAGCGCACGCAATGCGGGATGGGATGCGGCGAGCCAGCCTTACATTGCGTTTCTGGATGCGGATGATACGTGGCATCCCAAGAAGATCGAGATTCAATATACCTATATGAGTGCGCACCCGGGGGTTGTGCTTTGCGGGCATGGGCATAGAGTGATCAAGCAAACAGACATCCTGCCCAACTGGGAATTGGCTGACTTTGAAGCGGTGTGCATTAACAAGTGGGCACTATTGTTGTCGAATAGGTTTGTAACGCCCTCGGTGATGCTGCGCCGCGATGTCAAGCAACGCTTTGTCGAAGGTCAGCGTCACATGGAAGACCATCTGCTGTGGCTAGAACTGGTGTGCAGCGGAGCGGTGGTGATGAAACTTTCGGCTGAATTGGCGGCTATTTATAAAAGCCCGTTTGGTACAGCTGGTTTGAGTGCGCAACTGTGGCCGATGGAGAAATGCGATTTAAACAATTACTCCCGTCTACATAATGGCGGTTGCATCAATCTTATCGAGTGGTTTAGCCTTGGCTTGTATTCATTGTTGAAGTACGTGCGCAGATTGTTGATCTACTGGTTGCATTTGCGATGGAAAAAATAATTGTAACGAGCACGGCAGAGATTTCTATTTCTGTTGTCAGCCATGGTCAGATTGATCTGATTGAAAACCTGCTGCATGACATTGATGAACATTGCCGGACAGTACCGATCGAGTTAATTCTCACGCTTAATCTGGAGGAGACACTGCCGTTCGCTACGGACAGCTTTTCGTTCCCGATAAAGGTTGTTCGTAACTACACGCCTCAGGGATTCGCCGCCAACCATAATCAGGCATTTGTTCATGCAACCGGGCGATATTTTTGTGTGATGAATCCGGATATCCGGCTTGGTGATAATCCATTTCCGGCGTTGCTTGCGTGCCTGCAGGATATTTCCGTCGGTGTGGCGGCTCCGCTGGTGTTGGGCGAGAGCGGTGCGGTGGAAGACAGCGCCCGCCGTTTTCCGAGTCCATTCAGAATCCTCTGTAAAGCAATAGGCAAGTGCAAGGGAAGTGATTATGTGGTCGAAGATGCAATTCTTTTCCCGGACTGGGTGGGTGGAATGTTCATGCTGTTCAGGCACGACTTATTCAAGCTGCTTGGCGGGTTTGATCGCAGATTCTTTCTCTATTATGAGGACGTCGATCTGTGTGCAAGGATAAGGCTGCAGGGATACGAGGTGGCTTTGTGTCCTGGCGCCAGGGTGTTGCATAAAGCGAGACGAGACAGTCACAGGAAAATGATGTTCTTTAAGTGGCATTTGACCAGCATGTTGCGATTTTTTCTTTCGCCTGTTTATTGGCGATTACAGATTCGTAGATGAAGCATAACGGAGTGTGTTTATGTTGAAGCGTTTTGTAGCAGTTGCGGCTGTGCCAATCATTGACTTGTTTCTTGCACCTCTGGTATTCCTTGCTGCTTTGCTGATGAAAGTTGTTCGCCGGCTTGGTATCTGGCGTATGCCGGTCAGCACGGCCATTTTCAATCGGGTTGGTATCTATCCGATTCGTGATCATTATTACGAGCCGATGTTCAACTACCCCGCCCATCTTTTTCGTTCATTGCGTGAGGAACGGCATCTTCCGGGAATTGACATTGCCCTTCCCCCGAAAAAACGTCTTCCAAGGGTAACGTAAAATCACGAACCACTGGAAAGGAAGACAAATGAAGATACCGAAGCAGGAGTACACCGCCGAATTCAAGGAAATGGCAGTCAAGCGAGTCAGGGATGGACTGTCAGTTGGTGCGGCGGCGAAGGAATTGGGGCTGGTCGAGCAGACACTGCGCAACTGGGTGAAAGCGGCTGCGGCAGGCAAGCTCAACGGCGCGGGAGGCAAGGTCGTAACGCCTGAGCAGATGGAACTCTCACGGTTGAGAGCCGAGAACGTTCGGCTGAAGCGGGAGTTTGAAATCCTAAAAAAAGCGACGGCGTACTTCGCGAGAGATGTGCAGTGAAGTACGCCTGGATTGCGGAGCAGCGCAAGGAATTTGGGATAGACGAAATGTGTTCGGTACTGGATGTGTCCGAGAGCGGCTACCGGGCTTGGCAACGAGGCGGCAAGCCGATGAAGAAACGTCTGACAGACGCGCAGATGCTGGAGCTGATCCGCGCCATCCATGCGGAATACAAGGGGTCGTACGGCAGCCCGCGCATGGTGACGGAGATACGCCTGCGCGGCTTCCCGGCGAGCAAGGAGCGGGTCGAACGGCTGATGAACGAGAACGGGATACAAGCCAAGCACAAACGGCGCTTCAAGGTCGCGACCGACTCGAAGCACAACCTGCCGGTCGCCCCTAATCTGCTGGAACGCAACTTCACGCCGGATGCGCCGAGCCGGGTCTGGACCGCCGACATCACCTATCTGTGGACCGATGAAGGCTGGCTGTACCTGGCCATCGTGCTGGATCTGTTCAATCGTGAAGTGGTGGGCTGGTCGCTGAAGCCGCGCATGACGGCGGACATCGTCACCGATGCGCTGACCATGGCGTGGTTCCGGCGCAAGCCAGCGGCGGGTCTGATTCATCACTCGGATCGGGGCAGCCAGTACGCGAGCGGTGTGTTTCAGGCGAAGCTGACCGAATACGGCATGATCTGCTCGATGAGTCGCAAAGGGGATTGCTGGGACAATGCACCGACCGAAAGCTGGTTCGGCAGCTTCAAGAACGAGCGTGTGCATGGAGAACGCTTCGAAACGCGCGACGAGATGAAGGCTGAGGCGTTTGAGTACATCGAGGTGTTCTACAACCGAATACGCTTGCATTCGACGCTGGGTTACAAGTCGCCGGTGCAGTTTCTGAACGACTGGATCAGTGTTCAGTCGCCGGAAGAGTTGGTAGCATGACCCCCGCCTATTGGAAGACGAAAAACCAAGGGAAGGTCATTTTCCGATATTGCAATTGTTGGTTTCACACGGGTTGTTCGAGAAGCACCCTTGGTGGATGCTGCTTTTGGCGGGAACAATAATTGTGACGATGGCATTCTTTCTCTGGCATCTTGTTGAGAAGCGATTCTTGCGCAAATCCTCTCACTATGTCGTGGTGAACCTGGAATAGTTTGAAATGAGATATTTGGTGGTGGGAGCCAACGGTTTCGTAGGGAGGCCCCTTTGTGCTGAGTTGATAAAGCAGGGGCAAACATGCCGTGCTGCTGTGCGTGCTGCAAATTCACAGATTGAAAACATTGAAATTATGGCGGTTGGCTCGATTGATACCAAGACAAACTGGGCTGACGCAATGCGTGATGTGGATGTGGTGATCCATCTCGCCGCACGTGTGCATGTCATGCATGAGAATGCTTCCGATCCACTGGAGGAGTTCCGAAAAGTGAATGTTACCGGAACCGAGCACTTGGCACGCTCCGCCGCTGCGAACGGAGTCAAGCGTCTGGTATATGTCAGCTCGATCAAAGTGAATGGTGAAAGCACCCTCTCCCCCGGCCCTTCCCCCGCTTACGGGGGAGGGGAGCAGAATATTTTTACCGAATCGGATATTCCTTCCCCGCAAGACCCCTACGGTATTTCTAAATGGGAGGCCGAGCAGGCCTTGCAGCGCGTGGCTCAAGAAACAGGCTTGGAAGTAGTGATCTTGCGCCCGCCTTTAGTCTATGGCGCGGGCGTGAAAGGCAACTTCGCGCAGATGCTCAAGGTGCTGGCCCGGGGCATCCCGCTTCCGTTCGCCTCCGTTCACAACCGGCGTAGCCTGATCTATGTAGGCAATCTGGCCGATGCGCTGCTCGCCTGTGCCACCCATCCTGCCGCCGCCGGGCAGACTTATCTGGTGAGCGACGGCGAAGATATCTCCACGGCGGATTTGTTGCGCCGACTGGGTGCGGCGATGGAACGGCCCGCGCGGTTGTTTCCATGTCCGCCCGCACTACTGCACGTAGCGGGAAGATTGAGCGGGCGCTCTGCGCAAATCAAGCGGTTGCTGGGTTCGTTGCAGATTGACAGTGGTAAAATCCGCCGCGAACTTAACTGGACACCGCCCTACAGTTTGCAGCAAGGTTTGCAAGCGACTGCGGAGTGGTATCGCAATACCTATCTATG
>Ga0210044_10006274_pt1 | contig 15769 bp, 15 predicted proteins | sample CryGey13umfilter_2_FD_183959 | JGI IMG/M metagenome (GOLD analysis project Ga0210044, IMG submission 183959) | Groundwater microbial communities from aquifer in Utah, USA - Crystal Geyser 4/9/14 3 um filter (SPAdes) (version 2) | ecosystem: Environmental > Aquatic > Deep subsurface >...
CTTCAGGTAGTGCTTATTTTGCTTCATTAGGCCTTGAGGCTGATTATTCGGCCACCCAATCCGGTACGATTATCGCCGCTGCCGACAACTATCAGGAAAATGGCGAATACTCCCCGGCTATCAAAACCAATGCGACAGCCGGAATTGGCCTTCTTCCTGCCAATGAATCTGAAATTATGATTTACAATCCTAAGATTACCGACCAAAGCTTAATCTATATCACACCATTAACTAATACTTCAAACAAAGTCATTTATGTTAAGGCGAAACACGCGAATACAGCGAATGATGGTTGGTTCAAAGTCGCCATTGACGTCCCGATTAATCAAGATATTCAGTTTAATTGGTGGATTATTAATTAATGGCTGGTTTTAAGAAAGCTCTTTTTTAAAATCCTTCAAGTTCTCTTCTTAAAACCGTGGGGAAATCTTTAATAATATGCCAAAAACTCTTTGGCAAAAGTCTCTTTAATTCTTTTTTAATTTCTGTCTTTTCTTGATTTTCCAATTGAGAAATAATCCTCTCCCTCTGTCCTTGGTTAAATTTTAAAACTTGCCTTAACTCTTTTTTTCTTAGAATAAAATAGAGATCAAAAAAGTCTCGAGCTTTTTGACGAGTCATCAGAGCCTCGACCTTTTCCCCTACCATTAACTTTTTACTTAAGGAATAAACTTTATAAGTAGGCATCATCTGGGAAGTCACGACCACCAATTCTCTCTCTAAAACTCCTTTCGGTCGGAAAGAAATTTCATTTCTAAGTTCTATCTTTTCTCCTAAAAGAGAAAAACTTATAATCGCCAAATGTCCGCCTGAAGTTGGCTTAGATTCTAATAAATCAATCTTTATGTTTTCGGAAGAAAGATTGGCTAAAACTTCTTCAAGAATCTTCTCGTAACTTATTGAGTTTTTAAGAGCGGAAAAATCAATGTCTTCAGAAAAGCGGGGTGAATCAAAAAGTAATTTCAAGGCTGTTCCTCCTTTAAAAAGAAATTTTTCACTTAATGGTTTTTTGTAGAACTCAGCCAAGAAGAGATGTTGGCAATATTCCCGCAAAATGTTGCGAAAACTTGTTTCGTTTTTGAGGGCATAGTTTTCTAAAAAATATTTCTCAACCATATTGTTTTAAAAAGCGATTGGCCAAAGGGATTAATTTTTTTTGACCAAATAAACCAAGATATTTTCTGAGCTGCAAGGAATTTACCTTTTTCAATCTTAAACGTTCATTAAACACCCTTTTGCCCAAATAGACAAAATAAAGAAAGTCGGCCACTGCCTTTTCCGGTACAGCCATCAAAACGACCTCTCCGCTGACTGTTTTGGGGATATAACCAGTATAAGCCTCTTTTTTAATCTTTCTGTATTCAAAAAGCCGATTGAGAACTTCAAATTCGCGTGTTGGCTTGGTAGTTATCGAGGTAACAGCATAAACTGTCTCTGGAATTAAACCATAAAATGACAAAGCGGAATCCAAAGAAACATAAGAGGGAGAATAAATTCTATTAGCCAAAGCGAACTCTGAAGGAAGGTTTCTTTTTAAGGCATAAAGGCCTTTTTTAAGATGGACAAAGACTCCCTTTTTGAGATTGTAGTTTAAAAAACCCTCAACTGCCCTTTTGTTTACCCCAAAAATAACCATTAAATCTTGAGGGGTAAAAATTTTGATATTACCAGAGAAAAGTTTTTCCTCTGTCTCATGTAAATTCAGTTTCTTCATAATATTATGATAAAACTAAAACAGAAGGTTGTCAAGGCTAATAAGAGAATACTTATTGACAGACAAATTCATCAAGCCTTATCATTAATCTATGCCAAAGAGAAATTTATTTATTAATAAAATCATTAGCTGGTCGATAATTATCCTCGTAGGCTTAATCCCTCTCTTCTTCCTCCCCTTCACTTCCGAATTTTATGAATTTAATAAGAATATTTTATTGGTAGTTGTTTGTGGGTTGTTATTGGTGGTTTGGACATTAAAAATGGTTCTCCAGGGGAGAATGAGTTTTCGCCGAACCCCCTTTGATTTGCCGGTTTTAGCCATTGCCGGAGCTTTTATTCTTTCAACTATTCTTTCTTCACCTAATAAATGGGCGCCGTTTTGGATTCCGGGGGGAACAGGGACGATTATTGGGTTAACTGTTCTCTACTTCATCATCACCAACAGCTTTACAAAGGATACTCCTTTGTAATATAAGTGAATAATATCAATGTAATTTATATATTGACATCATACAATTTAATGTTAAAATGTATAATGGCGAAGATTTTGACACGCTGGCAGGGCGATCCACGAAAAGCTTCTGTGTCTTCCGCTCTCTATAGCCGAAATCGCCGATAATACACCGGTTTTTGCTTATGACAAAAAGGTTTTTGAGCAAAACCTCATGGCGAACCTACAGATTTTTGGGGCATACCCCGAAGTATATTTAGCCTCCACACACCAGGCAAAAATAACGTTACTCCAAAATATTTTCGACACGTACGTCTTAAAAGATATCCTCACTATTCCCTTGCCTTCTTTTAAAACCAATATCAGGCGGGTGGTATCCGAAAACAGAAAACTGTTCTTTATACATTTTTTACCATAGACACCACTAACTATTTTGAGACGATCAAAAAAATCCAGAGAATCTTTCAAGGTGGCCATCGACACCCCGATTAACAAAGAAATTATGTTTAACTGGTGGATTATTAATTGATTTTAAAATTTTAAATTTAAAAATTTCTAATCAATTTTTAATTAAAAAAATGAAATACGATTTAGAAAAAAGAACGGCTAAAAAATATTAAGATAATTTCTGAAGAAAGTCCGGTATCTTTAAGTGGATTTACTTCTTTTTAGCCAGAAGAACAATAATACCAATGGCAATGGCCAATAATACCAACAAAATATAGAAAAAAAGCAGACCGTTCCAGTTAGCAACATTCATGATTTAACTCTTCTGACTAATAATATACTCAGCAGCCAAAATACTAATGAAACTGCTACTCCTAACGTTACCACACGCAATAATTCTCTGTCAAGTCCAGAAATGAGCGGAGGAACCACTGCTGATGCCAACGAAACTTGGCCAACATCTCGACAAACATCTGACAACACTTTAAGCTGGGATTCTTTAAATGACCTCACTAATTTTTACTCTAGCACTTCCTCCGGGGTTCTGTCAATCAAGGAGATTGACCACCTAATCGCCGAAATTCTAAAGATACCAGGCCAAGCCATCCTCCCTGCCAATTGATAAAGAAATTCAGTTCAACTGGTGGATTATTAATTAATGGCTGGCTGCGCAAACCAACGACCCGGTTCCTTCATAAGTGAATAATATCAATGTAATTTACATATTGACATCATACAATTTAATGTTAAAATGTATAACATATGTTAAAACGGGCAGTAGAAGCTGATTTAAAATCATACATAAAAGGAAAAGACCGTAAGATATTCTTCCTGTGGGGTCCAAGGCGTTCCGGTAAGACCACGCTTCTTAAAAAACTATCTCATTCGTTAAAGGTCCCTATGTTTAATTTTGATCTGCAATCGGATGCGGAAAAATTCGCTCCCCGACGCGAAGTGCTGGAAAAAATAGTATCCGAACATTCCATTATCCTCATTGATGAGGTACAAAACTATCCTGAGTCAACGTTGGCTCTCAAAATTCTTCATGATGAATATAACGTAAAAATCATCGCCACAGGGAGCAGCGAACTTCGACAAAAAAGCGGCAAAGATTTTGACACGCTGGCAGGGCGATCCACGGAAAGCTTCTGTCTTCCACTCTCTATAGCCGAAATCGCCGATAATGCACCGGTTTTTGCTTATGACCAAAAGGTTTTTGAACAAAACCTCATGACAAACCTGCAGATTTTTGGGGCATACCCCGAAGTATATCTAGCCTCCACACACCAAGCAAAAATAGCGTTACTCCAAAATATTTTCGACACGTACGTCTTAAAAGATATCGCGAAAATATATGATTTGAAAAATCAAAAACTGGCAAAAGACATCCTCACTAAAATAGCTCTTCAGCTCGGCTCTGAAGTCTCAGTCCGAGAAATTGCCAACAGTCTGCAAGCCAATGTCAGTACGGTTGCCAACTATATCGAAATATTCATCAAAAACTATATCCTTATTCCCTTGCCTTCTTTTAAAACCAATATCAGGCGGGTGGTATCCGAAAACAGAAAACTGTTCTTTTATGATCTGGGTATCCGCAACATTCTGGTTAAAGATTTCCGGGAAACAAACTTGCGGCCTGATAAAGGCGGAGTGTTTGAAAACTTCATCGTCTCAGAACTAGAAAAAGGACGGAAAAACCTTCATGCCAACCAAAACTTGTATTTTTACCGTGAATACGGTGGCCGGGAAGTCGATTTAATTGTGGAGGATTATTACAAACACTACCTGTCTGTGGAAATAAAAATATCGGGAAAAAACATTAAGAAAAACATCTTTCCCTTACCTCATACATTTTTTACCATAGACACCACTAACTATTTTGAGACGATCAAAAAAATCCAGAGAATCTTTCAAGGTGGCCATCGACACCCCGATTAACAAAGAAATTATGTTTAACTGGTGGATTATTAACTAATTTACAATTTACAATTTTCAATTTACAATAAATTCTCAATGACACAATTTCCAAATAATTACGATTTAGAAGAAAGAACAGCCAAATTTGGAGAAGAAAAAAGAATTATCGATTAATCAGTCTAATTCTGGTCTTTCCCAAAATAGCCAGCTTGCCTCGCAAACCGGCGCCGGTTTTAACAATACCGAGGAAGGTCAAAATTATCTTGATAATTTCACTTTTTCTCATCTGTCCAACCAAGACAACAATCACACCAGAGCTTCCACGGATGTTGAAGCGGAAAATATCACCAAAGCCGCGGTCGAAACTCAACAAAATTCTCTTGTTTTCGGCAGCAAAACTGAAGATGGCATCGTCATCGGTACCGGTAAGTCCGGCTTCCCTAACAGTCAAGACGTCAACTCCAGCTTTTCGCAAACCCAAAACAATATCGGTGTTAACGCACTCGTCACTGAAGAATCTAAACATAAGTTTTTAGGCAGCTATTTCCAAAACTTCCTCTTTACCCAAAACCCGGGCGGCGTAGCGGAGGGCAACCTTAGCATCCTTAATCGTAATGCCCGCGTATTGAGTGGGAACGTCGTTAAGGCCATAGCCCCTTTGGAGAAGGTTAAGAATATCAGTGACGGCAATTCTCGTTCCCTTGATGCAGGGCTTGCCAAATCTGACCGGCTGTTTGACAACAATACCGGCGGGAGCGGTAGTTTTGATAATGTTGTTCATGAGGATAATTATAACAAATCGGTTAAAAATTTGTCAAACAGTTAGTGGACAAAAGTAATTTATCTTCTTTGTCAAGAGTAAAAAGGCTAGAGAACAAGAAGAGGTGGGATGGTTCAAGGTGGCCATTGATACCCCGATTGATAAAGAAATCAGATTTAATTGGTGGATTATTAACTAATTTACAATTTACAATTTTCAATTTACAATAAATTCTCAATGACACAATTTCCAAATAATTACGATTTAGAAGAAAGAACAGCCAAATTTGGAGAAGAAATCATTGAGTTTTGTAAAAGTCTAAAACAAGACGCTATTACTAAACCAATTATTAGTCAACGGTTAAGAATGATGGCTAAATGTGTGCCAGAAATGAAAGAAGAAATTAGGAGTTTATGGCGAGAATGTCAGGAATTAACCTTAATTTTTCAAAAAATCACCTCATCATTGAAGAAGAATAATTAAAAATTGAGAAATTGAAAATTCAATGAAAATTGAGAATTGAAAATTAAAAATTGTTCTGCTAAACTAAAACAATATAGAAAATAAGATGGTAAAAATTATCAATAAAATCATTACCTGGAAACTGGCTATTTTAATCGGTTTGATGCCTCTTTTTTTCCTCCCATTCACTTCAGATTTTTATGATTTTAATAAAAATATTTTGTTGCTAAATGCCAAAACTTAAAAAATTAAATCTTAAGGATTTTACTAAAGGAAGGGTCGCAGTTTTTATTGATGCCGCTAATATCCTTTATTCTCAGAAAACCTTAGGCTGGAAAATCGACTACCAAAAACTGAAAAAGTGGGTTGCTTTCCAGGTTAAACTCGTCGGTCTTTACTACTATACCGGAAAAGTTGGCAAATTAGAAAAACAGATTAAATTTATTCACCGTTTAGAAAATTTAGGCTACAAAGTTATCGCCAAAGAAGTGAAGTTTATTAAAATCAATACTACTAAAACATTTCCTAAGGCAAACTTAGATGTTGAATTGGCTTTGGATGCTTTTAGATTAGCAAAAGAGTACGATACACTTTTACTTTTTTCCGGAGATTCTGACTTTGCTTACCTTTTGGATTTATTAAAAAAGCTTAATAAAAGAACGATTGTCATTTCTACCAGAGGTCACATTTCTAAAGAACTTTTAGAAAGAGCAAAATATATTGATTTGCGGAAGTTAAAGCCTTTTATAAGATTTGAACAAAAAAATCAGGAGCTACCCGAAGGTACTCCTGAGGTATGACTAGATTGTTTATAACATACAAGCGTATTTATGTCAAGGAGCAGATTCATGTTATTATATTAACACTGTATTAAAAATGACAAAAGCATTAGAAAAATTAATTAATTGGACTCTGATTATTTTAGTAGGGCTTATTCCTTTGTTTTTTCTCCCCTTCACTTCAGAATTTTATGATTTTAATAAAAATATTCTATTATTAGTTTTTAGTCTTTTACTTTTAGTCTTTTGGGCATTGAAAATGATTTTTGAGAAAAAAGTAAGTTTTCGACGGGCACCCCTTGATTTGCCGGTTTTAGCCATTGCCGGAGCTTTTATCCTTTCAACGATTATCGCTGCCCCCAATAAATTGGAAACCCTTTGGCTACCAAATAGTACAGGGACAATTATCGCTTTAACTATTCTCTATTTCATCATCACCAACAGCTTTACAAAGGATACTCCTTTGTACAAATCAATTGTTGTCAGTGCTAGCTTACTGGCGCTTTTGGCTATCTATCAATTCGTTGGCTTAGGTGAAGTTTTTATTAGTGACAATAGTTTTTTTGCTTTTCTTAAATTAAAATCCTGGACACCGGTTGGAGGCTTGCTGTCTCTGGCAACTTTTTTAGTAGTTTCGCTCGCGCTCGCCATAACACGAATTTATACAAATTGGAAAGAAAATCAACGCGAATTATCTTTATATCTTAATATTTTTATCTCTTTACTCATCCTTGCTGGTTTGGTTATCGCTATCTTCCAGCTTTTCCAGCCAGCCACTCGTCCTTTACTCCTTCCCTTCTCCACTGCTTGGGCGATTGCGGTTGAGTCATTCAAAAATGGTAAAATCTTTCTTTTCGGTGTCGGGCCGAAAAGCTTTTTAGACGCTTTTTCTCAATTCAGGCCGCTTTCTTATAATCTAGGCCCTCTCTGGACAGTTCGCTTCGGAACATCAGGGAATTATTATTTACATCTTTTAACAACAACGGGGATTTTGGGATTGGGAACGTTCTTATGGCTCATTTGGAGGATAGTCAAAACTCTTCACCTCGGAGGAGTTCCGCCAGCTGGCAGACCACCATCCGAGGTGGGTATATTTCTAATTCTCATTCTTCTTTTATTTTTGCCGGTTAACTTCTTGCTTTTGTTTGTTTTTTATGTGATGGTGGCTCTGCTGGGTATTAGTTTTGTCAGTGCCGATCCAGTATCGGAAAAACGAGAATATTCTGAAGAGAGTCGGATTTTACCCTGGACCATCTTTATCCCTACTTTGCTGCTTGCCGCTGGTTGTTTCTTCTTTATAGGGCGGACTTATGCGGCGGAGATTTATTTCAAGCGTTCTTTAGACAACATCGCTCAAAATGACGGCACCAATGCTTATAATCATCAAGTTAAAGCTATCAGCCTTAATCCTTATGATGACGTTTACCGTCTTTCTTATTCCCAAACCAATCTTCTTTTAGCTGATGCTCTGGCCTCAAAAGCGGACATTTCTGATCAAGATAGGCAAGATATCACCACTTTAATTCAACAAGCAATCAGTGAAGCCAAAACAGCGGTTTCTTTAAATAAAAACAAGATTACTAATTGGGAAAATTTAGCTAATATTTATCGCCAATTAATCAATTTTGCCGAAGGAGCTGACCAATGGACCATCAGCACTCTTCGCCAAGCGATTAATTTGGATCCAGTTAATCCCCAATTAAAATTGAATCTCGGTGGTGTTTATTATGCTTTAGGTAATTATGATGAAGCCATTCGTTGGTTCCAACAGGCTGTAGATAACAAAATCAATTTTGCCAACGGCTACTATAATCTCTCGGCTGCTTATAAAGAAAAAGGTGATTTTAAAAAGGCCCATGAAATGATGCAGATGACTCTTAATCTAGTCCCCACCAACTCAGAGGATTACCAAAAAGCCAGAGGGGAATTGGAAGAATTAGCCAAAAAACTACCGACCGAAACAGCCAGCCCTAGCGCTATTCAGCCCTCAGAAGAAATACCAACAAAACAATCCCTGATTGAACCAGAATCTTTACCATCGCCAGTGATTGTCCCGCCAATTGAATTACCTGAAGAACAAGCGGCTCCAGAAATTAGCCCGGCCCCTGAAGCAACTCCTTAAAAGTGGAGCTAGCCGGAATCGAACCGGCGTCTTGGCAATGCGAATGCCGTGCTCTACCAACTAAGCTATAGCCCCATGAAGAGGTGGACCCGGGGGGAGTCGAACCCCCGACTCATCCGTGCCACGGACGCATGTTACCACTATACCACGGGCCCAAAATTATTAAATTAATTATACTTTAACAAAAAAACATCGTAAAGCCCTTTGAATGAAGATACTTATCTGGAAGAAAATTTTAGCGCCGAGCTAAATCAATAATCAGAATCCAAGCAATAAGAGTAAAAATAATACTAATAACGATCAAAAAATTCATAATTCAACCTTTCTTTCTAATAAGAATATAGATAAAAATGATTATAACATTGTCAATGGCAAATGTGTCAAATTATGCAAATCTCTCTGGATCTAGGAATAAATTACTTTAAGAAGTTTAGTGGATTTTGACCTGTTCCATTGACTCTGATTTCAAAATGAAGGTGGGTGCCGGTTGAACGGCCGGTGGAACCCATCCGGCCAATAGCCTGGCCTCGAGCCACTTTTTGCCCAGGGCTAACATAAATCTGAGAAAGATGGGCATATAATGTTTGATAACCATTACCATGGTCAATTATCACCCGATTACCGTAAGCCCAAGGATTTGGCCAGCCAGTTAAGACAACCGTACCACCGTCAGCGGCAACAACATCCGGGGCCGCTCGATTGGCAATATCAATGGCCGGATGGTACCAGCTGTATCCTTGAGAAATATTGCCGGCGGTTGGCCAACCAAACTGGCCTGTTCCCAATCCGGCTCCAGGCACAGTCGCATAATAACGTCTGGGCGCAATCGGTGTTTCTTTAGGCTTAATGCCATCGGGAACAACTAAGGTTTGCCCAACAGCTAAAGCAAAAGTTTCGTCATTGGCAAAGGAATTATAGGGCCAGTCAACAATCACCTGCGGATCTACTTGAAGTTTTTTGGCAATGGAGTAAATCGTCTCCCCGGCTTTTACTTTATACAAAACGCCGCTGACCGGCAAAATTCTCAACACCTGACCAGGTTTAATTTCTTTAACTGATTTTAAATTGTTTTCCCAAATAATCGTATCAACAGAAACACCGAATTTTTCGGCAATGGTCGAAACCGTATCGCCAACTTTAACTTCATATTCAATGGCTTCTGCCCTGGGTTTCTGAGAAACTAAAGTTGAAGTTCCGCTTTCCGCCATGACCGTTGACAAAACAGTTGAAGAGGGGCTTTCTTCTTTCCAAGGGTTGCTTAAATTCTCGGTAATTAAAATCGGGCCTAAAGTAATACCTCCTAAGAGTAAAAAGGCCATTCCGGCATGAACAAAAGGACGGACCAGACGACCCCGCTGTTTGTATAAACCAACCGTTAACCAAGACTTAACCTCGCTTAAAAATTGAAAAAATTTGAGGATTTTCTTGCGAAAATAAAAGGCTAAACAAAGAAAAAAGTCTTTTAAGTCTTTGCCTAGGGAAGGTTTATCCATAAAGAAAAGAATAGCACAAAATTCTTCAGAGGTCTAGCCTTGGCCGAGGGTTTTGAGGAATTCTTCGTTGTTTTTCGTCCTCGCCAATCTTTCTAAAATGATTTCTGTCCGCTCATCCGCTCCCAACATATCAACCATTTTGCGCACGGTCACAATCTTCGGGTAATCTTTTTTATCATATAAAAGCTCTTCCTGACGGGTGCCAGAGCGTTGGATATCAATGGCCGGATAAACCCGGCGTTCCGCCAGGGAACGAGTTAAATGGAGTTCCATATTACCAGTTCCCTTAAATTCTTCATAAATCAAATCATCCATTTTTGAACCAGTTTCAATTAAAGTCGTGCCGATAATCGTTAAAGAACCATCCTTCTCAATTTTCCGCGCTGCCCCCAGAAAATGTTTGGCCGGATACAAAGCGGCCGGGTCAAAACCTCCGGTTAAAGTTCGACCAGAGGTCGGGATAGAAAGATTATAAGCGCGGGCTAAACGGGTAATGGAATCCAAAAGAATAAAAACATTTTTACCCATTTCTACCAGCCTTTTGGCTCGTTCCAAGGCAATTTCGGCGACTCTTGTTTGGTGTTCCGGTGGTTCATCAAAATTGGAAGCAATGACTTCCCCTTTAACCGAACGGGAAATATCGGTCACTTCTTCAGGTCTTTCACCAACCAAAACCGCCATTAAATGAATATCCTTGTAATTAGTGCTAATCCCATTGGCAATATCCTTTAAAAGCCAGGTTTTCCCGGCTTTAGGCGGAGAAACGATTAAACCTCGCTGACCCTTACCAATCGGCGAAATTAAATCAATCACCCGGGTGGAAAGTGGTGTTTTACCGGTTTCCAGCTTAATCTGTTCATCAGGATAAACTGGGGTTAAATTATCAAAATTAGGTCTTTGGCCCAGTTTATCAATATCAATATCATTAACCTTCTCAACTTTTAAAAGACCATAATAGCGTTCTTTTTCTTTAGGAGCCCTCACCTGACCGCCAACCATATCGCCTGGACGAAGATAAAAACGGCGGATTTGAGAAGAGGAAATATAAACATCTTTTTCTGAAGGCGAAAAACTGGGGCGTAAATAACCATGACCCTCTTGGGAAACATCTAAAATTCCCTCCATATACTGGGTCGGGACGCCGGCGTCGGGAATAACCCGGTTATCAACGAAACCATCAAAATTATTCTGCGCAGAGGCAGAATCAGTTTTTAAAGAACCAACTAATTCATCAGCTGTGAGATTTTTTTTAACTACCATAAAATTAATGGAAATAAAGAGGAATCACTTAACCAATCTTTGACTTGATTTAAACAGAAAATGAAATCCTTTGTCAAGTAGTATTTTAGCTGTTTCTCGTACCCCTTATGGGAGAACGTACGCCTGCCCTACATACGTTCCCCCACAAGAAGCACCAAAAACAAAAAGTCCTATCTAAACTCTTGACAAAAATTAGACACTATGTTATGTTCAAAATGATTGTTAGATCACCTGTCCTGGCCTAACAATCGGATTGCAGAGAGCATTGCTATTCGTAGTGAGCTTTGTCGAACTAGCGATAGTAATGCTCTTTGTTTCTATCACATTTTTTCTTAATTGTCAAGCCTATAAGAAAAAATTAGTAAAAAATACCTAACCCTATAAGAAATAATCCTTCAATTTTAGCTTCAAAATCGCCCTTTTTAAACAAAACTTAGGAATTGTGGATAAATAAAAAGTCTGATAGTTTACTGGAGGTTCTTAACTGCTTGGTTAATTGAAGAATATTTTTCTGGGCTAATAATTTTGACAAAGCCCAATCTCTTGGCCTCTTTAATTCTTTGATTATTCTGAGAAACCGACCTTATTTCTCCTAGCAAACCCAATTCGCCAAAAACAACAACCCTTGGTTCAATAGCTAGATTTTTAAAAGAAGAATAAATGGCTAAGGCAGCGCCTAAATCAACAGCTGGCTCCTCGACTCTTAAGCCGCCGGCAACATTAACTAAAACATCAAAATTACCTAGGGGCAAACCCAATCTTTTTGATAAAACAGCGGTAATCAACTGGAGACGATTGTAATCAATGCCTGAAGCCACCCTTCTTGGTATCGCCAGTTGAGTTGGTGTTACTAAAGCCTGAATTTCCACTAAAACCGGTCTTGTTCCTTCCATTGTCGCCACGATGACCGAACCAGGAACACTCTTTTGTCTTTGAGATAAGAAAAGTTTTGAAGGATTTTCAATGCCCACCATCCCTTTATCAGTCATCTCAAACACGCCAACTTCATCGGTGGCGCCAAAACGATTTTTTGTTGTCCGCAAAAGACGAAAAGCCCCAAATTTCTCTCCTTCTAAAGAAAGAACCGTATCAACCATATGTTCTAAAATTTTTGGTCCGGCTAACATTCCTTCTTTAGTCACATGGCCAATTAAAAAGACGGCAATATTTGAAGATTTAGCCATTCTGAGTAATTTAGATGCACATTCTCTAACTTGTCCAACTGAACCAGCTGAACTGGTCAAATCTTGAGTAGTGAGGGTTTGGATGGAATCAACAATTAAAACTTTAAAATCTTCCTTTTTAAAATTCTTAATTGTTTCCAAAATAATGTCCACGTCTGTTTCTGAAAGAAAAAGAATTTTTTCACCCTTAATCTTTAATCTCTCAGCTCTCAATTTAATCTGATGGAGAGATTCTTCACCAGAGATATACAAACCGCCAATCTCATCCCCCAATTCCAGCATGAGAGTTGACTTACCAATCCCTGGTTCACCGGCCACTAGAACTACTGAGCCAGGGACTAAACCTGCCTCGCCGGCAGGCGGGCCACCACCCAAAACTCGATCAAATTCGCTAATGTTAGTTTTAATCCTTCTTAAATCAGCTGGTTTAATTTGGGAAAGTTTTTGCGGAGAGGCAGCAAAAGAAGTTCCAATTGAAAAACCTTTTTTGGTTGTCGGAATAACGGTTTCGATAAAAGAATTCCATTCGCCGCATTCGGGGCATTTCCCCAACCATTTAGGCGATTCCATTCCACATTGCTGGCAAATAAATTTGGTTAAAGCCTTTGGCATAAATTAATTTTTAAGGTGGGTTAAATTTATATCTATTTTACTATTCTTCTTAACTATTCTCAATCACAGACATTCTTGACAAAGGAGTATCCTTTGTAATAACCTAAATTATGCCTGCTAAAAACATTCTTAAATCTTATATAGAAAATGGTTATTATCATATTTATAACCGAGGGGTAGAAAAACGGATCATTTTTCAAGACGAACAGGACTATCGTGTTTTTCTCCACTATCTTAAGCTTTATCTTTCCCCTCCAGCCTCCCTCAATGATGTTTACAAAGGAGTATCCTTTGTAAATCCACCAAGACAACGGCCTTTAAATAATTTTTCTCAAGAAATCATTCTTATGACTTATTCTCTAATACCTAACCATTTCCATTTACTTCTAAAACAAAAATCTGCTCATGCGATTGAAAAATTTATGCGTTCTTTGGGGACTAAGTATGTTCAGTATTTTAATAAACGTTATCAAAGAGTCGGTCCCCTTTTCCAAGATACATACAAGGCTGTTTTAGTTAAAACTGATGAACAACTTCTACATCTTTCTCGTTATATTCATCTTAATCCAACCAAAGATAACAATAAATCTGCTTTACGAAAGATGCTTCTTGAAAGTTATTCTAGTTATTTAGAATATTTGGGCAAAAGAAAGACTAATTGGATACATCCGGAAGAAATCTTAAGCTTTTTTAAAACCGCCCAGAAAACAGACTTTAAAGATATACTTTCCTATCAAAGTTTCGTTGAAGATTACCAACAAATGCCTGAGGAAATTTTAGGAAAAATCACTTTAGAATAAAACCCATTACAAAGGATACTCCTTTGTAGCCTTATTTATATCCGATTGGCTTTTCTTTCAAAACCAAACCCAAACTCATTTTTCGAGCCTCTTTATCGATTGATTCCACAAAACAATCGACTTTGTCACCCACTTTTAAGGCTTTCTCTGCCGGAATCTTGGAAATATGAATTAAACCCTCAATCCCTTTGTCTAGGGCCACAAAAACACCAAAAGGGGCTATACGGATAACCTCACCTTTAATTTTGGCGTCAACTGAATATTCCTTTTCAATTTCTACCCAAGGATCTTCTTGAAGTTGTTTCAGAGAAAAATTGACTTTGCCTGTTTTTTCGTCAGCAATCAAAGTTTTAACCTTAACCTTATCCCCCTGTTTATAAAACTTATTCGGATCATCAACTTTTTCCCAAGAAATCTCGGAAATATGAACCAAACCCTCAAGCGGATATTTGCCAATTTTGACTTTAACAAACAAACCAAAAGGCATCACCCCGGTAATCTCGCCGTCAAAAACATCACCAACTTTAATTTTCCCCAAAGCTTCTTTTTGCTCTTTAATCAAACCTTTCTCAGAAACTTCTTTTTCCGATAAAATCAGGCGGTTTTTTTCTTTATCAACTTCGATTATCTTTGCTTCAAAACTTTTGTTAATTAAATCTCTTGTTTTCCCAGCTGCCTTAGCCCCAAAACAGGAAGTCGGGATAAAACCAAAAAAACCATTAACATCAACAACTAAACCACCCCTATTAATTTCCTTACCTCTAACTTTAATTGGCTCACCTGTTTTTAACTTCTCTTCAAACTCACCCCAGACAAAATTATTGAGGGTTTTCCTGAAAGAAAGTAGTGGATAGCCGTTTTCATTTTCCGACTGAAAAATGGAAACCTTAAGTTTATCGCCAACCTTAAGTCTTTTAACAAAATCCCTGGCAACTCTAAGTTCTTTAGTTAAAATAAGACCATCGGTTTTAGCACCAATATCAACCCAAACCGCTTTATTATTTTTTTCGGTGATAATTCCTTCGACAACTTCTCCTTTTTTAAAACCATGCCAAGAATAATTCTTCAGCAAATCATCCATGGAAGTCGCTTCTGTTTTCTTAGAAGTTTTTTTAGTCCTCTGTCTCGTTTCCTTTTTTGCTTTGGGCACTCACATTTACCTCACTTTCAATTGATTTATTACTCACGATTATAATCTAAAAAGTTCCTTCTCACAAGAAGGAAAAATTGGTTTTAAAAACCAAAAACCCCAGCGATAAGAACCTGCCTTCGGCAGAACCTTGTCCCCGTGGCAATTTTTTTGACAAAAAATTACCCCGGCGATGAGGTATTTTCGCAGTTCCTCGCGGAACAACTATCGTTCCCGCTACCGCCTTTGACGACCCTGTTCGGAATGGAAAGGGGTAGTTCGACGGCGCTCCAATCACCGGGGTAAACTCCCTGAAAAGTGAACAGAAATTCCCATTAAAACTACTTTTTTTGATCATTTAGTCCTGGTCAGCTGAATGGATTACTCCACTTACACCTCCAGTCTATTAAACCCGTAGTCTACGGGTGATCTTCAATGTGTAAACACATATGGATATCTTATCTTGGGAGCGGCTTCCCGCTTAAGATGCTTTCAGCAGTTATCCACTAGGAATTTAGCTATCCAGCGTTGTTCTTGATAGAAACAACTGGTACACCAGGGATTCCCCCACCGGAGTCCTCTCGTACTACCGGCAGATTCCCTCAAATATCCTGCGCTTACTGCGGATAGAGACCGA
>Ga0210044_10006281_pt1 | contig 15757 bp, 17 predicted proteins | sample CryGey13umfilter_2_FD_183959 | JGI IMG/M metagenome (GOLD analysis project Ga0210044, IMG submission 183959) | Groundwater microbial communities from aquifer in Utah, USA - Crystal Geyser 4/9/14 3 um filter (SPAdes) (version 2) | ecosystem: Environmental > Aquatic > Deep subsurface >...
GTGTAAATCTGTTTGAATAAAATATATCACTCCTACGGAGTTTGATTTTTTATGTTAGGTTTTCTTTTCTACAAATATTTAACCACTACGTGGTTTATGTTAATTTTATATTTTCTTTACCACAAAGGACACGAAGGAAGACTAAGTTACACTAAGGATTTTTTCTTGCAAATTGAAATTTATTAATTATAAATTTTCAATTATGCATTTTATATTCTTAATACGCATTCGAATCACCTTTGAACATATTCCAAACTGTAGTCACAATAATCTGAAGATCGAGCAGAAATGACCAGTTTTCAATATACCAAAGGTCATAATCGACATAATTTTAGGGTGAAATTTAATGAGCAACTGGCGAGATACTATTTTTATTACTTAAGCAGAAAAAACAGAAGGGCAAAAAGAGGGATGACGTAAGAGAGGTTAAAGAAATATCTTTCATATTTTGGAAGCATAGTTATAATAATTCTATACCAAAAATAAATAACAAAAGATAAGAATAGTCCCAAACTGGATATTTTTAATAATTCAAGATTAATAATTTGGTTTAAAAGATTAAGTAAAAACATAATGACTATTATTGTTAAATCAATACCGGAAAGAAAATGATCATCTTTTTTTATAAAATAATCTCTGAACAAAATAAAAGAACTTGTAAAAAGAAAAACATATAAAACTGCTAAAAATACTGGTATATTTAATATTACTGTGCTATAAAAATCTGAAACAAACTGCGACCCTTTAATAAGTATCACAATAAAAATTGTAATATTAAAAAACACATAAACGTGATGAAAATATGAATCTTTTTTATTGTGATAGTAAGATAGAAAAAACAAAGAAATCAGGAAAACCATTATAACTATCAAATAGGGCTTTTCAATATACGGTTTTAAGGGGAAAATTAAATAAAGGAAAAAAAACACTGCAAAAAAAGTTAAAGGCAAAAGAATATATTTGTAGAACTTTAAAAGAAAGTGTGGAAAAGAGAAATACGAAGTTAAATCAAAGTCAAAAAAATTATAGTTCAATAAAATTTTGATAATATTGCTAAGGTATAACTGAATTAACAATAAAAACAAATAAATAAATAATGCCAATAATTTATTATAAAAAGCAAAAATCACCATCGTTAAAGAATATAAAATCGAAAACAAATGAATAATAAAAACAACAGATTTATGTTTAATTTCTACAGACAATAAAAGATGATGAAGATGATTTTTATCTGCTAAAAACGGGTTTGATTTATTTAAAATACGAATAAATATTACCCTGAGAGTATCCAAGTTAGGAGTAGAAAGAAAAATAATAGGTACTATTAAGTCAACAGATGCATTACTGCTAATATCTTTCGAAACCATTAAAGTTCCGTAAGTCAAAAAGTATCCCAATGCCAAAGAACCCGTATCACCAAGGAAAACTCTTGCCGGGAAAGCATTAAATTTAAGGAATCCAAGAAGGCTACCGATAAAAGAAATGAAAAATAAAATCAAAAAATAATCATGAAATTTCACTGCGAGTATTAACAAAACGAAAAATTTAATGAGAGAATAGCCTGTAACCAAACCATCTAACCCATCCATAAGGTTAATCGAATTTATCGTCCCAAGTACAAAAATAAATAAAATAAAATATCCCAAAGCGGATGGGATTTCATATCCTAAGAAAGTTATATTAATTAAGTGGTCAGAAAAAGAAATCAATAAAAAAACAGTAGCGATTAACTGGAAAAAAACTTTAACATTCCAATCTAATCCGATAATATCATCAAACATTCCGCATATCACAATTACAAAAGAACCAATTAATAAAATTCTGATTGAATTCAGGTCGTTATAGAAAGATACAAAAACAATTAATACCGAAATATAAACAATAAGTCCACCCATGCGTGGAATAATTCGTGTATGAATTTTTCTTTCATCACCGAGATGATCTACAATTCCCTGATTAATCAAATAAGTAATAAAAAAAGGAGTTGCAAAAAGAGTCAAGAATAGGCTGTTAAGAAAAACCTGAAGATATATCATTTAAAACCAAACCTCATAAAATACATTAAGGAATTTCCTTCCTGTAGTTTAAACTCATCTTTAAATCTCCCATTTGCAATTGAAATATAAGAATAGGATAATTCAAAAAATAAATCATTGACAGGGTTGTAAGAAAATTTAATTCCAAATTCAGAGTAATAACTGTTTTTACCAAAAAGAAGAGGGTAAGTTGAAGTTAAACGATTATAATAATCATTAATGTTTTCCTTCTCCCCTTTTATTACATAATTGAAAAAGGTTTTTGCATTAATCATATAAGGAAAATATTGTTCAATTTCTGCATAGATTTGAACGGCATTAGAACCAATCCAATGACCAAGAGGATAACCGGAGCTTTCATATGTATGAAGAGGATCGGCATTCATACCGACATAAGGTCTAATAGCATTATATTCTATGTTGATATAATTATCCTTCCACAGAGGATTTGCAAAATTGCCACCGAGTGTAAATGCGAAAACTTGAGCATTATCACCACCACTAAAAATATCTGATGGAGAAAATTCATCTATGTATAAAGTGGTATAAATTTTAGAATGAATTTCAGACCAAATATAAGAAGCGTTAAAAAATAATTGTGCATTATCTCCTGTATCTCCTCCGCCCACACTATTATAATGATCTGCCAATCTGTAAAATACAGGTAAGAAATAAACAAACTCCAATCTATCGCCATAAATAATTGATTCACCAAAAGTAAACCAAAGATTATTTAAAGGCTGAAATGAAAATGAATGCCCAACATAATACTTAAATAATCGTGAATATGATAAGGAACGGTTAAGTACTGTAGAGGTTACGCCAGTATATCTGATTGTTGAAGAGTCAATCAAATTTGAATTCAGCCAACCGTGAATAAAATTATACCTAAACCAGCTTACCGGAAAAACTTCTAAACGTATATACGGTATGCTTGGGGCTTTATCCGAAAATATTATAGACCCTTGATTGCTACTTCCGATATTAATAAAATCTTTAGCTGCAGTAAAGTTCCCCCACTCCCAACCGTAACTTATTCCCCCTCTTGTCTCGCTGTAATCAATCAGTGACTTTTTATTAGTTAGAATATTATTGCCGGTAATAGGTGAGAAATATTTCTTTCTATCTAATTGAGTTCCTGTCTCTGTATTATCCCTGTAATTAAAATAAAAACTCCAATTAGCCCTGATCCTTCCGGAAAACTGAATACCACCGTATTGATGATAGTTTTTTTTTGAAATATTATAACCAATGCCTATAACGGGATCGAAAGTTAAAGTGAATTTATCAGAATAATATTTAAACAAATTAAATCTGCCTGTCTCATTGGATGAAAAAAACTCAGTAATTTCACGAGTGCTTCCGCCGATATACATTAGTTCAAATGCATATTCTTTCTTATAAAACTCTAATCTCTCTTTCTCAACCGAAGTTAGTTTATCCGATTGTTCTTCAATTTGAATAAGTTTTTCAGCTATTTGCTGGCGTGTTACTGGTCTGATATCGATAAATAATTCAATAACATTCTTGTTTGCTAAATTCTCAAGGAAGCTATAAATATCCTTATTATATACCGGCTCATATACACTTTGAGCAATAAGCGTAACTGTAGTTAGTATTAGTAGAAGAGTTATTTTTTTTGTCAAAGTAATTTTACCATCGTTTAGGAATTAGATGAACTGTATGAGAGAAATCAGATGTCGGAGATCAGTGGTCAGAAAAACGAATATAAGTAATTCTTTTAATCACGGTTTTCATGTTTTATGATAAATGGTTCCGGATGGTATATCATCGATCCTAACATTTTGCCAATTTCAGAAACTTCTCGGGTAAGATGAATATGATCATCATCAGAAATATAACCGCAGTCTTTAGCGAAATCTAATGATGAATCTGTTTCACTATTTTCTCCATCGCAATCTGTGAGTTTACTAATAAAATGTGCAAGATATCTTCTCTTTGCCTCTCCGAGCTGGAAGCAGATTAAAGACAATATTGCTTTAGCCATTTTACCCGTGCCCCTTTTGACTTTTTTAATTGCTTTTCGCACCATCTGGCCAGTTCTCTGTTAGTGAATGATTCCATTGCAATAATACGCCAAGGTGCATCTTTAGATGTTGATTTTACATACCCACTGTTATGAAATTGCAACCTTTTTTCAACATCGTTTGTCTGCCCAATATACACTCTGCCAGTAGAACTACTCTCTATAGCATAGACAACAAACATTTATCCTCTACGAGCTGGAAGCCAAGCTTCCCTTAAATTAAGGCAAATAGAACGAGATGATCGCCTAATTTGATTTGTTAAAGCATATTTTTCTTCTTTGGGAAATGATTTGCTGATTTCATAAATCTTCATTGCTAAAGAATATGCTTTTTTATTCACCCAGTCAAATAAGATTTGAGCCGATTTTTGATAAACATTTTACCATAATGTGTTTTCAAATATTTTTCACGATGCAAAGCATCCTCTCGACTTAAACACGCTTCAAAATAAATTAATATTAATGGTCTTCTATCTTTCGTAGAATCTACCAGACCTTTATTATGCTGATCAAATCTTACCTTCATATTTTTTGTATAACCAGTATACAGTTTATTGTCTTTCAAACTTTTTAGAATATATGTGTAATAATATTCTTCCATAAAAATATAAAGCTATTTGACGGGGTAAACTTCTAATTCTTTTGCAGAATTTATTCTCATCTATTCTGACCTCTGATTTCTGACTTCTTCTTTCCGATCTCTGACTTCTGCCCTTTGCCCTCTGCTCTTTTCACAACCACCTATCAATCAACTCTTTTGACTGTTTAATATTCTTCTGCGATGACGCTCCAAACACAATTGAATCTATTTTTTGTTTACCGATAAATTCAAATGCTTCTTCCGGCTTAACCGCTCCCGAAGCCATAACTGACATTGCCATTATTTGATATTTGTTTCTATCATATTCTGCAAGCACTTTTTTATATTCATTAACGCCCGGCGACATTAAGTACCCGATTTTATTTATAGACTACATCAAAAAAGTTCGCTATATTTTTTAGAAATTATTTCCCATTTGTATCTTCTGGATGCAATTTCTCTCATACTCGCAGCATATTCTTTGCTATTATACTCATTAATTTTTTTTAATATATTTATTAATTCTGCTGTATTATTGAAATAGACCGCTTTCTCTTCAGTAGTTGATCTGTTGGCAGGAACATCATAAGAAATAATTGGTAAACCTAAACTTATAGCTTCAATTAAAGAGGGAGCAGAACCGCATTTCGAATGGGTATGTATATACCATTTAGCATTACTGCGTATTATATCTAAATCGACCTGTTCGTAAACTGCATCTACCAGTTTTATGTTTTGGTAACCGCTGTAATTCTCTTTTAGATTTATACCATAGGACGAAATTTTCCAATTTGAGATAACAACTAAATTTAATTCCGGTACTTTTACAAATGCATCAAGTAAAAGATGAATATAATTATCCTCCTGCGCACGCGAGACACTTAAAAAGTATTGTGGAAAACTAATTCCGTATTTTTCTAAAATACCTTGATTGTTTGCAGGAAGTACGTGATCACCGCCATATTCAATCAGCCTGCTCTCTTTATCATAACTATTTTTTACATATTCTGCAAAAACAGCATTATCAACTACAATAGTGTTTGCATATCTCACTCCGAAAGCTTCTGATATTTTTAAAAACTTTTTTGCAATAAAATTCCACTTCTCACGCTGCCATTCTAAACCTCCGAAATTGAATACAACCTTTTTTCTGAAAAAGAAATTTATTGGCAATACTACTGTCCCTGATGATCCGAGGATAAGTAAAACATCCATTGAGAATAAGGAATGCAGAATACTTAATATATCATACAATACACCCTGAATACCGTTGGCGCTTAGCGGGATGTAAACTAATTTAGCCCCATTATATTGCTGTAACCGCTCATCCTTGTGAAGGTTGCTGCAATAAACCGTTAAATCAAAATCTTTAGATAAATCTCTTACCAGGTAATTTGTTAAAGTTTCAAACCCCCCGTATTTAGCTGGAAGTCCATTAGTCCCAATAATCCCAACTTTTTTTTTCAATCTAAATAACCTTGATAGTAATCAGCGACGTATTCTTTTAGAGCGTCTTTCCAATTTCGCATCAGATTTAAATTTCTTAAATCCAATTTTTTATTAATTAATCTTTCGCAAGGGGGGCGCTCGGCAAAGTATGTTTCTTTAAAATATTCCGAAGTAACAATGTTAATTTTAACTTTATCTTCCAACCCTAAAATTTTAAGTAGCTCTTGCGAAACTTCTAAACGCGAAGTCTCCCCGCCACAAACCATATTATACAAACCCCAATACTCTTTTTCAATCAACGCTTTAACGTTTTTTGCAAAATCATGTGTATAAGTAGGTGTACCATCTTTATCATTTACGATATGTAGCTCTTTCTTTCCCTCTTTTAATTGCTTCATCAGCTTTTGTATAAACTTTTTATCTTTTTTAGGACCGCTCCCCATCATCCATCCTGCACGGCATACTAAAAACCGTTTTGCATTTTCAACCACAAAACGCTCGGCGACATATTTTGAACGAGCGTATACACCAAGTGGATTAGGTGTATCCCAATCGTCATACAGTTCTTTGTTGCCGTCAAATATACCGGCAGTGCTTATGTATAATAACGGAATATCAAGTTCATTTGCAAAATAAACCGCATTTTCAACTGCAAGTGAATTTGTCTGGTATGTATCGTCACTGTTTGTTTCGCAATATTCTAAGTCAGTATATGCCCCTAAGTGAAAAAGATAATCTGGTTTAAACTCAAACACGTCTTTCTTATAAGCATCAAAATCTCTAAAATCTAAAAATGAAAGCCACTCCTCATTTACATCTTTATCAGTACACTTTAATATATAATTATCTTTAAATTGTTTATAAAATGCTTCTCCAAGCATTCCGCCGCAGCCGGCTATGTAAATTTTTTTCACTTAATTTTCCTTATATTTATAATTAGAAATAACATCTTGATAGATGTCCATCAAACTATTATAGTAATTCTTGGGATTAAAGTTCTCAGAAGCAAATTTCAGAGCATTATCTGACATTCTGAAATATAGATTATCTTCTAAACTATTGGCCTTTTCAATAACTTTTTGTAAATCTTCAACATTTCCAGTTTCAAACAGAAAGCCATTTTCTCCATTATTAATAAGTTCTGGAATACCCCCAATTCTTGAACCGAGAACTGGTTTGCCTAAAGAAAACGCTTCAATAACTGACATTGGATTATTCTCATAGCAAATAGAAGGAATAACTAAAAATTTACTGTTCACAATTAGGCTAATAATATCTTCTTTGTTTTTATAACCAAGGAACTCGATGTTATTGTCATTTTTAAAATGATTTAATAAAGGACCCGATCCAGCAATTTTTAATTTTAAGTCTAATTTTTTAACTGCTTCTATCAGAGTCTCAATTCCTTTTTCTTTAGATAATCTCCCAACAAACAAAAAATAATCCCCCTTCTTAGTTTTCAGATTACTATCAGAAAAATCTTTAATAAAGTTATATAGAACATCAGATTTTTTTTTGAAATTATTGTTGAATTCCAAGTGTTTTTTTAACTGAAATTTACTGACAAAAATAAATCTATCAATTATTTCTATGGGATTGATAAAAAGTTTTCGGTAATATGCGTCCGCACAAAGAACTGCACTTTGAAAAATATTATTTTCAGAACACTTATGTAAAATACAATTGTAATATTTATTCCCTTTGCATCTTTCACATATATTATTTTTACCATCAATCATTAGGTAAGACGGACAGATTAACCTGTAATCATGTGCAGTATGAATAATTGGCACATTTTTTTCCTTTAGTGCTTGCAGTATTGATGAAGTTAATCCCCCCATAAAAAGGTGAACATGAGCAATATCTGGTTTAAAATAATCAATAAATTTATAAAGTTTTTTAAAGGCATCCTTATTATAAACAAAATGTTTAATGGAATCGGTTTTACCAATTAAAGATAAACGTCTGTAATCAGTTTCTGCCGGCCAAAATTCAGAAAATTTATTTTCTAAGTTTTGTTTGTTTTTCTGAGAAAAATAATATACTTCATGTCCATTTTGTTCCAATAATTCCCCTGTTTCAAAATAAACTTTATGAGCTCCCCCTTTTAAGAAATGCTGATTATTAATTTGGAGAATTTTCAAATCTTAAGACTTTTATGGCTTTACCTAAATATTTTTTTGACTTAATTTAAAATAACGATAATAACTTATATTAATTAAAATAAGCAATATTAGATAAAGGTTATAGGAAAAAAAATTATTAAAAAAGATAGATTCAGTGGTAGAAACATAAAGCAAGTAAAAAAAAATAAGCACTAATAATTTACTTATACTGAATAATTTTGATTTCAAAATATTATAACTTCTGGTTATGGTAATACCAGAAATAAATATTAATAATAAAAACGATGTAAAACCTGATAATAAAAACAACTCCATAAATCCATTATGAGCATGTCCATACCCTCCTAACTTCTGAAATTCCTGTAAATATCCAAACCCAAACAAGTAAGAAAATGAAAAGGAAGGGTTCGTAAATAATCCGCCTGCAACTTCCCAGACATAACTTCTAAATCCAGCTTCAACTAAATTTGTATAATCTTTATTCACAATAAGGTTTGAAATAGGACTATTATAAATCACTGGTATCAATAGCTTTAAGACAGTGTCCCAATAAAATGGCAAAAACAATAAAAAAGGTAAAATAAATACAAATATTTTAGGAGAAAAAATTAAGAATACAGCAAAAAAAGCTCCAAACATAGGACCACGACGATTAATCAGGAGAATTTCTGCCAGGCTAACGACAAAGATAATTATTACAAATAAATAATTTGCATTAAAAAATTGTATTTTCTTTTTGTTCAATAATATATATAGGGTTATTAGAAAAGTGATTGCTGATAAATTAGGAGCATCTAAAGTAGTTTTCAAAAAAGGTATTTTTATACCACCAGTTTTACTAGCATCAAATAATAACTGGTAATGATTCCCGATGGTAAAATTTCCAACAAATACTAAGGGTAAAATTACTAAAAAAAATGCAATTATAAGACTCAAAGCCAAATAAATTATTTTCTTTTCAAATTCCTCTGTACTATCCTTGTAAAATGAAAAAGAGAAAAACAATACAGAAAACAATGTAATTGTATTGGCAGAAGCTAAATAAACCGAATCTATATTAAATGTACTATAGATTTGTAAAAATAAGTATAAAGTAATAAAAATAAATAAATAATCTTTTTTAACAACCGAAAATCTTTGTTTTAGTGACTTAATATTTAATAAAAGATAAAAAAGTAATGGTAAATTTGATATTACTATCAATGATTCAATATTAAAACTTTTTGCTATTTCAATTGAAACAAAAAAGAAAGGGAAATAAAAAACAATCAATAAATTTTGAATTTTTCGTTTCATTTAAAATAAACTGTTGTAATCTATCTTTTTAAAAACATTTAATTTTGAATCGGGTGTTGCATTTAATATTTCGCGGTTATCATTATCATAAAAAATCTTCGCTTTTTTATATGCTCTTTCCATATTATCAACTCTTGGGTCATGCCATCTTTTCCCTTTCCCAAAATAGTCGCTTGCAAAATGATTTGGATCATCATTTGTTGATAATATATCACGTCCTAAAAAAGTAACTTTGGCATCATTAGGAATAATATAATGATGATCAAAACCAATCAAAATAACTTGCCGAAAACCCATATAATATGCTAATTGTAAATTAAGATATGAAACTGTACCACCAACAAATAATTTTTTACTTGCATCTGTAGAAAAATCAGGGAAATTTGGGTTTCTTTCATTGAACTCACGTTTAACATTTAGGAAAACTGTATTTTCATCTTTTTTAATACAATATTTTAAATAATGCCCAAAAAATTTTAAGGCCCCAGATAAATTATTTATTTCATCTTTTCTGTCTTCAGCAACAAAAATATCCTCTACAAAATAATAAGTCGGCAGAAAACCCATTTTATCTTTATTCAGATATATAGCATTTACACCAAAAGTTATTTCATTTTTTAGTTTAGTTAAGTCCAAAAGATTTAAAGATTTACCATTACCAATAATAAAACATCTATCCCCTGAATGTTTGTTTTTAAACGTTTTGATCTTATTCACATCATCTCTGTAAATATAATTTTCAAGATTAAAAGAATAAATTAATTCGCGTCTTCTGGAATATAAATATGAAATTTTTTTAATTATCTTAAGAAATAAACTTTTAACTTTAATCATAATTTAAAGTCCTTTTTTATGTAATAATTTTGCTATTTCCAAAAAACCATAAAATGAAAAATGTATATTATCGCAAGTAAAATATTGAATTTCACTATCACTCCAATTAGATATATCTATTACATTCTTAATTGCTGGTTTTAACAATAAGTCGTATTGTAAAATAATGTCCATATTTTTAGGGCGAGGTTTACCGTAATTTCCCTGCCAATACTCCAAAACCCTATTAGAATTAATCCACCAAAGATTATCAAATTGTGTAAAAAGAGGGACTATTTTTTCTTTAAAATATTTAATGTCATATAGATTAACCGTTGGTTCCCCAAAATATTCTTCTAAGTATTTTCTTTCTCTTAAATTAACCTTTAGAAACTCATCGTAGTCAAAAAAATATTCAATTTTTTTCTTTTTTTTGTTAAAAATTCCTTCAATTTGAGACAAAGGCCTTGGAGAAAAATCAACAACGCCCACATTAAACAAAACCAAATCAAACTTATTTTTGTTTTTTGTCAAGTAATAAATAAAATCCATTAATGTGGTATGTTTTTCCGGACAAATTTTTACGGTTACCTTGTATTTATTAATTAAATAAATGAAATATGAATTAATAAAATTAAATCTGTTAGATTTGTCAGTGACTTCAAAACCTCTTGAATCAGTAAAAATCAACATTTTCTTTTTATTTAAATTTTTAAGGTTAAGAATAAAAAGAATAGTCTTAAAGAAGTATTTTCCAACTCGCAATCTTATTATAGAAAAGATTCTGTCAAATAATCTCATCTGATACTCAACTAATTAGTAGTAATAAAATAACTAACACAAATAAAACTGAAAATGGATAGACAAAATACTCCTTAAAGTATTTATGGAAAGAAACATTTACCGAACTTAAACTTTTTTTTACGTTCCACCAATTATTTATTAAAGCATTGGCAATTAATAATGATAAAGGCATAGAATAAAAGCTAAAACCAAAAGAAAGAAATACATAGAGCATACCTATATTAATTAAGCCTGAAAAAATTACAGGCAAATAAAATGGAACATCATTAGTTGTCATATAAATCTGAGCATGCATAGCATGGTGCCTTTCGAAAAAAATTACACATATAAAGAGAATAAAAAGATAAACAGGAACATCCTTTACATTTGAATTTATCAGATTTAAAAATGGATTCGTGAATATTGTCACAAAAAACATTGGTATTATAAAGGCGTAAAGTGATAAATTCAACTTTTTTGAAGTCAAAACATACAATTCTTCTAATTGATTATTAGCCCGCAAGGCAGAAAATTTTGGAATCTGACTATAAAAAGGAGCCCATGAAAATTCATTAACTGCAGTTATAATTCTTGATGCTAATAAAAAAATGGCTAACTCCACTGGTTTTGAATTCGCAGAAAAAATCAATATTGCTATGTAATTTACACTTTGGCTTCCAACTATAACCAAAGCTGTTTTCACAGCAGGAATTAATGCTATTTTAAATAATTTGCTATCAAAAGGTAAAAATCCTCTAATTAACCTAGGGAAAAAATGATAGCTTAAAAATCTATTCCTTAAGTAAGTAATTAATGAAAAAAGCTGAATAACTGAAATTATCAGAATAATATTTGGAGAAACAAATATAGTAATAAGTAAAGTTATTCCTGAAATAACATTAAATAAAGCATTCCATCTATTTACAGTAGCAACATAATTCATACCAATTAAAAGTGATTCATATTTTCTGCCCCAGAATACGAACGGAATAGTAAACATCAGAATGAAATAACTAAAATTGCCTTCATATTGATTATTATATATTATTTCTAAATTTTTAATATAAAAGAAATAAACTCCCACAAGAAACAAGAAAACAACTAATGATAAAACCAAATAAACCCATCTCATATTTGAAAAAAGTTTATTAAATTCAGATATATTAACACCCTCAGATGTGTTTTTTTCTACTTTATTATTAATATCAACTGCATTTTTGTTTAGATAAGAAACAAGCCTACTAAATGTTGTTAAAAAACCAAAGTCCGCTAAGTATGATAAAAGAATGATGTTCTGATAAAGTAATAAAATACTAAAATGTTCAACACTTAACTTATTTAATAATAATGGTGTTATAGCAACAAAGATGAAAGCACGAGAAAAAAAATTAAACCATGTATTAATAGTTGCTGAGTACCAAATTCTGCTAAAATACTTTTTTAACATAACGAAATATTTTTTATCAAATTTTCAACTGCTGCCAATCCTTGTCTTTCGACACTCTGATAAGTACGGGAGCCAATGTGCGGAGTAATAAATACATTTTCAAACTTCAGCAAAGGATTGTTTCTATTAACAGGTTCTTCTTCGAGAACGTCTGTCAAATATGCTGCAATTTTCTTATTCTCAAGCAACCAAATCAAATCATCATGGTTTACAATTTTAGCTCTAGCAGTATTAACAATTATTAATTCCTGCTTACAGTTTTTGAGTAACTGCCTGTTTATTAAACCGGAAGTTTTTTCATTTAACGGACAATTAACAGATAAAATATCAACCAAATTTATGGCTTCACTCAAATTTTCAACAAAATTGATGTTATTATTTTCAAAAAATTCTTTATCACAGAAAACATCCGTTGCATATACGATTAATCCGAGTGCTTTGCATCGGACAGCAAGTTCTTTCCCAATTCTGCCCAATCCTATAATAAGAATTGATTTTCCAAACACCTCATGTCCAACAGGTCTTTTCCATTCACCACGTTTGGTAATCTCAAAAGCATTTAAAAGATTCTTATAATAAGAAAAAATCAATGCAATTGTATGTTCTGCCACTGCGATATGGTTTACACCAGGTGTATTTGTCACAGGTATACCATATTTTTTTGCAGCATTCAAGTCAATTTTATCCAAGCCAATGCCATATTTTGAAATAACTTTTAATCTACCGGATTTCCCTTTTTCTATTACTTTTTCAGTTATTTCATCATCTCCACAAATAATAGCATCATAATTTCCTATTACCGGTAAAAGAACATCTTCTTTCAAAGGACCGCGTAAATAATCAACGTCAAAATTTTGTTCTTCAAGCAGTTTATGATGTTTGCCCGGTGTATCCTGAAAAGAAGTTGAAGTCAGAAGTAATTTCACAGTAAAATTAATTTCTCATTAAAATTAATGAAATCATTTATTCTTAATGCAATATTTTCTTTATTTATAAATAATGGCAAATTTTCCGGTGTTTGACGTAAAATAAATTTTATTGAGTTTGATTTAGCAGCTTCATAATCAGCCAAAGCATCGCCAATAAAACAAGTTTCATCTCTATTAAGTTTATTTTTTTCAATCAATAATTTTGTAAGTTCGATTTTGGAAGCAGGTGAACCTACTGCTTCAATAAAAAAATGAGACAAATTTTTACGGTCAAGTATTATCTTTATTTCATCTACCGGGGTTCCTGTTACTATCCAGAATTTATATACATTATAATAATTTCCAAGAAATTTCGTAATTCCGTTAACAAGGGATGAATTTACTACTCCGTCCAAAACCAATTTTGAAAATTGCTCAGCTAATTTATTTACTTCAGAGTTATCCAAATCAATTCCTAGATAATCCTTATAGTACAATGCAAATTTTTTGAACCGCGACATTCCACCGTTTTCAATATGATGTTGTTTCACTTTTTCGGCAATTTCAGTTCCATAAGGAAGATACATATTATAAAATGCATCCGTTTTAACATTAACAGAATCAGCAATAACGCCGTCAAAATCAAAAAAAATGTTTTTAACCATTAATTATCTCAGCAATAACATTAACAGGAGAAGCATCAAGTTCTTTAATTAATAAAGGAACAGCAATAATTTGTTTAATCTGAGACTTTGAATCAACTCCTGATAAATCCATATCTTCAATTATTAAAATATTATGTTTGCATAAAAACTCTTTATGAGCTTCTCTGCCAAGTTCTCTGTATTTGTAACTTGATAACGAAATAGAATCAAAACCAATTGACCTTAATAAAGGAAATTTAGACTTAAGAAAAGCTGCCAAAGACGGGTGAAATCCCAGATTACAATTCCAGTATTTTTCCTTTTCCCGGAAATCCGAATAACCTGTTTTTATAAGCAGGAAATTTATATTTTCAGGTATATTCTGACATTTAATTTTTAATCCGTCATTAATGATAATATTATTATCATCAACGTCCACTTCAATAATTGCAATATTGTTAAATATAAAATCTTTCAGAAAATAATCTGACGATTTTTTTCCATCATTGCAAAAGTGAAAGGGAAAATCAATATGTGTACCCAGATGAGCTGAAAATCTTAAGAAAGAATTATTGCTTGAATCTCCAGAAGAAATAGATTTGACAAAATCTGCAGAAAATCTTTCTCCGTTACCATAAGCAGTCAAATCAGCAGACAAACAGTAAGAAAGATTTATGAAATCACTCATTAGTTTCTTTTTTTATTTCTTTTATAATTTCGAGAATGCCCTGCCCCATATCAATGAATGGATTTGCAATTAATTTTTTACTTAATGATGGCTGAAACTGATAAGGGGTAAGTTTATAATGATGAGTATATCCGTCAGAAAGCAGTTTAATATCTATTTTCTCACCGGATATTTCTCTTATCATTTCAAAAAGTTCAATCCTTTTCATTCTTTCAAGACCAGTAAGTATCACATGTTCATTCAGGAAATTAGCATCGTTCAGAATCTGTACTGATAATCTGGCTGCATCACTTGCATGGATATACTCTCTTATTTCTTCTCCGTTTCCGTCATGTAAAATCTGATGAGTTTTTACTGCTTTATTTATTAATTTATAAAGATAGTTATTATGTGAAAGCCTTTCGCTATAAACTGAGCCATATCGTATAATTGTAAAGTTCAGTCCGAATCTTTTATGATATTCTTCAATAATCTTCTCGCTTGAAAGTTTACTTACACCGTAAAAACTGCCTTTCTGACTCATCGCATAAGCACTGCTTGCATAGATATAATGTTTTACAGCCTCTAATCGGCAAGCTTCAAGTATATTAATATTTCCCAAAATATTAAGATTAAGTGTTTGATAAGGTTCGTTGACAGATTCATCGAGACTTGCAAAACCAGCAAAATTATAAACTGCATCAAACTTATTTGATATAACTTCTTTTACTTTATCTTTGTCTAAAATATCGCATTTAAAGAATATCTTATCTTCAAAATAGTCATTCTGAATATCAGCAAAAAAAACTTCATGGTTTTGTTTCATTAATTCATCAACAACATAAGAACCCAAAAAACCGTTACCGCCAAATACCAAAACTTTCATTTTATTTTCTCAATAATATTTTTCATCTCGTTATTAATAATTTCGCCAAGAAAATAAAAATCCAGACTGAAGGCC
>Ga0210044_10006285_pt1 | contig 15748 bp, 13 predicted proteins | sample CryGey13umfilter_2_FD_183959 | JGI IMG/M metagenome (GOLD analysis project Ga0210044, IMG submission 183959) | Groundwater microbial communities from aquifer in Utah, USA - Crystal Geyser 4/9/14 3 um filter (SPAdes) (version 2) | ecosystem: Environmental > Aquatic > Deep subsurface >...
ATTACCGAGCACACGCAAAGCGCATCGTCGAAACTGTCTCCACGGGAAGCAAGGACGCTAAAGGTCACTTCTCAGTCGAACAGCTGATGTATGTGGCAGTGGATGACGAAGATGGCAACATCGTCGGTATCCTCAATTTCGTGTCCAAGTACCAAGACACGGTCAAAATCAGTCCGCTGATTGTTCGTGAGGAAGCGAGGGGTAAAGGTGTCAGTCGCATACTTCTTCAAAAACTCAATGAGTACGCGAAGAGGTATCGGGTCAGGCAGATTTATTGCACTGTCTCGGCGAAAAACACGCTTGCCTTGAATTTCTTCTTGGCACAGGGCTATGTCCGTGCAGGAACTGCCAGTCGGCATTACCGTTCGGACATTGATGAAGTGATGCTTTACAAAATCGTGGAGCACGACGGGATGTTTCCGGACAAACGCATCATTTCGGTGCGCCCGATGGAAAAGCAGGATGAGCAGCAAGTTCGTCATCTTGTCATCAGTTGTCTGGCGCCCTACTTCGACGGAGTTTATGATTGTTGGGTGACGGCGCTCTTTGAGGGCTATACTCGCAAGGACACTCGCGATCCGAATGAGAAGCACAAACTCATCTGGGTTGCGAAGGCACCTGACGGGACTGTTCTTGGAGTCGCAGCCGCAACTCTGAAGAAGGATGAACCAATCAAGCTCATGCCGCTCATTGCCGAAGACATACAGGCGTTCTCCGCTCTCGTGGCGGAACTACCCAGTCATCTTCGGGAATATGGACACAAACTCTACGTTCATACCGTTCCCACGAGTGTGGAAGTTGAAACATTCCAGCATCACGGCTGGCGCATTGAGGCGATGATGCCCGAAGCGTACAAGCGTGGTGTTGTCACACAACAGTGGGGACTTTCCATGGAGAAAACAGTTATGAGAATGATGCACGTCAAACGTCAGTACTTCCAACGCCATTCTGGCAAGCACAAAACCTCTTGAGGTTCGTGTCGGTTATGGCAACATCAAGGGCATCAAAAAGGGCGAACACATCCGTCTGGAGTGCGGTCGCCATTACGGCATTGTCGAGGTTGCGGATGTCCACATTTATTCAACCTTTGCTGAGATGCTCGCGTATGAGAAGGCTGGACACATCGTACCGAATGACCCCGCAGGCGCACTCAATATCCTTCGGAGCATCTATCCGAAGGAGAATCTCGGCGTGTACGTCTTCCAGTTCAAAGTCATCAAGAAGGCAACGGGCAACTAATTCGCTCTTCTGAAGACAACATAAGCCCGATACCCCTAAAAAGGTATCGGGCTTTTCTAATTGAGTTCTAAAAAATAGGTGGGTGGAGATCATATATAGATTTGTTTGTGCCTAGCACAATCTTCTTTATGAGTTACCACAGACTCGAACGAAGTTACAGAGCGAGCACAAACAACACCGAGCAGGCATCGTGAGCGAATGCGAACGGCCAATGTGAAGTGTTTGCGAAGTGTGATCGGACGCTAGAGTTACCACCAAACACTGAGAGGAAGCGTCTCGGTCGCCGTGAGGGTGGAGAAAAGAGCAAACAAAAATGCAAAATAAAATTGCTCTTTTCGGAGACTAAAACGGTGAAGCAAAACCAAAAATTTTCTTTCCATTCTCTTGGACGCTTCGCGGTGGAGGGGTGAGAAAGCGTGGGGCGCTTTCGCAAGGCCGGAGTGCGACGGCGCGAGGCGGGGTCGTGGAATTTTCCAGCAGGAAAATATCCGTGACGGGGGAGGAGACGCGAGAAAAATGCAAGGAAATTTTTTGGTTTTTGCACACGCGAGTCCGCGAGCATGTCCGAGGCGCATTGGTTCGCTTCCCCACGCAATCGGGGGTGTACGGAGAGGTTTAGAGCCACTATGCACTCCACACGTGCGAAGTGGGTTCGCGCAAAGGCTAATACACACCGCAGTACAGAACGCCCATTGTGGCGTTTTTTGATTTAGGTATATAATGGAACATATTTTTGATAAATGAAACACTATGAGAATCGTGAACCATATCATAGAATTGACGACGAGCACCACATTGGATTTTATCGATATCACCGAGAAGATACAGAAAAAAATAAAGGCATCAAAGATAAAGCACGGAGTCATCAATATCCAGAGTATGCACACAACGATGGCCGTGATTGTCAATGAAGCTGAGCCACTCCTCATTATGGATATGAAAGCACGCTTGGAAAAACTTGCACCGAGAACCTACAAATATATGCATGACAATTTCAAGATACGCACGGTCAATATGGGGCCTGACGAGAAGGCCAATGGTCATTCTCATAACAAAGCACTTCATCTCCCGACCTCTACGATGCTCAATGTGGTGAAAAATACTCTGCAGTTGGGTATGTGGCAGAGAGTGTTCGTCATAGAGCTCGACTGTTCACGACCGAGGAAAATAGCCTTGCAAATCATCGGCAAATAAGGACTTTTCCTATTTTAGCGCCTTTGTGATAGAATATACGGGAGAAAAAAGGGGAGGTATCTCCTTCTTTCCGTTTAAGGTAAAGTATTAATTTTTTATTAAGAATATACGGTTATGGAAAATGAATCACCGAAAACTGAGGCTACAGGAGCAGGGGTAGCAGGAGAAAGGAGAGAAACGGGAGCAATGGTGACGAAGAAATTTGTTATTGCGCAAGCAACCGCATTGAAAGATCGCGTATCGAAGATGAGCAAGACGACCAAGAATTTCGTCATTGTTCTTGCGGTGTCCGCCCTTCTTTTGGGTGGTTTCTATTATTACAGAGGCGTTTTCATCGTTGCGACAGTGAATGGCAGTCCGGTGAGTCGGTTGAGCGTCGTGCGTGAGTTGGAGAAGAAGGCGGGCAAGGATATTTTGGACATCATCATCACCAAGAAATTGATCGAGGGTGAGATGAAGAAATCCGGCATCGTCATAAAAGATGCGGATATCGATGTGGAAATGAAAAAAATAGAGGATCAGGTTACGGCACAGGGCGGAACGCTCGATCAGGCACTCGCAGGACAAGGAATGACGCTTGCTGAACTCCGAGAACAGGTAGTGATAAATAAAGAGCTGGAGCAGATTCTGGCTGATAAGATTGTCGTCAGCGATGATGAAGTGGATCAATACCTCGCCACCAATAAGACGCTTGCATCGAAAGGGATCAGTTCTGATGATTTGAAGAGTCAGGCGCGAGAACAGTTGAAGGGACAGAAATTCAACACCGAAGCAGAAAAGTGGGTGAGCGATATCAGAGCGAAAGCCCAGATCGATTATTTCGTACAGTATTAAGAGAAAAAAGATCGTTCTTCAGAGACTCCGAATTTTCCGGAGTCTTTTTTGTTGTAGGAAGTTTTTAGCGCGCGAGAACGATGCCGAAGACATTTTTGGCGCCAGCATCTTTTAGGATACGGGCGCATTCTTCCAGTGTCGTTCCGGTAGTGGAGACATCATCGATGAGCCAGATGGATTTCCCCCGTATGAGAGGAATGCTTTCCGGAAGCAGAGAGAATGCGCTTTTGAGATTTCTCTGGCGTTCTTCCTTGGTATGTGTTTTCATCTGTGGTTTGGTGAAACGAGTGCGGAGCAAACTGTCCTTTATAATCGGTATATCGAAGCCCGGTGTAAGTTCGTCGATAAGCGTTTCTGCCAGTAATGCTGATTGATTGAAACCGCGAAAACGCAAACGACGAGGGTGGAGCGGTACGGGAATGAAGTAATCTGGTAACGGTAAATCAACCTCGCGCACTCTCTCTGCGAGCCAATTTCCGAGTGGTTGTGCAAAGCTTGGGATGAATCGGTATTTGAAAGTGTGGATGGATGTGGAAACCAGCGGTGATCGATACATCGACGCGGCGAAGAGTCCATCGAGAGAAGAGAGACCGAAGCATCCGAAACACACTTCTCCTCGCGGAGTGGTTTTCTTGAGACAGGTCGGGCAACGCTGTTTCAGTCGTCGCGGAAAAATCGCAAGGCATCTTTTGCAGAGGCATTCTCCCCGAGAACCGCAACTAATGCAACGAACAGGAAAAAGGGTGTCTATGAGAGAGACACCGAGTTTCTTCAAAGAGGAAGAATGAAGTAATGAGAGTACATCTAGACGCACAAGACAGAATCTTTTTTGATAGAAAGCCGGAGTGATTTTTTCAGGGGAGCGTCGAGGAGTCTTTCCGCGATACTTTTTTCAACCACGTCTTGGATGTTTTTCTTGATGAGTCGGGCTCCTTGTTCGGGGGTAAAACTTTTCTTGGCGATGTACTTCGCAAGAGAGCGGGGGTACGTCAGCGCTATATGCTGTTTCTCGAGTCTTTCTACGAGCATCTGAAGTTCTAAGTCGGCGATTTTTTCGACTGCTTCTTCTGTCAGGGCATTGAAGACGATGACGTGATCGAGACGAGCCAGAAGTTCCGGACGCATTTCTTTTTTCAATTCATTCAATACTTCCCGTTTGATGGCCTCGAATCGTTCTGCAAAATCACTTTTCTCGATATGTTTCGAAAATCCGATGCGTGCGGTCTGGGTGAAAGAAGTCGTGCCGATATTGGAAGTGAGGATGATGAGGGTGTTGCGGAAACTTACTTTCCGTCCTTCGGCATCCGTGAGGACTCCTTCGTCGAGGATCTGCAAGAGGATGTTGAAGATATCAGGATGCGCTTTCTCGATCTCATCGAAAAGAATGACGGAGTATGGCTTGCGACGGACTTGTTCTGTCAATTTCCCTCCTTCGCCGTAGCCGACATAACCGGCCGGAGCGCCGAGAATTTGAGCGACGCTGTGGCGTTCTATAAACTCGCTCATATCGAGACGGATGAGTGCATTCGGATCACCGAAGAATTCGGTGGCGAGGATCTTGGCAGCGAGCGTTTTTCCGACACCGGTGGGACCGAGGAAGAGGAAAGAGCCGAGAGGATGATTCGGATCACTGATATTCGAGAGCGCACGAGTGAGCGTTTCTTCGAGAGCCTTGCCGGCTTCTTTCTGTCCGATGAGGAGACGATCGAGAGCCGTATGCAAGTTGAGCAATTTCTGACGAGGATTTTCTTTGGAAAGTTTGGAGAAAGGAACGTGCGCCATCTGCGCGACGGTTTTCAGGATATGTTCCACAGTTACCGTGATGCGTTCGTTCTCGGGATTTTTTCGTTGCTTCTCTCTTTGTGTCGCGATTTTCTGATACAAGATTTTCTCTCGAGCGTGCCACGTGGATGCATCATCATACCGCTCATTTTTGATGAGGGATTCTTTGCGTTCTTGTGCCGTATGCAGTTCCTCCTCGAGTTCTATGAGCATCTTTGTCGCTTCGGGAGTCTCCCTTCTCTGTTTGGCGAGCGCGGAAGCTTCATCGATGATATCGAGAGCTTTGTCCGGCAGAAAACGATCCGGGATATAGCGTACGCCGAGATCGACGGCCATATCGATGACTTCTTTGACGAGTGTGATGTGATGGAAGTCCTCGTAACTTTTTTTTATGTGCCAGAGGATCTCTTTGGTCTCTTCCACGCTCGGTTCTGCGATGAGCACGGACTGGAAGCGACGATCGAGAGCCGGATCTTTTTCGAGGTGGCGTTTGTATTCTGCGAAGGTCGTGGCTCCGATACATTGGATCTCTCCGCGGGAAAGAGCCGGTTTCAGGATATTGGCGGCATCGAGTCCTCCACTGGTATTGCCGGCTCCCACGATGGTGTGAATCTCGTCGATGAAGAGGATGACATCACGGTTGCGGGTGGCCTCCTGGATGATTTCTTTGAGACGTGCTTCGAATTCTCCGCGGAAATTCGTACCGGCGACTACGAGAGTGAGATCGAGCGAGAGGATGCGTTTGCCATATAGTGTGTGTGGTACGGCGCCACGGGCGATCATTTTGGCCAGCGCGGCGATGAGTGCTGTCTTGCCTACTCCCGGTTCACCGATGAGGAGAGGGTTGTTCTTTTGTTTCCGAGTGAGGATTTGGATGATGCGGTCGAGCTCCTGATCTCTTCCGATCAGTGTTTCGGTGGTGTAGGCTGTCGATTGTGCCATATCGATGGTGTATTGATCGAGAAAAGGCGTCTGACCTCCTTTGACGGTCGAACTTTTCGTGAGGAGATTCTCCGGCAGGTCGAGCATTTTGGAGAGTTGAGGGAAGTGGTCGAAATCGAGATGCGATTCGAGAGTCGATTGTATCTTGATCTCGCTTATTTTGAGTGATATGAGGATTTCTTCGATGATGACACTCTTTGATTCGAAGAGAGCATAGAGCAAGTGCTCCGTACCGACATACGGGTAGTGGAATTGGTTGGCGAGGGCGTAGGCGCGACGCAGGATATCTTTGAGCAGAGAAGCGAGAGGGAGAAGAGAGGATACAGGGAGAGCTTTACTCTTTTTTTTCTTGAGGCACAATTTTGCGAGTGCTTCTTTCTTGAATCCCATATTTTGGAGAAGAATACTTCCGAGACTCGTATTTTCGAGGAAAATAGCCATAAGCAAATGCTCCGGCTCAATGGTTTTGGAGTGGGTATAGGAAGCGATATCCCGAGCTTCTTTCAGGCTATGTTTCGCGTGGAGAGTCAATTTTTGGCTGAAATTTGTTTGCAACATAATGTAGGTGGTTGATTGCGGATAAAAAAAGAATCGATTCCTCTTGTCATCAAGCCTTGACTGCTATCGATAGATGACTTGATACATCCTTAGTATACTCCAAGAGCACTCTCTATTCTATTTTTTCTTGAGGTTGCTGTCAACCCACACATCTTCAATTCTATTCTGAAATATAATTATTTCACAATCAAAAGCAATCTTTCGGCTCTGCTCTAGACTCATCAGGGCTCTCGGTTACCGAAAAAAGTCGCCCCCAATCAACGGCGGGACACAGCTCTTTTTTCGAACCGAGAGCCCTTCTTCAAACAAAGTAGAGCAACCACCAAAAAATTCTTTTGATTGTTACATTTAAATGGAGGAGATCACAATTCAAAGGAGAATGGAGGCGAGAGTCAACCCTCTGTTATTTCCTCAATCCTGTGAATCTTGAGCGCTTATCAAAAATATGGTATGGTGATACTGTAGACGATATAAAAACAAACAATATGGCATTCGGTTTCGGAAAAAAATATTTTCTTGGTGTGGATTTCGGTACGGCCTCCATAAAAGTGGTGGAGTTTTCTGTCGAGGATGATCAGCCGAAGTTGGTAAACTACGGGCAAGTAAGCCTGGAAGGTTTTGAAAAAAAGGAGGTGCAAAAGGAAGACTATTCATACGATGATAAGGTCGTGACATATCTGCGGACACTTCTGAAGAATATGAAGCCAAAGGGTGAATCTTCGTATGTGGCGATGCCGGCTTTTACCGGACTCATTTCGCTTGTGGAATTTCCTCTGATGGAAGAATCGGAGCTCCAGAATGCAGTGCGTTTCGAAGCGCATAAGTACATCCCGTCCCCACTGGAGGATATCGCTCTCAGTTGGGAAGTGGTCAGTGTCCGGAACACCCCGGATAGTGGAGAGAAAATGGAAGTGCTTTTGGTCGCAGCGCTCAATAAAGAAGTGTCTCGGTATGAAAAATATATCGCTGATGTAGGTCGTACGCTCAATTTCCTAGAATTGGAGACATTCTCTCTGGTTCGTTCTATTGTCGGGAATGAGATGGGACTCTTCCTTATCATCGATATCGGTTCGCGAGCGACCAATCTCATATTGGTCGATAATGGAGTCGTCAAGATAAGCCGGAATATAGATGCCGGAGGGAAAGATATCACACGTGTTCTTGCAGAGGGTTTCAATGTTACATCGGAGCGTGCGGAGATAATGAAAAAAAGCGGTAAAGATTTCTTTTCTTCTCCGGAGACGACACTTACCTTTCCATCGCTTCAGGCGATTGTGAATGAAGCGGAGAGGATGCTCATCTCTTACCAGGTGAGGTATCCGGGCGTACAATGTCAGCGTGTGTTCCTCTCAGGAGGGACGGCGCAGTTCACCGGATTGACAGAATATTACTCGCGTGTTTTGAAAGTGCCGGTTGTAATCGGGGATCCGTGGAAAAACGTGAAGTATGATCCGATACTCGAACAGAAGATCCGGGAATTCGGAACATCATTTTCTGTCGCCATCGGGTTGGCTCTCTCCGGCACAGACACTGTCCTCAAGAAGAAGACAGCGCTCATAAAGAAGTCGAAGAAAGATTTTTCTTTAAAGAAATTTTTCGCGAAGAAATTGTAGAAGTTGTCATAATAGATGGAAATTGTTATCATATATCTAAGTGTTGTCATAATAAATATTAAAACATAAAGAAATGATCGGGATGAATCTTTCTTCGTCAGTACCGGAAAAAAAGCAGGAAGGATCCTGGACTTTTGGCGGACCCGTTATCGTAACGGTAATCTTTTTTTTGTTGCTTGCCTTTTGGGGAGGTATGCAGTGGTATTTGAATACACTCGATAAAATTCTTTCGGAACAACAGGCACTGCTCGAAGAGAATGCTTCGCGATTGAAGGGCGATGCTGTCGATCGTGTGGCATCTTTTGACGCTCGTTTGACGCTTGCGACAAAACAGATGAACGAGGAGGATCCTGTCGATACGGGAAAACTTTTGAATCAGCTTGAAAGCTTGGTGATTCCCAACGTGAAGTTGACAAAATATGAATTCGATAAGAATGGAAAATCTGTCATCGTAGAGGGGGAAACGGACACATTCAAATATGTGGCGCAACAGTTGTTCGTTTTCAAGGGAGATGCTCTTTTTTCGAATATAAGAGTGGACTCGCTGAAAAAGAATTTGGAAGGACGCATCGAGTTCTCTTTCAAAGCGGAGTTCAACAAATAATCCATAATCATTCATAATTTTTTCAATCACTATGAAACTCAAAATATTCATCCTTCCTTTCTTTCTTGTTATGATACTTATCCTGAGTATCGGCTATATTAAACCAGACTTCGATATAATTTTTGAAAAGAAGGCCGAAATCAATACTCAGGATGCGTCTTTGAAGGATATGGATTCCGTCTTAAATAATATCAGCACCCTCAATGATTCGCTTGATAGGAATGCAAAGTCGGAGCAATTTATGCTTCAGTATCTGCCTTATGTTATGAATCAGGATCAGACGATAGATGCTTTTGGTTACCTCGCTTCGCAATCCGGACTTGTCGTTTCCGATCTGGATTTAAAAAAGATAGATGAAGCAGCCAATACGAAAATCGCTCCAGATGGGAGTATCGTCGAAGATACCACAGCAAACAAAGTGAAAACTTTCCAACTCAAAGGCAGTGTCCTCGGAACGTATGAGAACATCAAAACCTTTTATGACCGCTTGTCGCATATCAGTCGTTTTCAGAACATACAGTCGTTCTCTATCGAGAAGAAAATCGATTCAACCTCCCCTCAAGACAAGGGTACTGTCTCTGATCTTAAGGGAACATTCGTGGTAGCGTACGGGTATCTTCCCAAGAAGTCTGTGTTATCGGCTCTCGCTATCCCTGTTTTTCTCCAATCTGAATTGGATTTTTCAGGTGTAGCACTCCTCAAGGAGAAGATAACGTATACGCCGACTCTTGGAAAAGATCAGGTCGGCAAACCGAACCCTTTTCAATGATACATTTTGTCGTTGGAAGTTGTTTATTGATCGTTTGATGGGATCGGTATCTGTTTGCTCCGGATGATGATGAGTGTTCTCTCTTGTTTTTCTGTAGATGTCGATAGGTACGGATGGGGTGATGAAAATACAGTGTTGAGTAGAGATAATTCGATAGCATTCAATCTTAGTATGGCGGGAGAGGGGGTACAGAAAACTCAAACAAAACAAGAAAATGAAGTTGATGATCAATCGACTTTGATAGCGCAGGCGAAGTTGCTTGGTGTGCCCGTTCTTTTCGATGCACCTAAAGAAATCCTCAAGACGACACTTCTTATCATACCGGAGGATACGGCCAAAAAATATGAGATGGTGCCGTTTCTGAAAGAAGGAGATACTCTTTCCGTTGCTATGGTAAACCCGCAAGAATCAGAAGCACTCAATGTGCTCCGTTTTTTGGCTGAAAAAGAGCATATCAAGATAGAGGTATCTCTTGTTGCGAAGAAGCTGTTCTCTCAGATTATGAAACATTACGCCGGAACGGATATAGCCCTCAAAGAAGCCATTTTTTCCCTGAAAAATGATTCGGATGAAGCGTCGGAAAAGGATCAGGCTAAGAAAAAGAGCAAAGATACGGAAGTATTCCAGGACGCGCCGATTGCGAAGTTGGTAGCAGTGACCGTGAAACACGCGATGGAAGGACGCGCGAGTGATATTCATATCGAACCTATTGAAGGGAGTTTTCGGGTTCGTTTCCGTGTTGATGGTATACTCCGATCGCAATTCGTTTTCCCGATCGAGATCGGTCGAGCGGTCATTTCACGTATCAAAATTCTCGCGAATCTGAAAATCGATGAGAAGAGAAAACCGCAGGATGGACGTTTTCGTTTTGAGAGCGAGGAGGGTGATATTGTTGATCTGCGTGTTTCGAGTCTGCCGGTCATCGATGGAGAAAAAATCGTTATGCGTGTGCTCGATAAGAGCGCGAACTCGACGGATGTCGAACAGCTCGGATTGTGGGGGAGGAATCGGGTGATTCTGGAGCGACGTATCCGAGAACCGTTTGGTGTTGTGCTGATGACCGGACCGACAGGATCCGGAAAAACGACGACGCTTTATGCGTTTCTTCAGATTCTGAACAAAGAAGAGAGGAATATCGTGACGTTGGAAGATCCTGTGGAATATTATGTCGAAGGTATCAATCAGAGTCAGATCAAACCGGAAATCGGGTATACTTTCGCGAGCGGACTTCGCTCGATCTTGCGTCAGGATCCGAATGTCATTATGGTCGGTGAAATCAGAGACACTGAAACGGCGGAACTTGTCGTTCATGCGGCGCTGACTGGGCATCTCGTTTTTTCGACGCTTCACACCAATGATGCCATTGGAGCTATTCCGCGTTTGATAGATATGGGATTGGAGCCATTCTTGCTCGCATCATCGCTCCAGGTGGTGGCTGCTCAGCGTCTCGTACGGCGTATCTGTGATCATTGTCGTGAAGAATACCCTCTTACTCCAGTCCAAAACAAGCGTATACAAGGATTTTTTGATGTCATCTCACCTGAGGAAAAGAAGGCTTACGGACTCCAACCGGAACAGAAAATGATTTTCTTCAAGGGGAAGGGTTGTGAAAAATGTGGTCAGTCTGGATACAGAGGGCGGATTGCTATTTATGAAGTGGTTGAAGTGGATGAAAAGATGCGTGCCATCATCTCTGATAAGAAGGGGAGCGAAGGAGAAGTCAAAAAAGCTGCCATTGAACAGGGAATGTTGAGTATGAAGCAGGGCGGAATACTTGTAGCGTTGAAAGGGATGACGACTCTTTCGGAAGTTGAGCGTGTGACTGAAGGGAAGATTCTCATCGATGAAGAATAGAAAGAGTAATAAAAAAAGTTATTCTGTGATATACTGAAGACATTCAGGAGAAGAGAAATTTTTGCAAACTTCGTTTTTTGTTCGCTTGCAAGCAGAAATCTAATAATAAAGAAAATGGAAACATTACATACTGAACAACGATTGAAGAACCTTCTGTTGCTTATGGGACAGCAAGGTGCTTCTGATTTGCATTTGGTTGTCGGTCGTTATCCCACATTCCGTATTGATGGGAAATTACGACCTGTCGCGGAAGAAGAGATTCTGACATCGGCGGATACCAAGGCCTTGAGCGATATTTTGCTGACAGATGAGAAGAAGCAGGAATTGATAGGAATAGGACAGACCGATTTTTCATATAATATGGAGGATAAAATGCGTTTCCGCACCAACGTTTTTTTACAGAAAGGCTATGTGAGTGTCACGATGCGATTCGTGATGGATCGTCTACGCAATTTGGAAGAATTAAATATCCCCAGCTCCTTGTACGATTTCACGAATTATTCTCAGGGACTCGTTCTCATCACCGGTCCTGTCGGACACGGGAAATCGACGACATTGGCTGCCATCATCGATTATATCAATCATAATCAGGAAAAACATATTGTCACCATCGAGGATCCGATTGAATTTGTTTACAATCAGGATCGTTGCATCGTCAATCAGCGTGAAATAGGGCGTGATGCGAAGAATTTTCCGGATGCCTTGCGTGCGGTATTCCGCGAGGATGTGAATGTCGTCCTCCTCGGAGAGTTGCGTGATCTGGAAACGATCGGCACTGCGATGACAGCAGCGGAAACAGGGCATCTCATCTTTGCGACACTCCATACCAATGACAGTGCTCAGACGATCGATCGTATCATTGATGTATTTCCGTCTCATCAGCAGAATCAGATCCGTTTACAGCTCGCGAGTGTGCTTTTGGGTGTCATTTCACAACGTCTGCTCCCACGTGTCGGTGGCGGACGTATCCCGGCAGTGGAAGTTATGTTCAAGAATCACGCTGTCGAGAATCTGATACGAGAGAACAAGATTCATCAATTGGATTCCGTCATTGAAACCGGTCTCAAAGAAGGAATGGTATCACTGGATCGGGCTTTGGCTGATTTCGTGCGGAGAGGACTGATTTCTGTCAATGACGCCTTTACATACGCCAAGAATCGCGAATATCTCCAGATGCTTATGAGCAAAGAATAGGCATACATTTGTTGAAATAAATGTAGAGACAATGCGATGTGAGCACGTTAAATTATATTAATTCGAATTTTCACAACTTGTGAGAAAGTTGTCGAAGTTTCGCGAGAGGATATGAAATTTTTATTCAAAGCGAAAAATGATGCCGGACAGGTACGCGAGGGAGTGGTCGAGGCGATGAACTGGGAGTCTGCCGCCAAAATTCTCGGTAAAAACGGTCTGACGCCGATCACTATCAAGGAGCAGGTGGAATCGCACGCCATTTTGAAAAGTTTTGAGAAGATTTGGGAAGGCGTCAGTCAGAAAGAACTGATGATTTTTTTCCGTCAGTTGGCGACTCTGATCGAAGCGCGTGTGGCTATTGTGTTGTCTATCAATACCGTTGCAGAACAATTAGATAACAAGTATTTTCAAATCATCATCAAAGAAGTCTCGGACGATATCAAAGATGGTATGTCTTTCGCTGATGCGTTGGAAAAACATCCGGAAGTTTTTTCTTCTCTCACTATCAATATGATCCGTTCCGGGGAAGTATCGGGGAGTTTGAATAAATCCGTGACTTTCGTCGCCGATAATATTGAGAAAAATTATGAATTGGCATCTAAGATCAAGGGAGCTCTTTATTATCCGATTTTCGTGCTTTCGGTTGCTTTTATCGTTGGTTTCTTGGTAGTAACGTTTATCCTTCCGAAGATCACTCTCCTGATCAAGGATCTGAATGTCCCTCTGCCTTGGTATACTTCCGTACTCATCGCAGTAGGAGACTTTATGGCACAGTATTGGTGGGCGGTGTTGCTTATGATCATAGCAGGTATTTGGGGATTCATTTACTATATTCATTCGGAATCGGGTCAGCGGGAATGGCAAGTCATGATACTCAAGATTCCTGTTATCGGCACATTGGCTCGCAATATCTATATCACACGGCTTGTAGACAATCTGAGCGTGCTTTTGACCGGAGGCATCCCTGTGGTACACGCGCTTCTCATTGTGAGCGAGGTCATCGGGAATCAGGTTTTCAAGAAGATTATCGTCCAAGCAGCAGAAGAGGTGAAGGTTGGAGGCGCTATGAGCAATATATTCTTCCGGAAACAGGAAATCCCACCGATTGTTTCGCAGATTATTCGCATCGGAGAGGAGACAGGAACACTCTCTCAGGTGCTAGGAAGTGTCGGAACATTCTATAGTCGAGAAGTCGATTCTACGACAAAGAATCTCACAGCCCTGATGGAACCGGTTCTGATCGTAATTTTGGGTATTGGTGTCGGTATTTTGGTTGTCGGAGTTTTGATGCCTATCTACAATATCGCTGGACAACTCTGATCCTTGACGTACCCTCAAAAATTTTGTTTACAATTTCCTTAAATAGTTGTAGAATAGAGACAAGTTTGAAAGACTTTTCGAAGGTTTTCAAATTATTAAAAAATAAAAATAAAAATATGAAGGAGGTGAGCATATGAAAAAAACGTTGAAGTTGAAGGGGTTTACTCTCATCGAACTTTTGATTGTCATCGCTATCATCGGTATTTTGGCATCAATCGTGTTGGTGAGTTTGAGTAGTGCTCGTATTAAAGCTCAGAAAGCTGCTTTCAAGGGAGAGGTTTCTGGTGCCGTGGCGAGTATTATAGTTGATTGTGATACCAACGCCGTTCCAACGCCCCCTGTCGATACGGTGGCGAACACCAACTGGGATGCTACTTTCACTTCATCTAATTGTGGGTCAACTGGAAATGGAACATTTTCTATTAACGCAGTACCTGCGTCTGCTGCAGTAATTGCTGACGGATGTACTACTGCCACTGTGACTCAATCGGGATCTGATTTCACTAACTGTCCATAATGAAGAAAAGTGATTTGTAACGTCATAATAAACATAAGGTGAATAAAGTAAATAATATGAAAAAAACATTGAAAGCCTGCCTGTCGGCTAGACAGGGGTTTACCCTGATCGAACTCTTGATCGTTATTGCCATCATCGGCATTTTAGCATCCATCGTATTGGTGAGTTTGAGCGGTGCTCGTGATAAGGCGCAAGTAGCAGCCTTTAAGTCAGAAGTGACGGCATCTTTACCGAGTTTGATTATTGCCTGCGATACGAATGCAACAGCCTTTGATGCGGCGGTTACCGCAGCAAATAGCTCTAGCGTAAAATATACGTTGCCTACCGCTACTGATGTTAGTTGTGGTCCTACCGGTGCGGGAACGTTTACGTTTACCAGTATCACGGCTGATGCCACAGGAGTGCCTGCAGCATGCGACTCAACGGGTATGACACAGAATGGAGCAAATTTTCCTGCTGGTTGCTAGTTTTGCATAAGCAGAACATGTAGAAGTAAAAACCCCCCGATTTCTTCGGGGTTTTTGCTTTTTTTATTAAGTAGAAGAATAGTGATTGGAGAATCTCATAGACTTTTTTGTATCATCTCAGTGTGAAGATTTCTGTATAAAGACGTGGGATAGGTTTTTGGCATGAGGGGAAAACTTTTCAAATGGAGCACAGAGGCGTATACTATAAATATGTTTATATTCATTTCATTTTTTATTCTCGGACTCATCATTGGGAGTTTTCTTAATGTGTTGGTGTATCGGTTGAAAGATGCTGAGACGCTTTTGGGGCGCTCTTTCTGTCGGAACTGCAAGCATCAAATACGCTGGTATGACAATATCCCGCTCGTGAGTTTCTTCTTGCTCCGTGGTGCCTGCCGTGATTGTGAAACCAAGATTTCGTGGCAATACCCGACACTGGAATTCTTGACGGGGATTATATTCGCCTTGATCGGGTATTTTTTCTTTTCTCCGGAAATAGCATTTTCGTTTGTGGAAACGGGGTGGTTGCTCGTTCTCGTGAGCTGTCTTCTCGTCATCGGAGCGTATGATCTGCGGTATATGGAGATACCGCTTTCCCTTCTTATTGTCAGCGTCTGCCTGACGTATGTTTTTTTCTTGAGTACGTTCTTTCTTTTCCCAGAAGCATTTTACTCCTCCCAATTGTGGTATGGCCTGCTCGGTGGATCGGTTGTGTGCGGTTTCTTCTTCTTTTTGGTGTGGTTGTCTCACGAAACCTGGATGGGCTGGGGAGACGTGTGGCTCGGATTCGTCGCCGGGTCGGTAGTAGGATTGCCTCTCATACTTCCGATGCTGACGCTATCGTTCGGACTCGGTGCGGTT
>Ga0210044_10006286_pt1 | contig 15741 bp, 14 predicted proteins | sample CryGey13umfilter_2_FD_183959 | JGI IMG/M metagenome (GOLD analysis project Ga0210044, IMG submission 183959) | Groundwater microbial communities from aquifer in Utah, USA - Crystal Geyser 4/9/14 3 um filter (SPAdes) (version 2) | ecosystem: Environmental > Aquatic > Deep subsurface >...
CTCCGAGCACTCGACCCGCCGCCGCTGGTCGGTGAGCTGCTTTTCGACGCGTTCGCGAGTGAGGGTGGAGTCGATGGTGCGGGCGACCTCCTCGTCTCGGCCCTCCACAACAGCGCGGAAGATCAGGTCGCGCAGCGGGACGTCCCCGAACTGGGCGCCGATCACGTCGAACACCTTGTCGTTGCCGAGCTCCTTGCGGATCCGCTCGAGCTTGTCGAGGAGGACCTTGAGGACGCGCCCCTCGCGCGTCTCAGCGGCGACCATGTTCAGCAGCAACACTTCATGGTGCTGCTTGTAGCGGTGGACGCGGCCCATACGCTGCTCGATGCGCGCGGGGTTCCACGGGATGTCGTAGTTCACCAGCAGCCAGCAGAACTGCAGGTTGATGCCCTCGCCGGCTGCGTCGGTCGCCAGCAGGTAGCGGGCACCGTCGGGATCCCGGAAGAACTCGGCCGCGCGGTCGCGGTCCTTGTAGTCCATGCCGCCGTGAATGGTGGTGATCTTGCCGGTCAGACCGAGAGCCTCCAGGCGGCCGACGAGGAAGTTGAGCGTGTCACGGTGCTCGGTGAAAACGAGCACCTTCGTGTCCGGGTACGCCTTGAGCGCGTCCCAGAGCCGCTCGAACTTGCTCTCGTGCTTTGCCTCGTAGACGCGGCGAGCCAGCGCGACCAGGCGCTTCACCTCGGAAATCTCGGCGCGCAGCTCCTCGGGCGACACCGCATCGGTCGCTGCGACAATCTCCTCGTCGTTGCGCTCGGACTCCTCGCGGCCGTCCTCGCTCTCCTCTTCGTCTCCGGTCTTCGTGTCCCGGATGTCATCCAGCGGGAGCTGCTGCTGACGGGCTTCCAGGTCCTCGGCCGAGATGAGCCCTTGCTCAAACAGCCGCAGCTCCTCGGAGAGCTTGGCCTCGCGCCGTTCGAAAGACCTGAGGAGCGCCCACGTGCTGGAGGCGAGACGCCGTTGCAGAACGCTCATCGCGAGCCCCGCCGCCCCACGGTTACGAAGCTTGGCGCGGTTCCAGTGCAGCTCGCAGTACTCGGTGGCCGCCTCGTAGAGCTCGCGCTCGTCGGGGCTGAGCGGGTACTCGACTGTGATGCTTTCGCGCGGTGGGTAGATCGGCTCGCCGTCGAAGCGAACCATCTCCTCCTTCATGCGGCGCAGAGCGTAGCGGGATCGACGGTCGCGGGAGAGCCGGTTGAAGGCCTCCGGCGTGGACAACAGCTCCGGCTCGAGCAGCCGCCACAAAAAGTAGTAGGGGTCGTCCTTCCCCATGTGAGGCGTGGCTGTGAGCAGGAGCAGATGTCTGCCCAGAGCGGCAACCTCCTCGGCCATCTCGTAGCGCCGGGACGCGCGGACGGTGAGGTCAGCGTCGCGCGACGCCGACAGCTTGTGGGCCTCGTCGAAGACGACCAGGTCGTAGGGACGCGCTTCGCGCATGTGGCCACGCATGCGGGGCCGGGCGAGAGTGTCGACGCTGACGATGGCGAGGTCGTTTCTCGGGTCGTCGAGCGGGTTCTCACTGGCGCCGTCTCCGCTTCCAACGATGCGAAAACGCAGCCGGAAGAGGTTGCGCAGCTCTCGCTCCCAGTTACCGACCAGGCCGGCGGGCGGAACGATCAAGACGCGCTCCACGAGCCGGCGAAGCAGCATCTCGCGAATGTACAGCCCCGCCATGATCGTCTTGCCGGCGCCGGCATCGTCGGCGAGCAGGAAGCGCAGACGCGGGTGCTGCAGCAGGTGGTCGTAGACCGCGATGAGCTGATGCGGAAGCGGGTCTATGAGCGAGGTCTCGGTGGCGAACAGTGGGTTGAACAGGTACGCATGGGAGAGCCGATGGCACTCGGCCACGAGGCGGACGATCTCGCTCTCGGCCTGGAAGGCTGCCGTGCCGCCCTTCAAGACATCAAAACGTTGTTCCGCTTCCTCGACGGGGTAGATGAACGGCTCCATTCCGCCGGTCCGGGGATCGTCGAACCAGATCTTCACGACGCGACCCAGGCGCTCGACCGCTCGCACGAGTCGCTCGCGACCGCGCTGCTTGTCGAGCAGACGGATTCCAGGCTGTAATGAGTCAATGAGGCTCATTTGCTCTTCCTTCCCCGCCCGCGCTTTCGCGATGGAGCCTCTTGGCGAAGAGACGACTCCGCGTCGTGGCCCGGGAGAGCATCGGCGGTCTGGGAGGCGATCCACCGATCGATGTCCTCGGGTCTGAACCGCCATGCCCCGGCCACCTTGAAGCCGGGGATCTCTCGTTTCTGGGCAAGGCGGTAGACCGTCTTCTCGTTCACGTTCAGGTATGCTGCCACTTCTCGGACGGTCATCGCGGTTTCAGCCATGTGCCATTACCCTCCCGCAAGGGAAAGGAATTCAACGCAGGGCATTCTACGGCAAACGAGTCCAGGGATCAACCGCACATCGCGGAGGCGATGGCGACCGCCACATCATGACGGAGAGACGGCGGCGCGGTTTTGGTGTCAGGGCACCTTGGCCGCCCACGCCCGCCGCTGCTCGGCCCAGCTCTCGCGGCGGACGACGCCGCGCAACGCCCGCTCGGTCAGCGGCTCGCGGCCGTCGACGGCTTCGAGGTCGATAATGAGTTCCTGGAGGTCAGGGGCGAGCGTCAGGAGGTCGAGGAGCTGGGAGATCCGGGCCCTGGTGAACCCGAGCTGGCGGGCGAGGTCGGCGCGGTCGCGGTAGTCGCCATGGTCGATCGCGGCCTGGAAGCGGTGCGCGAGCGCGAGCATCTGGGCGACGCGGGCCGGGCGATGGACTGGGGCTGCTGGCGCGGGCGCCTCTTCGCTGAAGCCCCAGCCGTGGCCGTCGCGGACGCGGAACAGGTGGCCGGTGAAGATGCGCTGGCCGGAGGGCGACGTGGTCTCCTCGACGGCGACGCCGTTGCTCGTTTCGCTGGCCATGGGCAAGGCGTCGTTCATGGTGTGGTCTCCATCGTCGGTTGAGCCGTGGCCGGCCTGGGCGCTGTGTCGGCTTGGTCATCCTCGTCGTCGGCGCCGAGGTCCGCGAGCACGGCGGTCACGCGACCGCTCGGTTCGTCCACCTCGACTCGCTCGACGACCGCCTGGACCAGCCGGACCTGGTTCTCGGCGGTCATCACGTCCCAGACCGCGTCGAAGCGCGCAAGCGTCTCGGCCACCCAGCGGACCTCGATCTCGGTCCGGTCCAGGTTGCTGAGCGCCCGCTCCACCTCGGCGAGGCGCACCTCGCAGGCAGCGAGCTGGCCGCCGATGTCTTCGATGCGCTCCTCGAGCAGGCGGTGCGCGGTGCCCCTGGCCTGACCGAGGGTCTCGACGAGGTTGCGGCCCTCGGCCGACAGGCTCGCGATCCTGGCCGGCAGATCCCGGCGCTCGGTCAGCAGGCCCTTGCGCCGGGCGTCGAGCTTGCCCAGCAGCTTTGTGCGCACGTCCTTGGCCAGCCCCCCGCTCGCGGTCGCCTCTCGGAGACGCTCGACGACGAAGCCCTCGATGGCCGCCGCGGGCAGCGGCCTCGCCAGGCACGCGCCACGCCCCTTCTTGTCCTTGGTCACGCACCGGTAGTAGCGATACTCAGTCCCGTCCTTCTTGCGGGTCGAAGCCGGGGTCATGGCCATGCCGCAGCGGCCGCAGCGCAGGACGCCCCGGAGCAGGTAGGCCGGGTTGCGGGAGCCGGGACGCCGGGGCCCGGTTTTCCCGTCGAGCAGATCAACGACGCGCTGCCAGAGCTCGCGGTCGATGATGGCCGTGTGCTCCCCCTCGTGCAGCTCGCCGTGACATGGCATGTATCCCGCGTAGAGCGAGTTGCGGAGCACGCGCAGGACCGCGTCCTTGGTCCATTGCTTTCCCTCGCGCACGTTGCCGTTGTTGGCGCGGTGGCGCTTCGTGGTTCGCCCAGCCTCGTCGAGGAGGCGGGCCACGGCGAGCGCCGAGCGGTGCTGCTCGTAGAGGTCGAACAGCTCACGCACCACCACGGCCTCGAGCTCGTTGATGACCAGGTGCTTGTCGGCGACGTCGTAGCCGATGGGCACCGGACCGCCAGTCCACTTGCCCTTGCGGCGTGAGGCGACGATCTTGTCCCGCGTCCGCTCGGCGATCATGGATCTCTCAAATTCCGCAAACGACATCAGCATGTTGAGCGTGAGACGGCCCATGGCATCCGCGGTCGAGAAGTTCTGGGTGACGCTCACGAAGGCGGTGCCCGAGCGGTTGAAACGGTCCATGACCTGGGCGAAGTCGAGCAGCGAGCGCGAAAGGCGATCCACCTTGTAGACGACCACCACGTCGATCTTGCCAGCCTCCATGTCGGCCAGGATGCGCTGGAAGGCCGGGCGATCGATGTTCGCACCCGTGAAGCCGCCGTCGTCGTAGTGCTCGGGCACGACTTGCCAGCCCTCGCAGGCCCGAGCGGCGATGTACTGCTCGCAGGCCTCGCGCTGGGCGTCCAGCGAGTTGAACTCCTGCTCGAGCCCGATGGAGGTGGACTTGCGCGTGTAGATGGCGCAGCGCCGCTTGGGCTCGGGCTGCTTTCCGTTCGGGGATCCTGGCCGTCGCCTCGCGCCGCTCATACCTCACCTCCGGCGCCGAGCGCCCGTGCCCGGTTCTTCAAGCGGAAGAAGAGGTAGCCGTTCCACCTGGTGCCGGTGATCTCCTGGGCGATCTTCGAGAGGCTGCGGTAGCGGGCGCCGCGGTACTCGAAGCCGTCCTCGAGCACGGTGACCCGGTGCTCGACGCCCTGGTGCTCGCGGATCAGCACCGTGCTCGGTGGGGGAAGGCACGGGTCGCGATCCTTCATCTGATCCGGCTCTGGGGCCTGATGGCCCGGCCCACCACCGTTGCTCGATCGCCATCGGACCGGTGCGCCGGGCGCCAGCTCGGCGATGCGCGCCCGGGCGTGATCCGAGAGCCCGCCCTCGGCCAGCTCCTGGATCCGCCAGGCGATCTTCTTGCGCAGGTGGTCCTTGTTGCGCGAGCGGGTCGGCTCGCCGAACACCTCGCGGTACCGCTCGCAGAGCTGGCCAACGGTCATCTCGCGCAGGGTGGCGAGCTGCCCGGCGACGTCCGCCACGGCCCGGCGCGCCCTGCTCGCCGCTTCATTCTTTCGTGGGTTCATCGTCATCCTCCTCGGCTCGCCGGGCTGCTCGGTGGGCCCGGCCTCATCAGCCATGGAGGCGTTGTTCGCCGGGTAAAGCAACTCTCAATTCCTCGTGTTTTCAACTGGTTGACGGTTCCGCTCGCGGCGCGACGAGTCGCCCGAGCACGACATCACTCTGGAGCGGGTCGAAGGCGCTGGCGATGGCCCACGGCCGGTGCAGATCAGCGTCCACAGCGCCTCGGCCAGGATGTCGGTGACCTCCTCCCGAGCGGCGCGGGCAGCAGCAGAATCCCGATCGGTGGCTCCCACCTCCGTTTGCGTCTCGTTGTGCATGTGCCCTTGCCTCATCGCCGTGCTCCGCTGGTCGCGTCGCTGGTTACCTACCGGCGAAAAGCTCGAGGTGTCGGCACTTAGACCTAACGGAGGCCAATTTGACCTGATACACGTCAGGGATATATACTGACTCCATTCGTCAGCCGCCTCAGGGGAGATGGCCCCTCGATGGCGTCCGGGAGGTTCAGCAGAGTGTCGAGACAACCCAAGGGCCAGCAACACGAGAAGCGGCGCGGTCGCCCAACTTCAACGGAAATCACGGAGCCGCAGCGACGCACGCTGCGGGCGATTCAGGCCTTCATCAGCAAGCGCGGGTTCCCGCCCACGTCGAAGGAGCTCGGCGACATCCTCGGTATCTCGTCGGCCAGCGCCTACGAGCAGGTGAGCCAGCTCGTCCGCAAGGGGTACGTGAAGCGCGAGCCGCGGAAGGCGCGGTCCCTCGAGGTCGTCGAGGAGCCGGAGCGAGAAGTGGCCGGCCTCGAGCCCGTGCCGATCGTCGGGACAGTCGCGGCCGGCCAGCCTCTCCTTGCCGAAGAGAACATCGTCGGAGAGCTGCTCGTCGAACAGAACATGGTGCGCGGAGGAAGGCACTTCGCCCTGGAGGTTCACGGAGACAGCATGGTGCGCGCGGGCATCGCCAGCGGCGACTACGTCGTCGTGCGACAACAGCCTGTCGCCGAGAGCGGAGACATCGTGGTCGCGCTCCTTGGCGAGGAGGCGACGGTGAAGCGCCTGTCGATCTCAAGGGACAGGATCAGCCTGTGCTCCGAGAACCCGCGCTACCGGCCGATGGTCATCGGACCCGACGACGATCTGCGCATCCAGGGCAAGGTGGTCGCGGTGCGCCGGAAGCCACCGGACGGACGCTGCGCGCCAAGCAAGGAGTAGGCGTCATGCCCTCTCGTCACGAGCCGCCCTTCGAGCGTATTCATCTGCTGGAAGCCCCGCCTCGTGCCGAGAACGTCCTCAGCCAGGGTGAGATCACCATCCAGTCGTACAGGGCGAACCTCCCATTCGACTACGAGAGCCTCGACGTCGGGCTTGGACGTGCCTGGCTCGAGCTGGACCGCCCTCTCGGCGTGTTCGCGCGCCTGGGACTCGGGACCGCCGACGCGCTCCACGTGGTCCTGGGGCTCCAGGATGATCTTTCGGTCCGGACCTACGACTACGACTCGCGCCGGCCGCTCTGGTTCGCGTGGCAGAAGGTCATCGTCGAGACCGTCGGCATTCACTACTACCGGGACCAGGACGGGCTCCTCCGCTTCCAGACCACCGGCGGCGGACGGCGGATCACCGAGGACCGTCTCCACGAGTTCAACGCCTTGTTCCTTGGTATCCCGAGGGCCGCCGTCAACAAGCAGCAGTTCGACCTGGACAAGCTTCGTGAGCTCTGCTTCGGGCGGTTCGTGAGCCAGCTCTACAAGGTCCGCTTCTCTGAGCCTGCAGCGAAGGAGTACGACACGATCGAGCACGCGGAGTTCCAGAGCCGACGCTACATCGATCCCGAGACGGAGCGTCTGAAGGAGATCCGTGACGACCCGCAGGTCAAGATCGAGTCGTTCGACTCGGACGTTACCATCCGCGGTGACGACCTCGCCGAGCCCGTCCAGGTTCGATTCTTCATCCGTGGGCTGAGCGGTTCCCTCAGGCTGCGGTTCCCGAAGTTCAACTACAAGAACCAGCTCACCACGGAAGCGGAGCAGGTGCGCGTCTTCTACACCCTCGTCGACGCGACCGTGAGCTCCATCCTCGACGCGGACTACTACGCCCAGCAGCGGCGGTCGCTCGAGGAGCTGGAGAAGCTGGACCCGAACCTCCAGCTCTTCCCCGAGCTCATTGACCTGACACCGTTTCGCGAGGTGCTGACCAGCGCGGAGGCGCGCAAGGAGCTCATCGCAGGGCTCAACGTGGGAGCGCACTCCACGCAGTGGCAGCCGCATCTGTGGGCCCTGGACGACCTGGTCGCCTCGGACGTCGTCGCGGCGCACATCGCAGATCTCGTCGCCGAACGGGCGAGGTCCGAGCCGGGACCCATCGTTCGGCTGCTGGCAGCCTGCCAGGAGGACGCGAAGATGCACCGCGTGGGTGCGGTCGTGGCCGGCGCGATCAGCGGGACGCTGCAGGCGATCCCCGCAGAGCTGCGCGCTCATGTGGAGTCGGCGATGCTGTCGTGGGCTCTCGATCGCGAAGACGCGTGGGACGTCGATCCCGAAACCGGAGAGATCGGCGTGATGAAGCTCCGTTGGCAACTTGACGATCTGGCCGTCGACCGCTGGCCCGAAGTGATCTGGAGGGTCACCACGGCGATGGACGCTCGCCTCCGAGACTGCAAGGGCGACAGCCGCGACCTGCTCGCCAGGTACGACTGGTGCATCACAGCAGCCCGGGCCCTGCCGACCTACCACTCGAAAATCACGGCCGCGTTGCGCCTCGTAGCGATGGACCGCGTACCGAAGTCGGCTGCCGAGGCACGCGCCGTGCTCAAGGCACCGGTCAAGGACCTGCGCGCGCTGGACGACGCGGTGCGGGCGCAGTTCGGCCTCTCGTTGTGGCCGCTCCTCTCGGCATCTCGCGCTGGCGACAAGATCGTGGTCAGGAACGACGGCATCGGCAGTGCGTTGAGCGTCTGCGCTCGGCCCGCGGGCCTGCTCTTCGGAGATGATGGAGCGCCGGCCGCCATCGATGTTCCGCCGGGCGGCACGGCCACGCTGTCTCTGTCGGGAAACCCCAGTACCATCGACGTGACCTTCGAGAAGCTCGGCGCGAAGCACACGGTGACCCTCCCGGTAGCCAGAGAGAGCGCGACTGCGGAGGCATCGGACGGCTCTGGGCGAGAGCTTCGTGCGCGGCTAGACAAGAAGCGCCTCACGGCCGCGCGCGAGTACCGCAAGGCCATCGACCCGAAGGGCGTCGTCGTGGGCTCGAGCCCCGCCTTGCTCGAGGTGTTCGAGGGCATCCACCACGCGATCCTCATGGACGGCGCCGCGGCGGTCCTGCTCCTCGGCGAGCGCGGCACCGGCAAGACCCACATCGCGGAGCTTCTCCACGCATCGAGCGGCCGCGCGAGCAAGGCCTTCGTGGAACGTAACGCGGGCGGGGCCGGCGGCGACCTCAACATCCAGCGCGGCGAGTGGATCGGCTACGGCAAGAACCACGGCGTCCAGGGGATCGGGAACCAAGGCAAGGCCGGTCACTTGATGGCGGCCAACGGGGGCACGCTCTTCGTCGACGAGCTCGCTGAGCTGTCGAGCGACCTGCAGGTGATCTTCCTGTCGGTGCTCGAGGGGCGTCCCGTCGAGAAGGTCGGCGGGGAGAGCGTCACACCAAACGTCCGGTGCATCTTCGCGACCAACGCCGATCTGGACAAGGCGGTCGCTGACCGGACGCTGCGCGCCGACCTGCTCGATCGGATCGCAATGAAGATCACCATCCCTCCGCTTCGCGACCGGCGCGGCGACATCCTGCTGCTCGCGAGGCACTTCGCCGGAGAGCACCGCGTGACCGATCGCTGCCTGGTCGCACTGATGCGCCACGACTGGCCAGGCAACGTGCGTGGGCTGCAGAAGGAGATCGAGCGGGCGGTGGCCAAGATGACCGCCGAGGGCGCCGCCGCCGTGGATCTCTCACACACCGGGCTCCCGGCGGCGCTCATCTCCGCGGTCGAGGCGCTCGACGAGGACTCCTGCAAGCGTGAGCTGTGGACGCTGGCCGACGAGATCGCGCAGGCCGAGGGCTTCGAGCGTCGCGACGGGCTGCAGAAGCGCGCCGGCGAGATCATGGGCGTCGGCGAGGCCCAGGCGTCGAAGATGTACAAGGCGTTCGGGATCGCAGGTGCCGGGGACACCGCCGCCGTGAGCACGGCCTGAACTTCGCTGCGGGACATCGCGAGCCATCCTGCGGGCCAGCATCGCGCCATCGGCGTGCCATGACCGATCCATCCGGCGATCGAATCGGCCCAGCGGGCATGTCGATCGCGCCACCTGGCTGACCGACTTTCCTGGACCCGCTCCAGACTTTCCTCACAAGCCGTCTGACTTTCCTTGCCGGTTTGGGGCGCGGATAACCCGCCGTATTTCCTGCGTTTCAATCCTCGGCACGGTCATTGCGCAAGCAACCCTCCGACGAAGCCGGTGACCGGCGGGAAGAACCGCGAGGCACTGAGGGTCGAGCGCCCGAGGACCTCCCCCGCGACCACCAAGCCGGCGAGGAGGTCCACGATGTCATCGACCGACGAAGCTCGCACTGTCCGCCCCTGGCCAAAGCGCCACCTGAAGAATCGCACGAAGGCCTGTCCCAGCCCGGCGATCCAGACCGCGTTTCCTCAGCAGAAGCCCAGATGTCCCCGCCCGCGACAGTCGCGGCTTTGGAGATCTGCGGGCCAGAGGAGGAACGCGTGATGACGAACCCATCTCATCAAGTTGGCACCGCCCAAGGTGCTCTGCGCGAGGCGGTGCTGTCCCTGGGCGGCATGATCGCCCTTCACCATCCGGGCGAGGACCTCGGCGAGGCGGTCGCCCGGGCGCTCGGCGCGGTGGTCCGCCGACACCTTTCGGCGAGCGCCGGTATGTCCTCGTCGATGAAGCCCTCGACCCGACTCCGGCCCCACCCGGCCATCACCCAACTCCTCGACCTGATCGGCTCGGCGCCGGACACGCAGGAGGAGGCGACGCAGACGGGGCCGGGGACGCCGGAGCTCGGCGACGACGAGTGGCTGCGGCTGCCCGGCCTCTTCCGGCGCTGGGAGCTGGAGCAGGTGGTCGACGGCGACCACGACCTCCACGTCGAGCCGGCCGGCCACTGCGAGGACGGCACGAGCCTCTTCGCCGCCTACGCGCGAGCGCACGAGAGGAGGGAGGACCGATGAGCGCGACCCTGACGAAGACGTCGCTGTCGCCGGCGCGGCAGCGGCTCGTGGAGCTGATGCAGGAGATCAACTTCGGGCGCATCGAGGCGCTCGACGTCCGCGCCGGCGAGCCCGTGCTCGAACCGGCGCCGCGCGTGCTGCGCGACTTCCTCCTCGGCAAGACCAACGCGGCGCACGCGTCACGTAGCAAGCGCGACTTCGCGCTGAAGCAGGAGGTGATCGAGCTCTTCGACCTCTTCGACCGCGAGCGGTCGGTCACGGTCGAGAGCCTCGTGGTGAACAACGGCTTGCCCGTCCGCATGACCGTCGCGGGCGGGGCTCGGGTCGGCTGACCCGGACAGGACACGGTCAGAAGCACCAGACAACGAACCGGCCGCAAAGCGGAGGTCGTTGTGGGTGTCGCCAGATCTGGCGCACTCGCAACGCCCCGCTCGCACGCGGCTGTTCGCTCCAGAGCTGGCTGACATCCATCGGCGACTTCCCCCGCGGCCCGCGAGGGCCCGATGGGGAGCAACCAGTACGAAGGACTCGATGACTACGCGGTCAAGCTCATTCGACACAAGGCACGCCAGCTCGTGGGACGGGCCGGCTTCGTCGAGGCCGACCGCCCCGACCTCGAGCAGGAGATGGCGCTCGACCTGCTGCGCCGGCTGCCGCGCTTCGACCCGTCACGGGCGGGGCGCAACACCTTCATCGCGCGGATCGTCGAGCATCGCGTCGCCACGCTCGTCGAGTCCCAGAAGGCCGGGGTGCGCGATTACCGGCGCGTCGCCGGCTCCCTGGATGATCGCCGGCCTGGAGACGAGCGAGCCAGCGACGACGGGCCGCCCGTCCTCGACTACCCCGCATACCACCGCGCCACAGTCACTCGGTCAGCCCGCGACGAGGAGCTACGCAACCTCCGGCGCGACCTGGAGCGCGCCGTCGCCGGCCTGCCGCCGGATCTACGGGACCTCTGCGAGCGGCTGCAGGTCTCCACGGTGAGCGAGATCTCCCGGGAGACCGGCGTACCGCGGAGCACCCTCTACGACGGGATGGGACAGGTCCGGGAGCACCTTCGAACCGCCGGGCTGGCCGACTACCTGCGCGGTCCGACACATCGCGGAGGCCGCCGGTAGGTATCCGTCGAGCGCCGTGGAGCGGCGCGCAACGGGATGGAGACGACGATGAGCCGAGCCGTGTACCGATACAGCTTCGACGACCGGGTCGCGATGGCCGACGTCCGGGACACCCTGTTCCTCGCCGTCTTCTCGGCCGAGGGGCAGTACGGCCGCACCCGCGTGCGGCTCGATGCGGCCTTCCGGCTGGAGGAGGACAGGCGCACCTGCGCCATCGACGGGGCGACGCCGGTCGGCCAGACCATCGCCAGCGTCTTCACCGAGCTGCTGGCCCGCGAGCTCGGCGAGGAGGCCTTCACGGTCGAGCGCCTGCTCGAGCCGCCGGAGCCCGAGGCCGAGCCCGAGCCCCCCTCACGTGAGGGAGCGGCTCGATGAGCGCGCGCCGGCAGTCCACCTACTCGATGTGGAGCCTCTTCCGGAACTGCCGCAAGGCGGCCCACTGGCGCTACGTGGTCGAACTCGTGCCGCTGGACCGGGACCCCAACCTGTCCTTCGGCTCGCTCATCCACGACTGCCTCGAGGTCTGGCACCGCACGCGCGACATCAGCGCCGCACTCGACGTGATCGATCGAGCCTGCCCGACCCGCGCACAAGACGAGGTCCAGCGGCGCGTCTGGCACTACGCCACGGCGATGATGCGGGCCTACGCGGCCCGCTACCCCGCCGAGGAGTTCGAGGTCGTCGCCCTGGAGAAGACCTTCGAGGGCGAGATCATCAACCCCGCCACCGGGGCCGCGAGCCGCAGCTTCACGCTCGCCGGCAAGGTGGACGGCATCGTCCGCGTCCCCGGCGCCCACGGGGACGAGCACTTCCTGCTCGAGCACAAGACCGCGTCAGCCGTGGACGCCGGCTACCTCGAGCGGCTCTGGACCGACTTCCAGATCACGCTCTACGCCCACTACGTCGAGCAGGCCCTCGGCATCCACATCGACGGCGTCCTCTACAACGTGCTCGTCAAGGCGCGGCTGCAGCAGGGCACCGGCGAGACCGAGGCCGAGTTCGAGGCGCGGCGCGAGGCGCTGCTCGCCAAGTCGAAGACCGGCAAGACGTCGGCCAAGCGCAAGCTGCCCGAGACCGACGAGGCGTTCCAGGAGCGGCTGGCGGCCAAGCACGCCGAGCCCGGGATGTTCCACCGCGAGCTGCTCTACGTCTCGCGCGACCAGATCGACACCCTGCGCGCCGAGCTGTGGGAGCTGACGCAGGTCTTCCTCGACGCCCGCCGCCGGGACGTCTGGTACCAGAACACGTCGTTCTGCTTCCAGTACGGCCGGCCCTGCCCGTACTTCGCGCTCTGCCGCTCGGGCGGCAGCCCCAACGTCATCGAGAACTTCTACGAGCGCCGGCCGCCCCACGAGGAGCTGCGCGGCGCGGGCGAGCCGTCCGGCGAGGAGCCGGTGTTTTGAACCCGCAACAGACAAGGAGGAGCGAGATGCTGCCGAAGCAGAAGACCCCGCCCAAGATGAGCCTCACCGACCTCACGGTGCTCGTCTACGGGCCCAGCAAGATCGGGAAGTCCACGTGGTGCTCGGGCGCCGAGGGCGCCCTGTTCCTCGCCACCGAGGCGGGGCTCAACAACCTCGAGGTCTTCCAGGCGCCCATCGGCTCCTGGGACGAGCTGCTCGCCGCCTGCCGGGAGATCGCCGAGGGGCAGCACGCCTTCAAGACGGTCGTCCTCGACACGGTCGACAACGCCTACCGGATGTGCGCCGAGCACATCTGCCAGAAGTTCAAGATCGAGCACGAGAGCGACCTCGGCTACGGCAAGGGCTACGCGCTCATCAACAACGAGTTCCACCGGGTCCTGACCAAGCTCTCGCTGCTGCCCTACGGCCTGTTCCTGATCTCCCACTCGCAGGAGCGGGAGCTCGAGACGCGGACCGGCAAGCTCACGCGCGTCGTCCCGACGCTGCCGGACAAGGCCCGCAAGATCGTCCTCGGCATGGTCGACGTGATCCTCTACTGCGACCTGGAGGTCACCGCCGACGCCGAGGGCAAGCGCGTCTCGCGCCGGGTCGTGCGGACCAAGCCCAGCATGCACTACGAGGCCGGCGACCGGACCGGGCGCCTGCCCGAGGTGATCGACCTCGACTTCGGCAAGTTCGTCGAGGCTTGCGCGAAGGACCCGGCGCCCGAGGCGGCGCCGCCCGCCACCGAGCCCGACGCGAAGACCAACCCCTCGACGCCCCCGGCGCACAAGGCCCGGGCGGCGGCAAGCCGGTAACCGAGAAGCCGGAAGGAGAAGAACGTGATGAACAACGAACGAGACCCCTTCGCCGACGACGGCCCCGACCTCACCCAGTTCGACGACGCGTTCGCCGACGCGCCGGTCGAGGACAGGGAGTTCGATCCGGTCCCGGACGGCAAGTACCAGGTCAACGTCGAGAAGGTGGAGATCACCACGGCGAGATCCTCGGGCAACCCGATGCTGAAGTGGATGCTGCGCATCCTCGCGCCGCGCTTCCGCGGCCGGATGCTGTGGCGGAACAACGTCATGGCGACCCGCGAGAACCTCAAGTGGCTGAAGAACGACCTGCACACCTGCGGCCTGGATCTGGTGAAGCTCTCGGACCTGCCGGCCAACCTCGACAGGCTGCTCGACGTGAAGCTCGAGGTGACCAAGCGGACCAAGGGCGACAACGAGAACGTGTACCTCAACCGGCGCATCGTGCTGGACGGCGGCGCCGGCAGCGCAGGAGACGGCCATGACCAAGGCTTCGCCGGGGACGACGAAATCCCCTTCTAGCGCGGAGCGCGTCACGGTCGTCGCCGACACGCGGGAGCAGGAGCCCTACGCGTTCGACCCCGAGGCCGTGGATGTGGTCCGCCGGGCGCTGCCCGCCGGCGACTACTCGCTGCCGGGCTACGAGGCGTCGATCGCCGTCGAGCGCAAGACGCTCGCCGACTACGTCTCCTCGGTGATCCGTAGCCGCGACCGGTTCCTGCGCGAGCTGCGAGCGCTGGCCGAGTACGACCTCGGTTGCGTCGTGGTCGAGGGCTCGCTCGAGGACATCTCCGCGCACCGCTACCGATCTGACGCGAGCCCGAGCGCGGTCCTCGGGGCGACGCTCTCGATCATCGTCGACCACGGCGTGCCGGTCTTCTTCTGCGGCGACCGCCAGCACGCCTGCCGCTTCGCCGAGGGGCTCCTGTGCCGCTACCACCGGAAGGTCCACCGATGAGCACGAGCGAGAGCACCAGCACGGTGACGCTTCGCGGCCGCGTCGAGGCCGTCTTCTACGCGAGCCCGCAGTTCAGCGCGGGACGGCTGCGCACCATCGACGGTGACCTCGCGTCGTTCGCGGGCTCGCTGATGGTCCGCGAGCACGATCCGGTGGTCCTGCACGGCTCCTGGGAGCGGCACCCGAAGTTCGGCCGGCAGCTCAAGGTCACGCACTTCGCCTTCGACCAGCGCATGGGACCCGAGGGGTTGGCGCACTACCTCGCGCACCACCCCGACATCAAGGGCATCGGCCCGGTCAAGGCGCGCCGGATCGTCGAGGCCTTCGGCGAGGAGTTCGACCGGGTCATCGACGAGGATCCCGAGCGCGTAGCGCAGGTGGCCAAGGTGCCGCTCGCGGCCGTGCAGGCACTCCGGGACGAGTGGCTGCGCACGCGGGCGCTCAACTCCAGCCTGACCTGGCTCGCGTCGTTCGAGCTGACCCATCACCAGATGACCGCCCTCATCGAGCGGTTCGGCAACGCCATCGTCACGGTCATGAAGACCGATCCCTACCTGCTGGTACGAGAGGTCCCGGGCTTCGGCTTCAAGCGCGTCGACGTGGTCGCCCGCAAGATGGGGACGGTCAAGGAGCACCCGTCGCGGATCCGCGCCGGCGTGGTCCACTGCGTCGCCGAGCGGCTCGACCAGGGGGACTGCTGGGTGGACTACGAGGACCTGGTGGAGCTCGCCAACGCGCTGCTCGCCATGGACGTACCCGACAGCCGTGAGCGGATCGAACAGGCCCTCGACGCCCTCATCGAGGAGGGCGTGCTCGCGTGTCCGTCCATCGGCGGCCGCTTCCTCGTGGCCCAGCCGCAGATCCACGAGATGGAGCGCGACCTCGGGCGCGTGTTCACGGCGCGCCGCCAGCCGAACAGCCACTTCCGCTGCCGGAATGACGAGGCGCTCCTGTGCGTGTGCCCCGAGCTGAACGCGCCGCAGCGCCGGGCCTTGATCGCCGCCGCGCGCCACAACCTGGTCCTCGTAAGCGGCGGGGCCGGAGCGGGCAAGACCTTCACCGTCGCGGCGATCGATCGCCTCTACGAGCAGGCGGGCCTCGAGGTCGTCCTGGCCGCGCCGACCGGCAAGGCTGCCAAGCGCATGGAGCAGGTCGTCGGCCGCCC
>Ga0210044_10006288_pt1 | contig 15737 bp, 14 predicted proteins | sample CryGey13umfilter_2_FD_183959 | JGI IMG/M metagenome (GOLD analysis project Ga0210044, IMG submission 183959) | Groundwater microbial communities from aquifer in Utah, USA - Crystal Geyser 4/9/14 3 um filter (SPAdes) (version 2) | ecosystem: Environmental > Aquatic > Deep subsurface >...
TTTAACCGTATCGAGCATGAGGCGGATGTTCACGAAAAGTATCTTCGCATTGCAGATGAGTTGTCGAAAGTTGCGATGGTTTAGGCAACCCGCGTCGGTACATGATGCCCTCATCACACATTCCATCAGCGAAGCAATCCTGTGGATCGCTGGATTTCGGCGGCGATGGTCCCAATCTGTTATTTTTACACGCCAATGGTTATCCACCCGCGTGTTATCGCCCATTACTTACGCGGCTCGCAAAGAGCAGCCACGTTACGGCCATGCTCCAGCGCCCCTTGTGGGAAAACAGCCAGCCTGAAGACATCCACGATTGGAATCCCTTCAGCGGCGACCTGCTCCGCTTTTTGGATGAAAACGAATCACGCGCGCCGGCAACCGTCATCGGCCATTCGATGGGCGGGACCGTCGCTTTGAGAGCCGCGCTGAGTCAACCCCAAAGATTCCAACGGCTCATTCTGCTTGACCCTGTTTTGCTCCCGCCCGCCTTCATCGCGCTCTGGAATATTGCGCTCACCTTCAAGTTCGCGCATCGCCTTCACCCGCATATTACGTCTGCGGCGAATCGCCGGCGCGAATTTGACGACCTTAACCTTTTGTTCAAACGATACCGGAAGGCTCCCGCCTTCAAATACATGGACGACGACGCGTTGGGCGCGTATGTCGAAGGCATTATGCGCCCCAAAGAAAACGGCGCCTGCCAACTGGCTTATAGCCCGGAATGGGAATCGCGCGTATACTATGCCAGCATCTGGAACGACATGGATTTATGGCGCGCCTTGCCGGGTTTGAAAGTCCCCACCCTCATCGTCCGCGGCGCGCAGTCGGACACGTTTTGGGCGAAGACCGCGGCCCGGGTCCGGCGCGCCAACCCAAAGGCTTGTACTGAGCGAAGTCGAAGTATCAGGATCGAAGCGATTGAGGCGGCGGGGCATCTCGTCCCGCTGGAGCGTCCGCAGGAAGTTGCAGAGTTGATTTTGTCGTTTAGCAACACACTGTAAAGCGAGATAATATCTCGCTCTACAAAAGGAGATGGCATGACCGAGTATTCTTCCGCTGAATTGATGATCGTCAACGCCGCGCGGTTGTTGCGCGATAGCGATGTTGTTTTTGTCGGTGTGGGCCAACCCAACCTGGCCTGCAACCTTGCCAAGCGCACACACGCCCCGGACCTGGTGATGATCTACGAGGCGGGCGTGATCGGCGCGGAGCCGGAGCGACTGCCGCTTTCGATTGGCGACCCAACGCTGGTGAGCGGATCGCTTTCGGTGGTGAGCATGTACGATATTTTTGCCAACTACCTCCAGCGCGGCAACGTGGACGTGGGCTTCATGGGCGGCGCGCAGATTGACAAGTTCGGCAACATCAACGCCACGGTGATCGGCAAATACGATAAACCGAAAGTGCGGCTGCCCGGCTCCGGCGGTTCGCAGGAGATCGCGGCCTGGGCCAACCGTTGTTACATCATGACACCCCATCAGAAGCGGCGCTTCCCCGAACGCTGCGACTTCCGCACCTCCGTCGGCGCGCTGGACGGCGGCGGCGAGCGCCAGCAGATCGGATTGCGCGGCCGCGGCATGGAAGCCGTGGTGACAGACATCGGTATCCTCGAACCGGATGAAAACGGGGAACTCATGCTGACGGCTCTCCACCCAGGCAAAACAGCGGAGGAGGCGAAAGCCAACACAGGCTGGGATTTGAAAGTCGCCGCGCAGGTGAAAACGACCGAGCCGGTCACCGGAAACGAGTTGCGTATTCTCCGGGAGGAACTCGACCCAACCGGAATCTATCTGAAAAGCGGAGGCTAAATTGAACGAAGCCAGCGCTCAACCCTCAAAACGCTCGATCCTTGCAATCATTTTTCTCTCCCCAAACGAAGCGCGCCTGCGCGCGGGGTGGCGTTTGCTGATCCAGATATTGATGATGCTCGTGATCTCCATCGTCATTAGCATCGCGTTTGCGCCTCTGCTCTTTTCAGTCCACGGGACGGTCTTTTTCTTCCTTGGGCAGGTGGCGGAATTGATCGCTTTCACCGCCTCCATTTTCCTGGCCCGCCTCTTCCTTGACCGGCGATCCATCGCAAGCATGGGACTGCGGTTGGACCGCCGGGTCTGGAAAGATATCCTGGCCGGAATCGGGATCACCTTCATCATGATGGCGCTGGTCTTTGCGGCCATGTCCGCCGCCGGATGGCTGACCTTCGAGGGCTTTGCCTGGGAAGCAGAACCAATCCAGCAGGTGCTGGGTGGCACATTCGGCTTTTTAGGAATTTTCATCCTCGTGGGCTGGAACGAGGAATTGCTCTCGCGCGGCTACCATCTTCAAACCCTCGCGAGCGGCACCAACCTGTTCTGGGGTGTGCTGCTCTCCTCGGCGGTCTTCGGTGCGTTGCACCTCGGCAATCCCAACGCGACATGGGTCAGCGCGGCGGGGATTTTCTTCGCGGGCCTGTTCCTGGCCTATGGATACCTGCGTACCGGCCAACTGTGGCTATCCATCGGCCTGCACATCGGCTGGAATTTTTTCGAGGGCGTAGTGTTCGGATTCCCCGTCAGCGGCCTCGACATTTATCCGTTGACGCGGATTCAGGTTCAAGGTCCAGAGATGTGGACCGGCGGCGCGTTCGGCCCGGAGGCGGGGCTGGTCATCCTGCCGGCCCTGCTGACCGGCGCGGGTTTGATCTTTTGGCACACACGCAATCGCCGCGCAAAGGGGCCCGACACAACGGGTTCGGCAGGCGGATAACCTTACAATCCTGCAAACAGACGCCGCAAACGAATGAGATAAAATCACATCCAATGGAACGCCACCTCTTCCTCACCGGTCAGACTGAATTACATGGGTCGCTGGTCGCGCTGAATTCCATGCAGGCCAAACTGCGGGAAAATCAGGGCACCGGTCTGATTGAGGTCAAGGTAGGCGCGGCCCGCCAGATCGTGCTGGCTTACGCCAACGGGATTCAAGCGGGTGTCTTTTTACTGGAGAACGGCCAGAGCAGGCCTTTTAATCTGGCGGAACTTTCCACACTGTGGGGCGGCGCGCCGTTCTCCGTCTGTTCGGTAAGCCTTCCAGACCGGGCGGGACGCGCCATTTGGCTGATTCTGGAATCCCGGAAACAGGAGCAACTCGAGGTCCGCGACGAGGAAGCGTGGCAGGAACAGCTGAGGGTCTGGGAACGGGAAAAATTCAGCGGGGCTGTCGAGATCACTTCCAAAACAGGCCAGGGGTTTGCGATTCTGCAGAAGGGAAATCTGCTTGTCGAGGAATCTGTGTTCTTCAATGGACAGGGATTTGAAAACACATTGCCTCCCGGGATCGGCATGGTTGGAATCTGGCAGGTAATAACCTACGCGGCCGCGCCCTCTTCGAACGCATGGCAATGCCTAAACCTGCGCAAGAGCGCGATCCATTGGGCTGGCGGGGTTTTGGACCGATACGAAAGCATCGCTGGCCGGAGATTCCTGGAAGTGACAGGCAAAGAAATCCAGATGCTGATCCAACCCTGGCAGTGGAAAATTTACGTGAGCGGCACAAATGTTGCAGACCAACACTTCTTTGCAGGCACGGAAGCCACTGCGCACGCCTATCGCGCCTTGTTTATGGGGATGGGCACACAAATGGGTTTTGTGATTGGCGGATCGCTGACCCTGCGCATTCTGACCGAAATTTTCGAAGAACTGGGCCAGGCGCAACGCGCCGCGCTGGAAGCCCATCGGCTGATCCCGGCCGCATTTTCCATTTAAGAGATTGCTATGAGCGAAAATATTGCGCCAAACTCAACTTCCAAACGACGCAGAACCATTTGGGTATGGGCTGCCGCTTCGGCGATCCTGCTTGTTTTGTTTGCCTGGGTCTATTACTTTGAACCCATCAAAAATCTTTCATTTCCAAATTCCGACTATTGGAACGATAAAGCCACGGATGTGATTATCCTGGTCCCGGCCCTGGCCGCCGCGATCTCCGGCGCCCTTTTGACTCGCCACTTCAAACCTTCCGAACCTCCGTATCGCATCTGGTTGATCTTCACGCTGGGCTGGTGGGCATGGGTCGGGGGGGAAGTGCTCGGTTTTGTCTATGATTATTTTTACTGGTTCGCCGATTATCCCGAATTCACCTTCATTGATGTTTTCTGGCTGCTGGGTTATGTGTTTTTCGGCCTATCGCTCTACTATCAATTCCGCCTGATCTATAGCTACAAGCGCGGACGAAAAAGCGCGCTGTACTTCTCCTTTATCGCGATTGGACTCCTGCTCGCGCTGGGATTGACCCAGTTGGCGCTTGCGGCAGGGCTGGGGGAAGGCTACTCCTGGGCCGCGCTCTACCTGGCGGTCATCTATCCCGTCTTTGACCTGGCGGAGGGCGCGGCCGCTTTGTGGCTTTTCTTCCTCTTCGGGCGCGGCTACCTCGGACGCCCGTGGTGGGGACTTATCGCCTTCGCAGTCGCAGACGGAATCAACATCTTCTTCTGGATCGGCGGTTACAACTGGTTGTCGGACCAGGTCTATTATTCATTGGACCTGTTTTCCAATGTGGCTTACGTGGCAGGCTATTTGATTACCGCGCTGGCCTTCCTCGCCGCGCACGAGCACATCGAACGCGGCATCACGGCTAGCGCTTCTTCCCGTTAAACCATACGACACAAGTAAAGTGACAGTCACTTCCAAAGTGACTGTCATTTTAATACCATGACTCTTGTCGCCCTTTACGGGAATCCAGAGTCAAAGTATATGAGAGGGGATGACCGTATTGATCCGCGCCGTGCTTTTCGACCTGGGTGGGACTTTGATGTATTCGCGCGACCCCTGGGAACCCATCCTCGAACGCGGCTACCGCGCCCTGGCCGAATCGCTCTGCAGTCAGGGATTTGACCTCGACCGCGCGAAACTGCCTCGCAACGTCCGCTACCACCTGGACCGCTATTTTGCGCGCCGCGACGAAGACCTGTTCGAGACGACCTACCTCGCCGTCCTGCGCGAACTGCTGGCGGAAAGGGGCTATCCCGATGCAGACGAAAAAGCCATCCGCCGCGCGCTGGACGCCTTCTACGCCCACACCCAACCCAACTGGATCCTGGAAGAGGACACCCTGCTCACCCTGCGCACGCTCGAAGCGGGCGGCTATCGGCTGGGGCTGGTGTCCAACGCGGGCGACAACCAGGATGTGTTCCAACTCGTGGAACGCTTCCAGATCGAACCGTTCTTCGATTTCATCCTGACCTCGGCGGCCTGTTCCTACCGCAAACCGCACCCGCGCATCTTCGAACTGGCGCTGGCGCACTGGAACATCCCCCCGCAGGAAATTGCCATGGTCGGCGACAGCCTCGCAGCCGACGTGCGCGGCGCGCAGGAACTTGGCCTCTTCACCGTCTGGATCACGCGCCGCGTCTCGAAACCTGCGGCCCGCGTTGCGAAGTCCCCGAAGGGGGAGCGTAGTCGAAGCGTCCAGCCCGACGCGGCAATTCGCTCGCTCAGCGAATTGCCCGCGCTCCTCGGTCATCTTGCGGCGTGATAGGAATCGTGTAAGAATAACTTCCCGATTCCAAAGTTTGCGAGCAGTTGCACTGCGAGCAGGATGCAGTCCAACTGCATCCAAAACAAGGAATTACCCACGCTCCTCAGTCATCGCGCGGCGTGATACAATCCTGTGGATACAATCCTGTGGATACAATCCTGTGGATACAATCCTGTGGATACAATCCTGTGGATACAATCCCGCCGATGAATCCCCCAAACCCCAAAAACCGAATCTTTGCCTACCTCGCCCTCGCCACAGGGATTTTGTCGCTGGGCATGACCGCCATGTTCGTGCGCTGGGCCGACGCGCCCGGCCCCGTGACGGGCTTCTACCGCCTCGCCATCGCCACTGCGTTGACCGCACCGCTGTTCATCCGCAGGGGAGGCATACAGGCGCCCATCCCGCGCGCCCACCTGCTCATCCCGCTCCTGGGCGGACTCTTCGCGGCCGGCGACTTCGCGCTGTGGAACACGTCCGTGCTTTATACGACCGCCTCGAACGCGACCCTGCTGGGCAACACCGCCCCGCTGTGGGTGGCGCTGGCGGCCTGGCTGTTCTTCCGCGAACGCCTGCGCCTGGACTTTTGGCTGGGTCTCGCGCTGGCGCTGACGGGCGCGGTCTTCATCGTCGGCCGCGACTTCCTGCTCCACCCCTCGCTCGGCGCGGGAGACCTGATGGCCTGCGGCGCGGCGGTATTCTACGCCGCGTACATGCTCACCACCCAGCGCGGCCGCGTCAAACTGGACGTATTCCGCTATTGGTGGCTGGCCAGCCTGTCCGCGTCGTTTGGGCTTTTGGCGATCACTCTGATCATGGGATTTAAATTGACGGGCTATCCGGCAAATTCGTGGCTGGTCTTCCTCGCCACTGCCATCGTTTCCCAAATCATCGGCTACATGTCCATCTCGTACGCGCTGGGACATTTGCCCGCCTCGGTCGTCTCGCCCAGCCTGGTCGGGCAACCCATCGTCACCACCATTTTGGCGATCCCGCTTTTGGGGGAAATGCCGGGGACGATTCAAATCGTGGGCGGCGTGGTTGCGCTGGCAGGCATCTACCTCGTCAACCAATCCCATTCCCGCGCCCAACAGGAAACAGCAAACTAACTTCCCCGCCTCACCCGCGCGTAGCGAAAGTTCGGACTCCAAAGTCTCCAGACTTTGGAGTGAGATCGCGTTTCACGCGCGCGTAGCGGAAGTCGCACAGCGTCCCGCCGCGCGCGAGGGTCTGAGTCCGCTCGAAGCGGACGGAGGGAGCGTCCTACTGATTATCTTTTTCCGGCGGCAGGTATGGAATCAATCCCTTGCGATAGGCTTCTTCTTGCAAGTGACGCGGCAGGCGGCGGGCATCCACGATAAGGCCGTTGACCATTACATTCCAGGCCATGAAATTATTTTCCATGTGGCTGGGCAATGTCCAGTGCGGATCCATCATGCCAATGTTGAGAATCCGCTTGAGCTGGGTGGATTTGTTGCCGCCCGTGCTTTTGGACATGCCAAACCAGGCGCAAAGTTCATCCGCGCGCAGGTGGGGCGCCTGGGTTTTGTCAAACAAAAAATTGACCGCGCCAACCGTATAAGCGATGGCGCATGCCCAGGTACCGACGTGGCCGGTAACCAGCGGCGAGGGACGCTTGCGCGCCAGCGTTGCCGTCATTTCGCGGCATAGCTGGGCGTATTCATCGTTCAACTTTTCGCGGCATAATGCGTCGGTCAGCGCAATGATCGCTTCGTAGCGCGGAAGCATGGATTCGGGAACATCTAAACTTTTGGTTTTGGGGGGCATAAAAGACTCCTTTACTCTATGATGGCTGGAATACGCTCCAGGCCCAGGGCTTCGGCGGCGCGCAGGCGGAAAAGTCCGTCGCTCAAAATGTAACCATCCGCGGCGCGGCGCACTTGAATGGGCGGCGCGATTCCCATCCGCCGGGCGCGTTCGATGGCTTTTTCCAATTTAGCGGGGTCAAGGCTCAAGGTTTGCTGAGAGCGGTTTAATCGAATACGGTTGATTGGGATTTCGATGAAGTTGGCGGGTTTGCTATTTTGAGAATTTTCCACTTTGAGAGTTTGGGACGCGGCGACAAGACAAAACCCTGTCTCGCGGATAAAGGATTCTGCGACCCCGGCCATTTTCTCCGCTTCGGGCGAATCCGCCAAAACCACGCCGACCTCGGCTTTTTCGGGATAGATGCTGGGACCCTTCGCTATCGTAAATCCCGCCCTGGCAAGCAGGGCGCGCGCAACTTCGAGAATGGCGCCCTGGTTGGGTTGCGGATTAACAACCAACTGCCAGCCCGTTTGCAAAGCCATCTCCGCGATCCGCTCCTGGTAGCGCTCGGCAACCTGGCGCGAAATAAACGAAAGCACAATCTCATCGCCTTTCAGGCTGGCGCGATAAAGCGTGCTGCCCTCCAACGCAGATTTGATATGCGCGTACGCCGCGTTGATCTCCATTTGCCCGCCGCTGGGAACGGCAGAAAACGACGCAGGCGCGGGTTGTGTCCCTTCCGTGATGTCCAGTTCCCAGCCGCTGATGTCGAAAAACTGATCACAGATTTCGTCAATATCCCCATTCAAAAAAGAGAAAGAAGCAAGAGCCACCGCCACGCGTTTTTGGTCGCGGTGAATGGCGGGACCCTTGACGATTTGCCAGCCCCTCGGCTGTAACTCGCGCACGAGCGCGTTCAGCGCCGCCTGGTTCGTTTCGGGGATGAGTTCCACCTGCCAGCCCGTCTCTGCGCGCAGGGACGCGATCAAATCGGCGTAACGTTCACCCGCAGAGTCGGGGAAGTCAAAGGTCAGGGTCAGAACGTGATCCGCCAGACGGTAGCCGCTTTTTCGCAGGCGCGCGGCAGGCGGGAAAAATCCATTCGCAACCGCCAGCGCCTGATTCGGCTCCATCCCGGCTGGCCTGGCGGAAGGCGGTTGAAACGCCGATAGATCCGAAGGGGTGGGGGGAGTTTCGCCCAACACGGCGAGGACCGATTCAGGGTAGACCGACTGTCCCAAACCGGGAGCAACCTCCAGCCAGAGATGATCGCTTTCCAACGCCAGGCAAAGCCCCGCAGTCGGCGCATCCCCTTTGACGAGAATCCACTTCCCCAGCGCGTCGGCAAAATCGGACATCTTCTCGCGGCGCTGGCGGGTGAGTTCATTCCAACGGGCGCGCGGGTCGTCCGTTGAGTCTGGCTTTTGAAAACGGGATTTGCGCTCGAATTTCAGTTCCACCGTTTGCCCGGCGCGCGGCAGGCGAACCACGCGCCCGCGCTGGCTGAGGGCTTTTTCGAGACTCCCCCGGGCGGCCTCATCCCCGTGAACCAGAAAAACATGCTCGGGGTTGAGGGTTTCCACCAGGCTGATGAGTTGCGCTTCGTCGGCGTGCGCGGACAGGGAGTAGGTTCCGATCCGACACTGGACATCCACTTTGTCCTTGCCAAGTCTAATGCTACCAGAACCACGCTCGGTCAACTCCTGCAAGCGGCGCCCGGGCGACTCCTCATCCTGGTAGCCGGTCAGCAAAATGGCGTGCTGTGGCTTGGGCGCCAGAGCGCGGGCATACGAGAGCGAGGGGCCGCCCGCCAACATGCCCGAACTGGAGACAATGATCGCCGCGCCGGGATTCCAGATGAGCGCGTTGCGCTGTTCGCTGTTGGCAATCGGGCGGATGCGCTCGTTGAAAAACTGGCTGTTTTGTTCCTGAAGCGCGAGCGGCAACGCCTCGCCAAAAGCGGGGTACGCCTGGCAGATCGTACGCACCATGCCGTCCGCCCAGACCGGCACGGGAGGCAATTCGCCGCGCCGCTGGTATTCGTTGAGAATGAGCAAAACCTCCTGCGCGCGCCCCAACGCAAAAGCAGGGATCAGGACTTTGCCGTCCGCGGCAGTCACCTGCGCCACGGTTTCAACCAGGTTGCGCTCCTGAACGGCGCGGTTGGCATGAAGCCGCCCGCCGTAGGTGCTTTCGATAATGACGGCGTCCGGGTGAAAAGCGGGAGGCGGCGCCCCGTCCACCGTGCGCTGGGGGGAAATGGAAATATCGCCCGTAATTAACAGCCGCCCTTCGTCGCTTTCCAAGCCGATCATGGCCGCCCCGGCGATATGCCCGGCAGGGAAAAATGTAGCCGCCAGCCCGTCCGCCAGCAGAATCCGCTTTTTGAACGGCACAGGCACGAACGCCGACATCAACCGCTGGACGGCGACATCATCGAAAAGCGGCAACTCGCCTTCCTCATCCAGCCGCGATTGCATAATGCGCCGCGCATCCTGGTGCAGGACGCGGGTGAGCGCCAGCGTGGGCGCGGTGGCATAAACGGGAACATCGGGGTAGCGCCCAACCACCAATTCCAGCGCGCCGGTATGGTCGGTGTGGGCATGGGTGACGAGAACGGCGTCCAGTTTTCCCGAACCCGATTCAATTTGGCTCAAAGCGGGAAGTTGGTCAGCCGCAAGTCCCCAATAAGATTTTGGCGAGGGACGAATGCCACAATCCACCAGCACGCGCCGCCCTGCGGTTTCCACCAGAATGCCGCTCGCGCCGACTTCATCCGCGCCGCCTAAAAATGTAATCTTCATCTGCTATTCCTTGTTTTGCGAGCGATGTCAATCAACAGTTGAAATATTATAATCGCCATTATAATCAGCGCATGTCCGATCTCTTCGACCACGCCATGCAGGAACGTATGAAAACGGAAGCGCCGCTGGCGGCGCGCATGCGTCCGCGCACCCTGGACGAATTCGTCGGGCAGGAACACATCGTGGGCGAAGGCAAACTCCTGCGCCGCGCCATCGAAGCCGACCGCCTGTTTTCTTCCATCATCCTGTTTGGCCCGCCCGGCTCCGGCAAGACCACCCTCGCGCAGGTCATCGCAAACACCACCAAGAGTCACTTCGTCACCATCTCCGCCATCCTGGCGGGCAAGGCCGACCTGCGCGTCGTCATTGACGAGGCGCTCGAACGCAGACGATTGCATAACATTCGCACCATCCTTTTCGTGGACGAAGTCCATCGCTGGAACAAGGCCCAGCAGGACGCGCTCCTGCCGCAGGTCGAGAACGGCACCTTCACGCTCATCGGCGCGACCACTGAAAATCCATATTTTGAAGTCATCAAGGCGCTGATCTCGCGCTCGCGCGTTTTCCAACTGCGGAATTTGAATCAGGAGGAGACGGGCATCCTGCTTGACCGCGCCCTCGCGGACGTGGAACGCGGCTACGGGACGAAGCGCGTCGTTCTGGACCCCGAGGCGCGCGGCCACTTAACCGAGGTTGCCAGCGGGGACGCGCGTAACGCGCTCAACGCCCTCGAGCTGGCGGTCGAATCCACCCCGCCCGACGTTGACGGCGTCATCCACGTCACGCTCGACGTGGCGCAGGAATCCATCCAACGCCGCGCGGTGCTTTACGACAAGGACGGCGACGCGCACTACGACACGATCAGCGCGTTCATCAAGTCCGTGCGCGGCAGCGACCCCGACGCGGCACTCTACTGGCTCGCCAAAATGATCTACGCGGGCGAAGACCCGAAGTTCATCATCCGCCGATTAATTATTTTGGCGAGTGAAGATATTGGTCTCGCTGATCCTATGGGACTGGTCATCGCCTCCTCCGCGGCGCAAGCCTTCGACTTTATCGGCCTACCCGAAGGGATTTATCCCATCGTTGAAGCGACGCTATATCTCGCCACCGCGCCCAAGTCCAACAGCGCAACCTCCTACTTCAAGGCGATGAAAAAACTGGAGGAGGAAGGACAAGTCTCCGTGCCGCGCCACCTGATGGACGGCAACCGCGACGCCGCCGCGATGGGACATGGCAAGGACTACGTTTACCCGCACGAACAGGAAGGTCATTTCACGCCACAGCAATATTTGCCCAAGCGATTGCTCGGCACGTATTTCTACAAACCCTCGGGCGAGGGCTACGAGTCTCAAGTCACCGCGCGGCTCGAAATGTGGCGCGAGGCGCAACGAAAAGCCCTCGGCATCGAACGCCGCGTGGATGTCCCCGATATGAGCGAAGAACAAATCCTGGAAATGAAACGGAAGATCAAGTAGCGACGACTGCTCACTTACAAAGGTATAATTACCTCATGCAAAAAAGCGTATTTCACCCCGAATCCATTGACCGCGAACAGATTCGCATGTTGGCAAAACTTCCGCCGCACAAACGCGTCCGCGCCATGTTGGACGCGCGCGAACTGGCGGTCGGATTGATTCGCGGGCGGTTGCGAAGAAAATATCCCGACCTCTCCATCAATTTGCTCAATATGAAAGTTTTGGAGGAATTAGCGCGTGCCCGCTGAACGAAAGCCCGACTTGAGTTTGTTTCTGGATATTCTCAAAACGCTCGAACGATTGAATGCGCCGTATATGATCATCGGCGCGTTCGCGGGGACAGTGTACGGAATCACACGCGTCACTTACGATATTGACATAGTTGTTGACCTATCCGAGTCGCACATAAACGCGCTATCAGAATCCTATCCTTTACCTCGGTATTACGCCGATCCCGAGATGATACGCAATTCCATTGAAATGGGAATCATGTTCAATATCATTGACACCAATCGTGGCGAAAAAGCCGACTTGGTACCTCTGAGCGGAACACTGGATTATCGCCCTGCTTTTGAAAGACGAGTTCGCCAATTAGTGGAAATCCCAGGCGAGGAACCATTTGAGGTGTGGTGTGCGCGTCCCGAAGATGTGATATTCGGAAAATTGATGGCATGGAAAGAGGGGCGCTCCCACAAACACGAATCAGATATTTTCGAAATCATGCGACATCATTATCGTGAACCTGAAACTGAAAATGCTGATCTTGACGAAAGAGAAGTAGATCAAATGGCAAGAAACCTGGGGACTGAAACAAATGATTTTTGGCGGGAAATTAAGTCAAATGCAAAAAAGGATGCGGGAGAGAAATAGATCCGCAATTCACCATGCCCCTTCTTCTCCTCATCCGTCACGGCGAAAACGACTTTACCAAAAAGGGAAAACTTGCGGGCCACACCCCCGGCGTCCACCTGAACGAACGCGGACAGGAACAGGCGCAGGCGTTGGCCGATGCGCTCAAAGATGTGCCGATCAAGGCAATTTATTCGAGTCCGCTGGAACGCGCCATGGAAACTGCAAGTCCCATCGCCAACGCGTGCAACCTGACGATCATCCAGGAACCCGACTTGATCGAAAGTTTCGTTGGCAAGTGGCAGGGACGGTCGTGGAAGGCGCTCCGCCTCACCAAAGCCTGGAAGATCGTCCAACATACCCCGTCGCGTTTTCGTTTTCCCGAAGGCGAGTCGTTCCCGGAAATGCAGACGCGCGTCGCGTCCGCGCTGGAACGGATCGTCCAAAACCACAAAAAGCCAAACGAGATCGTTGCCTGCGTTTTCCATGCCGACCCGATCAAACTGGCGGTCTCGCATTTTCTCGGATTGCCGCTCGATCATTTCCAGCGATTGGGATGCGACACAGGTTCGATAACCGTATTAAATATTGGGGAAATGGGAGCCGCTTTGATAAAGTTGAATCAACGTCCGCCGTTAGAGTTTTTGTCAAATGAAAAGAAAAAATAAAGGAGCTCGTCATGCGCCGCCTCAAGAAAATCCTGCTCTCGATTCTCGCCATCTTGCTCGTCATCGCTATCATTGTGCCCACCGTTGGTTACTTCGCCGTTGTCCGCCCTGCCCTGCCGCAACTGGACAACGAGCTAAAACTCAGCGAACTGACCGCGCCCGTCACCGTCTACCGCGACGCCAGCGGAATTCCGCACATCGTCGCGGACAACGCGCATGACCTGTTTTACGCGCAGGGATTTGTCACCGCGCAGGATCGGCTCTGGGCGATGGAATCCCAACGCCGCGCCGCGCACGGAACACTCAGCGAAATCGTCGGTGAGCGCGGACTGAAAAATGATACCTTCATGCGCATTCTCGGCATGACCGAATCCGCCGAAGCCGATTGGGAGACTCTCGACGCTGATACGCAATCTGCCCTGCAAGCCTACGCGGATGGAGTCAATGCTTATCTCGCACAAGCGGGGGGCAAACTTCCATTGGAGTTTAAAATCCTCGGAATCACGCCGCAGGAATGGACGCCGATTGACTCGCTGGTCTTTGGCAAACTGGTGGCTTGGGGACTGAGCAATAATTATCAGGATGAGTTGGTCGTTACCAAACTGGTCGCTGCGACCTCGTGGGAAACTGCCATCAGCCTCCTGCCCGATTATCCCGGTCCCGATGTCATCCCCGATGCGAACATCACCGCATTATCGAATACCGCCACCGCCCTGCTCGAAGCCAGCGCGGACTGGCAATCTGCTACGCCGCTCGCCAAGCCTGACCAGGGCAGTAACGCCTGGGTCGTGGGTGGAAGTCACACCGCTTCGGGACTGCCGCTGTTGGCGGGTGATCCGCATCAGGGATTGTCCATGCCGACGCTGTGGTACGAAGTCGGACTGCGCACCAGCGACGGTCAATACGATGTTGTCGGCGCGTCATTGCCTGGCTTGCCTGGCATTGAGATCGGACACAATGCTCACATCGCCTGGGCGGTCACCAATGCCCGCCCCGACGTGCAAGACCTGTTCATCGAAACGCTCAACGCCGATGGCACGCAATATCAATTCATGGACGAGTGGAAAGATATCACCATCCGCGAAGAAACCATTCAAGTAAAAGACGCCGAGCCAATTACGCTCAAGGTGCGCTCCACCCAACACGGTCCCATCATCACCGACGCAACGCCCGACAGCGAGCATACTTCGACAGGCTCAGTACTTGCCCTGCGCTGGACAGGTCTCGATCAGGGACGCCCTCTCGCGCAAGCTATCATTCAACTTGACCAGTCCACCAATTGGGATGAGTTCCGCGCCGCCACCGCGCTCTGGCAATTGCCTGGCATGAACTTCGTCTACGCTGATATTGATGGCAACATCGGATTTCAAATGTCGGGCGCGGTGCCTGTCCGGGCGGGCAACGATGTCCAGGGTCTGCAACCAGTTTCGGGCGCGGACGGATCGCACGAGTGGACGGGTTTCGTCGCGTTCGATGAACTCCCCTCCGCCCTGAATCCCAGCGGCGACTTTTTCGCATCCGCCAACAACCGCCCCGCGGGTCTCGATTATCCGCATTTCCTCTCGCATTATTTCCAGCCGCCCTATCGCGTCGCGCTCATCAGCAAGACCATCCGCGATTCGAAAAACGTCACCGCCGATGATTTCGCCGCCCTGCAAGGCAGTTTGTACAGCGACATCAACCTGCAAGTGGCGCGGGCGTTGGCGGCAGAAGCCAGCCCCGCCAACAGGCAGGAAGAAGTTATGCTTGAGACGCTGGCAGATTGGGATGGGATGATGACGCCAGAAAGCGGCGAAGCCTCGCTCAGCGAACTTGCCCTGCGACATATCCTCCGCCTCACCCTCGACCCGAAACTGGGCGCGGCGACAACCGACTCTTATCTCACCCTGGCAGGCTACCCCTACATGTTCCTGCAAAACTTGCTCGACGATCCCGCGAATCCCTGGTGGGACGGTGATCGGGCAGGAGTCTTAACCAAGTCCCTGCGAGCGGCAATGGACGAGTTGACTGCCAGTGTCGGCAGTAACCCCGCCAAATGGACCTGGGGCAACTTGCACACTTTCACTTTCTCGCATCCGCTTGGAAGCGTTGGCGCATTGCGCCCGATCTTCAACCGCGGACCGTATCCCACCGGCGGCAACTGGAACACGGTGGACAGCGGCGCGTACTACGCCGACAAAGCCTACAGCATGGGACTCGGCCCCGCCTACCGCATCATCGCCGACTCCGCCGATTGGGACGCCTCGCTCTCCATCATCCCCAGCGGAGAATCAGGCCAGCCATTCAGCCCGCATTACGCCGACCAGATTAAGTCATGGCTGGCGGTGGAATATCACACCCTGCCCTTTACACTTTCCGCCGTGGAAGCGTCTGCGAAGCATACGCTCAGGCTGGTTCCGTAATTTGAATCCTGTAGCGCGGCATGCTTCGCGATGTCGCCCATACTGGCAAGTTGCTTGAAAGTCGCGCTACGGGTCAAATCCCGTCGAACAAGTCCCTCAGCCGCGTGAACCCAGTATCCACAGGCGGGTAGGCGCGCATGTAATCTTCGTGCTCGCCAAAGACCGTGGTGACGAATCCCATCAGCCCGCGGCGCATCCCCACCCCACCCTGCGAGGCGTGACACGCGCCCGCCTCGCGCTTGACCTCGGACACAG
>Ga0210044_10006289_pt1 | contig 15737 bp, 18 predicted proteins | sample CryGey13umfilter_2_FD_183959 | JGI IMG/M metagenome (GOLD analysis project Ga0210044, IMG submission 183959) | Groundwater microbial communities from aquifer in Utah, USA - Crystal Geyser 4/9/14 3 um filter (SPAdes) (version 2) | ecosystem: Environmental > Aquatic > Deep subsurface >...
ACGGAGGAAATGAGTCAGGAACGCTTATTGAGGTTGCAGAGAAAACTGTTCTATGGTTGAAAATAAAAACAAAAGGGAAGCAGTGTCATGCATCTATGCCTGAAAAAGGAATAAATGCTTTCAGAGCCGCAACCCCGCTTGGATATAAATTAGGAGAACTTTATCCCAAATTCAACACAAAAGAGCCTCTTTTCTCCCCACCTATTTCAACGTTTGAGCCAACAAAAAAGGAATCCAATGTACCAAATGTTAACACAATACCAGGAACAGGTGTTTTTTATCTTGATTGCAGGATTCTTCCAAACTATAAAACAAAGGATGTTTTAAAATTCATAGAAAACCTTGCAAAGGATGTTGAAAAGGAAACAGGTGCAGAAATAGGGATGGAGGCAGTGAACAGGGAGGAAAGCACCAGAACTTCACCAGATGCCCCTGTTGTGAGAAAACTAAAAAAAGCGGTTGAGGATGTTTATCATGCGAAGGCATATCCTGGTGGTATTGGGGGCGGAACATGTGCCGCATTATTCAGAAAACAGGGTTTTGATGCTGTTGTCCGGGGGAAAATTGATGATACCTGCCATACGCCGAACGAGTACTGTAGGATAGAAAACATGGTGAATGATGCAAAGGTTTATGGGAAAATATTCAGTGAGTAACTTTATTCAATTTTTGTTCCGCAGAATGGGCAGGCAACCCATTTTTCCTCCATTTCCTTTTTACATGTAGGACAGTTTTTCTTTTTTTTCTTCATCTGTTTTTCTATCTCATTTATTAAATGAAAAGTCTGGCCGTATTTTTTTTGTTCAAGATTTTCCTTAATCGCAACGACATCGATTTTTCCTTCCATTTCAGATATGAAATCCTTTATTGTTTTTTCATTATCAAAAAACAATATTTTCCCATTTTCCAGACCTGCGGCAACATATCTGCCATAGATTGATACATCCAGAGATGTAACCCAGGAATCTGTTTTGTATCTCCAGAGTGTTTCTCTGTTCTTGCTTATTAACTCAACCTCGTTTTTCCCGCTTCCTATACCTATAACGCTTCCGTCTTTACTCATCCTCAGACCCATGATATCAAAGTTTCCTATTGAGTGCTGCCATAGGATTTTTCCATCTCTGTTAAGAAAATAGGCTGTGTTTTCTGTTCCTGCTGCTACATATTCTGCGTTTTCTGAGCACACCAGCCTAAGCACAGGGCTGGCTGTATTAAATTTCCATAGAAGGGTGCCGTCGTTTCTAAGAAAATATATATTTCCATTATTTGAGCCGGAGACAATGTATTTCCCATCAGATGTTGTAATAATAGAGTTAAGCCATGAGTCTGTTCTATACCTCCATAGGCGTTTTCCTTCCTTGTCAAAAGAGTAAATGTTTTTATCCACTGAGCCACAGGCTATCGTTTCAGCATTTGATGAGATACATACCCTTCTTACCCACCCACCTGTTTTATATTTCCACAATATCTCCCCGTTTTTATCAATAAAATAAGCATAGGAATCATCTGATCCACCAACACTGTAATCCCCATTATATGTTGATGCAACATCCTCACATTTCCCTTTTGTTTGACATCTCCATTTCAGGTTCCCGGATCTATCAAAAAAATACAGGACTCCGTCCTCTGATGAAACAGACAGATATTCCGGTGTGAGAAAAACATTACTCACCTGTCCTGATGTTTTATACTTCCATAATAGGTTGCCTTCTTTACTGATAAAATATATGCTTTTGTCAGAGGATGCGACTGCAACATCCCCGTCCTTTGATGAGAAGCTTAAATCCCTAATCATGCCTTCTGTTGTATACTCCCATAACGGTTTTATTTTCATCAAATAACAAAAAGGGGTGAAAGTAGAAAAAGGTTGCGGAAAAGAGAATGGTGGATTGCAAAGCAATCCCCCCTATCCTTACCGCAAATAGGTAGTTTCTTTGAGAAAGAGAAAGAAAAAGGCTGACAAAAACCTTTATAACCCATAATATCATTTATCCTTTCTTACGGAAAAGCCAGAGGCTTTTCCTAAGATATTAGGAAAGCGCTTTCGCGCTTTCCGTCATATCCCGCAGGGAAATGTGCCGTATGGCGAATCCGAACTACAAGGAAGTAAACTTCCTTGTGTTTCCAAATTTGAGTTAAAAACATAATCACAGTATGCTCAAATTTGTAAATAGGGGTGATAGTATGACAAAAAACATGTACAGCTATGTTCAAGAGGCATGGAAAAAACCGGATGAAAGCTATGTCCATAAACTGAACTGGCAGAGAATGATAACTTGGAGAAGGGAGAAAACAGTTACCAGGGTTGAGAAGCCGACAAGGATAGACAGGGCAAGAAGTCTTGGTTACAGGGCGAAGCAGGGTTTTGTTGTTGCCAGGGTAAAGGTAAGAAGAGGGGCTCTGAGAAAAAAAAGGTTTGATGGCGGAAGGGTGCCTTCAAAGATGGGTGTGAACAAAATCACGATGGCAAAGAGCATTCAGAGGATTGCTGAGGAAAGGGCAGCGAAGCATTACCCAAACCTTGAGGTTTTGAATTCTTACTGGGTTGGCGAGGATGGAAAACACAAATACTATGAGGTAATATCCGTTGATCCTCATCATCCTGTAATAAAAAATGATCCCAAAATAAACTGGATTTGCTCCAGTAAGCATAAAGGAAGGGTTTATCGTGGTTTAACCTCCTCTGGTAAAAAAGGAAGGGGTCTTCTGTATAAAGGCAAGGGTGCTGAAAAAGTCAGACCATCCAAAAGGTCTCACAGACTCCATGGCTCACACAAGAAACATGAATGAATGGACAATATCCAGGTTAGAAAAAGCAGGCATTCTGAAAGTCAGGGGAAGAAACGAGTCAGAAGGAAGTCCTGAATCCCTTTTTGCTGAGGTAATGCTGACTGACTGTTTTGTTTCAAAACTCGCGTTTAATATTACAAAACTATGTACCACTGAGAAATCCATTGACAGGTATGAGGAAATTGTTGCAGAAACCGTTAAGGAACTCCTTGGCCCAGATGAAGAACTTTCAAAACCTATTGAGCTTATTTTCACAGTGTTAAAAGCAAATCGTATCACAAAGGAAAAACTGGAAGCAACATTGATGCAGAAAGGGTTTTTGGCAGCAAAGTAACAGTTCCTATTCATGACATAATTTATTTACTCTTACACCCATCTCTCTTTTATGAGGATTGATCCTTGGGCATCAACCCAGTATAAGGACTACAACAGGCTTAGGGAGGACTTCGGGATACAGGAGTTCAAATTCGAAATGCCGGACCCGCATAAACTTTTCAGGAGAGGCGTTATTTTTGGGCACAGGGGATTCAATTCTGTTTACAGTGCGATTAAGGAGAAAAGAAAATTTGCAGTTTTAACCGGTCTTGTACCAAGCGGTCCTATGCATCTCGGGCATAAAATGACAATTGACCAGACAATATATTATCAGTCTCTGGGGGCAGATGTTTTCATCACAGTTGCAGACATTGAGGCGTTTGGCGTTAGAGGAATAGGGTTTGAGAAAGCGAAAGAAATAGCAATAAACGAGTACGTATTAAACTATATCGCCCTCGGTCTTAAACCATGTCAGATATATTTCCAGTCAAAAAGAAAAAATGTAACCGACCTGGCATACAAACTTGGGAGGAAAACAAATCTCTCAGAGATGAGGGCAATCTATGGTTTTAACGATAGTACAAACATGACGCATATTTTTGCACCACTTATCCAGGTTGGCGACATACTGCATGTACAATTGGATGAGTACGATGGTCCAAGACCAACGATTGTTCCTGTTGGTGTTGACCAGGATCCTCACATAAGATTTGCCAGAGATATCGCGTCTGCCCACAGACTTTTTAATGTTACAGAGACAAAGGATAAAAAAATTGGTGTGTTCGTAAAAACAGATGAAAATGTTAATAAACTTTTGGATGGGGCTGAAAAAACGCTTAAAAATATGGGTTATGCTGACCTGAAAAAAATTCCAAAATACAAGGCCATGTATATATTAGGCGCAGCAAAATCAGACACAGAAAAAATTGATGAATCGTTAATATCTGTTGAGAAAAAATTTGGGGGTTACGCCTTTTACCCGCCCGCAGCAACATATCAGCGTCTTATGACAGGTTTAACCGGGGGTAAGATGTCCTCATCAGAACCGGAAAGCGCAATATTCCTATCAGACGCCCCTAAAGATGCTGTGAAGAAGGTTAAAAACAGCAAAACAGGTGGTGCGGTATCCTTGGAGGAACAGAAGAAGCATGGCGGGAAACCTGATGAATGCAGTGTTTATGAGCTGCTGATTTACCATCTTGTTGAAAGCGACAGTGAACTTGAGGAAATATATAGTAAATGCAGGTCAGGGGAAAGAATGTGTGGTAAATGCAAAAAATTTGCAGCAGAGATTATTGAGGAATTCCTGAAAAAACTTAAAGAAAAAAGGGAAAGCGCAAAAGATATGATAAATGATTATGTGGTGGACGAATGAAGCTACGTGGTGGAAAACTCAAAAATCGGGTTGTGTTTTTCGGCCTTGCATTATCCACAGTTTTCACTGCAGGTGCTGCAGGCTACTGTTTTATCAAATCTTTTTATGAGGATACAAACGCATCAATAGTTGATGGGGTTTACTGGGCCGTAGTAACAATGACAACCCTGGGCTCCTACCCTATGGGTGTTGAACTGACAAGCGCGGCAGGGAAAATATTTACAGTGATGATTGTGGGTGGGGGCATTATCGTTGTTTTCATTGGCCTGCCCCTGACAGTCGCGCCATGGCTTGAGGAAAGAATAAGAGGGGTTTTCATGCCTGAGAAAACACCTGTACCTGATGGAGGCCATGTTATTGTCTGCGGGTATTCTGATGCCGGGAAGGAGGTTGTTGAAAATCTCAAAATGCATAATTTCAACTATGTGGTTGTGGAAAAAGGTGACTTACTGCCGAAGGAGTTATCAAACATGCCTTTTGTAACTGGTGACCCAGCATCCGAGGAAACACTGAAAAACGCGAATATTTCAAAAGCAGCATCATTGATTGCGGTAAAGGATGATGCCGCAAACGCTTTTATCTGTCTGACCGCAAAAAAAATAAGGCCTGAAATAATGATTGTGGCAAGTTCGGATGACATGAGCAACATAAGAATTCTTCTTAAAGCTGGTGCAACAAATGTTGTATCCTCAAAATCCATGGCTGGGGCTTTGCTTGGGCAGAGGGCAACAGGCAGGTATGATGTTGGCATAACAGGCAGGGTTGCAATGCTTGGCGGCTTGGAGATTCATCAGCACACAGTACCAGAAAAATCATCCTTTGCGGGTAAAAGTTTGAAGGAGGCAGAGATAGGTGAAAAAACCGGTGCCGCTATTGTTGGTATGTGGAAAAATGGTGAGATGACAGTTAACCCAGGACCTGATGAGGAAATCGAGGAAGGAACAATCCTTGTTGCGCTGGGAACAAGAGAGCAGTTGAGCAAACTGAGAGGTATGATATGATTATTATATGCGGCTTCGGAACAGTCGGTAAAAAAGCGGCAGAATTTTTAACCCTTTCAGGCAGGGAAACCCTGGCAATTGATGTAAATGAAAAAATGTTTGAGAATTATATGGGTAAATACGTAATTGGCGATGCAAAAGAAGAGGACGTGTTGAAAAAAGCGGATGTGGAAAAAGCCTCAACACTGATAGCATGCACAAACAGTGATGCGGCAAATGCATTCATTATCCTGTCAGCACTTGCCATCAACCCTGATTTAACAATACTTACCAGGGCTGAGAATCTTGAGAGTGTTGAAAAACTGTACAAGGCAGGTGCAGACCACGTCATACCAAGGACCGCAATTGGTAGTAGGATGATGGTGAAACATGCACTCTCACCATATGCTGCAGAGTTTGTTTCCAGAATAGCTCTGGCCAAGGACATTGAGATTGCAGATCTTCTGCTACCCTCTGGGTCAAAAATAGCAAACAAAAAAATAGGGGATTCCGGCATCAGGAAGAATACCGGGGCAACCATTGTTGCCATAAAAAGAGACAACGAAATTTTTCAGAACCCGAATAAGGATACAACGTTAAAGGAAAATGATATACTTATGGTGGTAGGCAGTACAGAACAGATAAAAAGGCTTTCTGAGATGATGAAGAAAGGAAAAATATAAAGGGGATGATAAACGATTATGTTATATATGGTTGAACTTAGTCCTAATGAAAAAAAGGTTTTGCTTGCCATCAGGGATGAAAATGCTACACCTGGACAGATAATGGAGAAAACAGGTCTGGAAATGGTTGCCGTGATGAGCGCAGCTTCCTGGCTGAAATCAAAAGGGCTTGTTAAAATAAACGAGAAAATCATGGAGCTCTACACTCTTGATACTGATGGAAAAGAGTATTTGAAAACAGGTCTTCCTGAAAAAAGAATAATGGAAAAAATGGAAAACGGGAAGATAGAAATGAAAAAATTGTTTAAGGAAATGGATAAAAAGGAGGTAGCTGTGGGTGCTGGTTATCTGAAAGAGCTGGGAGGGGTCATACAAAAAGGCCTGCTCACTATTGATGAAAAAAAAGTTGATGATATCAAAAACATCCTTGATTTAAGAGAAAAGGAATTAAGGAAAATGGAAAAGGAAACAAACGAGGAGGAAATTGATAAAGACATCCTGATGCATTTTAAGGGAAGAAAAAACGTCTTAAAAAAAATTGAGAGAATATCAAGGGAAATATCTTTGACAGAGGAAGGGAGAGAGTTTCTGAGGAAAGTAATAAAATCTGGTGAAATCTCCTTGTCAGTCAGTCTTGAAATAGAAGAAGGACAACTCACACCAGAACTTATTCAAACAGGTAACTGGAATGAAAAAAAGTTCAGGAGATATGATGTAAGCACGTTTGCACCATCTGTTTATCCTGGGAAGGTTCATCCCTTAACAAAAATCATTAATGAAATCAGGGAAATATTTGTTTCAATGGGTTTCATGGAAATAGAATATGATTATATCCAGCCCTGCTTCTGGAACATGGATGCCTTGTTTGTTCCCCAGGACCATCCTGCCAGGGATATGCAGGACACCTTTTATATGAATAAGAGAATAAGGGTTGATAAGAGAATTGCTGAGAAAATAAAAAAAATCCATGAGAATGGCGGCAACACCGGTTCTGAAGGCTGGGGGGCCAAATGGGGCATGGATGAGGCTGAAAAAACTGTTCTTAGAACGCACACAACTGTAAACAGCATAAGGTATCTTTCAGAGCATCCTGAGCCGCCTTTGAAGGTTTTCACAATTGGAAGAAACTTTAGAAGGGAAAACATTGATTCAACACATCTTCCAGAGTTCACGCAGATTGAAGGGATATTATCAGAGGAAAACGCAGACTTTAACATGCTTGTTGGAATACTGAAAGAATTCTACAAAAGAATTGGTTTTGAAAAAATAAAGATAAAACCAAGTTATTTCCCTTTCACTGAGCCGAGCCTTGAGGTCCTCGTTGAGTATGGAGGGAAAACGCTTGAGCAAGCTTCCCAGTTTACGAGTCGCAACAATTTGAGTGTTTGCAAGGCTGGGAAGCTTGAGATGGGGGGCGCAGGTATTTTCAGACCAGAGGTTACAGCACCATTTAATGTTAAAGCGCCTGTTCTTGCCTGGGGTCTCGGCCTTGAGCGTCTTGCAATGATAAGACTTGGGTTGAAGGACATCAGAGCGCTGTACATGAGTGATATAGAATGGTTAAGAAGGGCGTGATAACATGAAAAAACAGTTTATCAAGGATTTAAAACCAGGTGACAGGGTTGACAGCCTTTTCGCTGTGAAATTCAAAAAACCTGTGAAAAACTATGTGAAAGGGTACATGTTTGAGGCAAGGGTTGCTGATAAAACAGGTGAAATCACTGCGAAGTACTGGGGCGACAATGATGAAAACAGTGTTCAAAAATTATATGATGATTTTCAGAAGCCTGATGTTATTAGGGTCACAGGCACAGCAAACGAGTATATGGGCAGGCTGGAAATAGGGATAAGCAAAACAGATAGGGATATTCTTGAAAAAACCGATGAATATGATGTTACAGATTTTGTTGCATCCTCTGAAAGGGACATTGATGAAATGATGAATGAGCTGACAGGTACTGCTGAATCAATAAAAAACGCTCATCTGAAAACGCTGCTTGAAAAAATGTTAAAGGATGAAAAATTCATTGACAGATTTAAAAAAAGTCCTGCATCCATGATGTATCATCAAAACTGCGTTGGAGGATTGCTTGAACATACATTGAATGTTGTCAAGATATGTGAAACCCTGTGTGAGATTTATCCAGTTCTTGACAGGGATTTACTTATTGCGGGCGCATTACTCCATGATGTAGGAAAAGTTTTTGAGCTTGAAGTATCAACGGTTATTGACGTTTCTGAAGACGGTATGCTGAGGGGGCACATAATCATTGGTGAAGAATTCGTGAATGAAAGAATAAAAAAAATCATTGATTTTCCTGAAACATTAAAACTAAAACTGTTGCACATGATATTATCTCATCATGGTGAGAAAAGATTTGGTGCGCCAAAGGAGCCGCAGCTTCCAGAGGCAGTTGCGTTGCATTACGCAGACTACTGCGACGCAAAGGTTGATTTGTTCTTAAAAGCAAAATCAGAGGCGAAAACAGAGGATAAATGGATATGGGATAAGAAATTGGGACATGTTTACCTCAAATAATCCTTTCTAAACATTTTTCCCCTGCATTTCACACACACACCAGAATTGAAATCATAGTGGTTTGCGCAGACAAAACCACCGCACATTGAGCATGTATAGTTTGCAGGTCTACCGCACACACTGCATATGCCAAACATTTTCATAAAAACATATTTATGTTTCAAGGTTTATAAAGATTTGTATGAGAGAATATCCTATCAAAAAAGGACATGAAGCAAATCTGCAGCAGATAATGAAAGAATGTTTTGGGAATGTGGATGAGGAAAATGTGGATTTTGTTTCGGTTTTTGGTGCGTTAAAAAAAATCACAGCCTATGTTGATGATGAAAAGGTTTTTGTTGAAACAGAAATGAAAAAAACAGATGATGAAACATCATCAAAAACCATTAATGCATACTAAACTCTGCAACATAGATTTTAACGTGAAATTTCAACCGAAATAACTTCGGTTCCTCTGGAAAAGCCAAGGCTTTTCCAAGGATGTTAGGAAAACGCGTTGGCGTTTTCCATAACATGCAGAGTTTACAACAGATTCCTTGAACTTGCTACGGGTTACACTGCAAAGGAGCGAATAAAAAAGGCAAAATCAGGGAAAGGATAATCTAAAACATTTTGGGTTAAAGAAAAAGAAAAGGCTGACCACAATATTAATCTTAAAGAAAGTGCATTACTCCTTTTACGAATTTGGACCTTCGAATGGAAGGATGTGCGGGCTCAAATTTGGGGTCGGAAGAAGTTGTGAATTTGGGGTGAGAAACATGAACAAAGAAAACAAAGAAAAGGATTTAATGGTGCTGTTAGAGGAGAAAAGGGTTTTTAAACCATCGGATGAGTTTGTTAAACAGACAAATGTTAAGAAATGGATGGATGGACACAACATAAAAAATTACGATGAGTTGCTGAAAAAAACTGGTGAAAACCCTGAATGGTTCTGGGATGAGATGGCAAAGAATCTCACGTCACTGAATGGATACAGCAAGGTCATGGAATGGAATCTTCCTTATGTTAAATGGTTTGTCGGTGCAAAATACAACATTGTTAATGATGCGATAGACAGGCATGTATCTGATGGTAAAAAGGACAAAATAGCATACATATTTGAAGGTGAGCCTGGCGATGTTAGAAAAATAACCTACAACGACTTGTATATTGGGGTAAACAAACTTGCAAACGCATTAAAAAATCTTGGTGTGAAAAAAGGGGACAGGGTCAGCATTTATCTCCCAATGATTCCTGAGTTGCCTATGGCCATGCTTGCATGTGCAAAGATTGGCGCAGTGCACTCTGTTGTTTTCTCAGGTTTCTCAGCACACGCGTTCAGGGACCGGGTGAATGACTGCGAGTCAAAGATTGTTGTCACATGTGATGGGTTTTACAGAAAAGGAAAAATAGTGGATTTGAAAAAACAGGCTGATGAGGCACTGGAAAATGCCCCAACGGTTGAGACTGTGATTGTTTACAAAAGAACAGGCAATGAGGTTGGGTGGAACAAATCAAGGGATCACTGGTGGCATGAGATTGTGAAAGACAAGCCAGAGACATGTGATACTGAAAAAATTGATGCAAATGATCCATTGTACATTCTTTACACCTCAGGCACAACAGGAAAACCAAAAGGGATTATGCATGCACATGGTGGATACTCTGTTGGGACATCTTCTACACTCAACTGGGTTTTTGACTTAAAGAAAAATGATGTTTGGTGGTGTGCAGCAGACATAGGATGGGTTACAGGACACAGCTACATTGTTTACGGTCCTCTAATCCTTGGTGTGACTTCAGTGATGTATGAGGGGGCACCTGATTATCCTGCACCCGACAGATGGTGGTCCATAGTTGAGAAATATAAGGTATCAGTTCTTTACACATCACCAACAGCCATAAGGTTGTTCATGAAGCATGGTGAGGAATGGGCCGAGAAGCATGATTTAAGCTCTCTGAGACTTCTTGGCTCTGTTGGCGAGCCAATAAATCCTGAGGTATGGATGTGGTACTACAAGTACATTGGCAGGGAGAAATGTCAGATAATGGATACATGGTGGCAGACTGAAACAGGAACATTCTGCATTTCACCACTACCTATCACACCATTGAAGCCAGGCTCTGCTACAAAACCATTGCCTGGTCTTAGGGCAGAGGTTTATAATGAAAGTGGAAACCCTATCACAAACGCGGGCGGGAATCTTGTTCTACTCAACCCTTGGCCTGGCATGCTCAGAGGACTCTATAAAGCACCTGATAAATACATGGAGACATACTGGAAAAAATTCCCAAATACCTATCTGGCTGGTGATGTTGCACGTAAGGATGATGATGGCTACTTCTGGGTGCAGGGCAGGGCTGATGATGTCCTAAAGGTTTCAGGGCACAGGATAGGTAACTCAGAGGTTGAGTCCGCATTGGTGAGCCATACAAAAGTTGCGGAAGCAGCAGTAATAGGCAAGCCTCATAAAGTGAAAGGGGAAAGCATTGTAGCCTTTGTTGTTCTGAAAAAGGGTGCCGAACCAAAGGATGAACTAAGGGTTGAGCTAAGAGACCATGTGGGTAAAGAACTAGGGAAGATAGCGTGTCCTGATGAAGTCTGGTTTGTGAAAGATGTGCCAAAGACAAGAAGCGGGAAAATCATGAGAAGGGTTATAAGGGCTAAGGCAATAGGTGAGCCAGTAGGTGATATTTCCACGCTTGCGGACCCTGAGGCTGTTGATGAGATAGGAAGGGCAAAATAAAAAACTTTTATTCTTTGCCGTAAAACAGTTTTTCCCTGCGCTTCCAAACATATCTCACAATATACCCAAAAATTGCAGACCAGAGTAATGCAAGAGGAAGAAACGAAATAAAACCCAGAAATGGGTTTATAAAAAAGATTATCGACAACAAAACAATGACAAATGTCATTATGGCAACACCAATTATTAATTTGGGGAAAATTTTCTCTTCAAACTTACTGTAAGGAGATAACGTATAATCAAATGGATAATTATGGCCTGCTTCTTTAGTCCCCTGCTGATTTCGACTATTCTTCATAACGCACCCTCTTTATATTCAAAGAAACATATTTCTATACATTGATATATCTTTCTGAAAAAACAAAAGAAATATTTAAATAATATGAAATTCATTACATAATATAGTGATAATGTGGTGCAAAGGTTTGACGTAGATTCCTGTGAAATAAGTGTGAGCAAGCATTTCAAGAACACATGGATGAGAAAATGGAACTGGGACTATGCTGACCTTAGGGAGGCAATAAAAAATGCATACAAGGTGGACAAGGTTGGAAAGAAAAAATATGAGGTGTATGTAAGAAAAAAAGGATTAAAGAAGATAATCTTTGCCTACTACACCGAATTCGATACCGTGTTTGTAATAACTGGCGCGGAGGGGAGATAATGAAAAAAGAAAAAATATGTCCGAAATGCGGAAAAGGAAAACTTGTAACCACGGATGATATCATATCTGAAATTGAAGGATACATATTTGTGGAAAAAGGCGAAAGATGCAGCAACTGTAGTGAGGAATTTATTCCAGAGCAGGAGGGGGGAAAGATGATTGAGATAGCGAAAAGACTTGGACTCTGGGGGGAGCCACTTAAACTTTACAGGAAACTTTCAAGAAGCGCAAGGGGCATAATACTAAGAATACCCTCAGATATAGAGAAATGCCTGCATCTAAAAGGCGATGAAAATGTTGCATTAAGCAAAATAGGAAACAAGATCGTGGTGGAGATTAGCAGTTAAGATTATTTCCTATCAAACACTTTTACCAAACTATGCAGTTATCAGATTTTGACTATTACCTGCCTAAATCCTTGATTGCGCAGTCACCTGTTGAGCCAAGGGGCAGCTCAAAACTAATGATAGTTGATGGCAGGATTAAGCATAAAATGTTTTACAACCTTCCTGACTATTTAGAGAGTGGGGATGTTGTTGTTTTGAATGATTCAATGGTCGTCCCTGCAAGAATAATCGGGAAAAAGGAAACAGGGGGAAGGGTTGAGGTTTTGATTATAAAAAATATTGATAAAAATTATGAATGCCTTATAAAAGGTAAAAACATCAGGACCGGAATGAAAATCATTTTCAGTGACGAAATCAGTGGGATGGTGGTTGGAAGAACAAATCATAGGTTTATCATGGCTTTCAATGAAGAAATCAATCTTCATAATATTGGTGAGATGCCGACACCGCCATACATAAAAGAAAAACTTTTAGACCAAAAAAGGTACAATACCATTTATGCTAAAAGCAAAGGCTCTATTGCTGCTCCAACAGCAGGGCTGCATTTCACAAAAAATTTAATAGAAAAAATAAAAGACAAAGGTGTGGAAATTGCATATATAACATTGCATGTTGGTGCTGGAACATTCCTGCCAATAAAACAGGAAAAAATTGAGGAACATAAAATGGAAGAAGAATATTTCAGAATTGATGAGGAAAATGCTGAAATAATTAATAATGCAAAAAGAGTTGTTGCTGTTGGCACAACTGTTGTAAGGGCGCTGGAAAGCAACTGCGTGAATGGGGAAATAGTATCAAAAGAGGGAATGACTGGTTTGTTCATTTACCCAGGATACAAATTTAAATCAAAAATAAACTATCTACTCACAAACTTTCATTTACCTAAATCCACGCTGCTTCTACTTGTTTGCGCATTTGCCGGGAAAGAAAGAACATTCAAGGCATACAAAAATGCTATAGAAAACAATTACGGGTTTTATTCCTTTGGGGATGCAATGATGATAAAAAAAGAAAGCATTATATATGCATAAGCATATATGCTTTAAATATGAGGACAACGGTTGAATTAAACGATGCTGTATACAAAAGAATAGTAAATGAGTATGGAAAGAGGAATATTTCCAAGACAATTAATGAGCTACTTTTTGGATATTTTTTTAGAAAAAAAAAGAAGGATATGTTTGGGATTGACCCATGGTTGAAAAAAGTGGGCATGAAAGACTTAAGGGATGAGTATGAGCGTAACATTTGATTCTTCTGCATGGATTGAATATTTTACAGGTTCAGAGAAAGGGAGGGTCGCGAAGGAAATAATAGATGAATTAGAAACTATTTTCACACCTTCAATCTGTCTAATGGAAATCAAAAATAAGTATCTCAGAGAGAAAAGGAAATTCAAATCAAGGATAGATTTTATTTGCATAAAATCTCAGGTAGTTGACATAAATAAAGAAACAGCCCTGGAGGCAGCAGAGATTAAAAACAGGCATAACCTGTATTCAGTTGATGCATTAATATATGCGGTCTCTCAGAGGAAAAAATCCACTTTGCTGACAGGAGACTATCATTTTAAAGGATTAAAAAATGTGAAGATTCTTTGAAGATGCAGAAAATTTGGTGAGAAAATACTGATGAAATAATCCTTATTCCATAACAATCTTGTTCTTCAGCATCTCAACAGCGCTGACAATATCCTCTGTATTTTTTGAGCCTGCACAGATAATCTTCCCTGACTGGAACAGCAGCACTGTAACATTGTTTGGCATGCGACATATTGCCGCTGGGAACTGCTCGGGCTCATATTCGATTTCAGTGTTTTCTATGGATATTTTTCTAAGATTAATTTTTGTGTTTAGGTTGGCTGATGCCACAATGTTCTGGATTTCAACAGGCTTTAACAATTTAACATTTATACCAACATCTCTGAAACGCTTTGTCAGATATCTTCCGCTCTCCTTTGCCTCCTTTATACTTCCTGCGCCGCAGCATACAACAGAACCTGTTCCATATATTAAAAAGGACATTTTAGGTTTCTTACTTCTTAACACAACAACCTTTTTCCGAAAAACATTTTTATTGCATGTTGATTCCTTTTCAAATGCTCTATGAACCTTTTCTACATCCAGTTTTTTGTTTAACTTGAAGGTTGCAACAACGTTTTTCACTGAAATTCCTGTTTCAGGCATCATATCCTATAAGGGTGTTTCTTGGTAATGTAATTTTCCATAGCCCGCTATATAGTGGAGGACATAAACATTTGATAGCAAAATTGTCCTCCACTCAAGCAGGAAAGAAACTTTCCTGCAGTCTAAGGAATTCCGCAAGAATTCCTGTAGATAAGCAGGAATCAGTGATTCCTGCGCTCTAAGGAAAATCAAGATTTTCCTGTAGATAAGTTGGAAACTCCGTTTCCAACGCTCTAAGGAATGCTTCGCATTCCTGTAGAATGAGTGGAAGATATGCTACAAAATCAAAAAATAGTGTCTTCCACTATATTAATTAAGTACCAAGTTATTCTGTTTTTTTATGCTCCTATCAGATAAAGAAATCGTTGAGGCAGTCGTTAGAAAGCAGATTTCAATTGAGCCTTTCAACAGAAAAAACCTTACACCGAATGGCTATGATTTAACAGTTGATGAAATAATGATAACAAAAACAGGTGAAAAAATCAACCAGGGAAAAATAAAAATTCCATCCATGACGCATTTTCTTGTTTCAACAAAAGAGTATGTGAAACTAACAGGTGTTTCTGGCTCATTATGGATAAGGACAACATTTGCGAGGAAGGGTATAATTTCAAGTTTCGGGAAAGTGGATGTTGGTTTTGAAGGGAATTTAACCCTGTCTGCTTTTAATGCCGGAGATGAAATAGAAATTAGTATTGGTGAACGGTTTGCGCAGATTATTTTTGAAAGAATAACAAAACCAGAAATGCTTTACTTTCAGAGGTCCGGGAATTATATGGGGCAGAGAGGGGTGACCCTGTAATAAAAAAACAAATCACAAGCTTTGGAATGATTCTAACATTTTCATGATGTGTCACAATCTTTATCTATCTAGAGAGCAATTCTCATTATATGGAAATATGGAAGTTGCAATATCTTGGGATTTTAGGATGCTTAGGGGTGCTGGGCGCAATATTTGATTCTCGGTATGGTTTTCTTTGTTTGTTTGCCTTGTTCTCCTTATTTGGCTTTCTGCGCAGGAAAATTTAGAAGTATGAAAAATATGATTTGTATGATAAAGTATAAATGTTGGGTAAACTATTTTTGGCTATGTTTAAAGACATAAAGTTCTACGGCAGCGTAACAGTTGGTG
>Ga0210044_10006291_pt1 | contig 15732 bp, 14 predicted proteins | sample CryGey13umfilter_2_FD_183959 | JGI IMG/M metagenome (GOLD analysis project Ga0210044, IMG submission 183959) | Groundwater microbial communities from aquifer in Utah, USA - Crystal Geyser 4/9/14 3 um filter (SPAdes) (version 2) | ecosystem: Environmental > Aquatic > Deep subsurface >...
AGGAAGGTGCCACCAGTCGGAAATCTCCGACAAGTGGCACCCGAACCTCCGCACGACCTCCGCTCTCGCGAGGAGGTCGGGCTTGGAGATGAAGCCCGCCAAACCGACGGCATGCTCCATCTCCTTCTCCAAGAGAGCAATCACTCTCTTGAGAGAGTCCAACAGGCTGGTTCGAATGGGCATGGTCCCCTCCTCCATTAAAGGTAATACTGCAATAACAACAAAGAACTGCCTCTTTTACTCTCTATTAATTATATCATAACCAATATTTCTGTCAAGTAAATTTATAAAACAAAAAATCAAAGACCTCTTCCAGAGGTGGTCCCCCCTCCCGAGGTTCCACCTCGGGAGGGGGGACCAGAGGATAGAAACTTTTTTTACTCTTTTCACTCTATTGCCATAAAATTCAAAATGAGTATACTGGATTCCAATGAGCATTTCTGGTATTTTACCCTATGTTCAAATTATCCTCTCGGTCATCCTTATTGGAAGCATTCTTTTGCAGACATCAGACGCCGGCTTGGGAAGCGCGTTTGGAGGCGGGGATAGTTTTAGCAGTGGACATCACGAACGAAGAGGTTTTGAAAAAACCATTTTTAGAGCTACTATAATTACTGCAATACTCTTTGGATTTTCAACCTTTATTTCATTGTTCATATAGCCAATAAAATCCTAAAAATTCAGATATACTCTCTACTTAACATCGCGCAATATTGTGAATACGGAATTTCTAAACAAATACCTGAAAAAGAGGTTTTCTATTCCTGGGGAATCCACTTTCAGCAAAACATTTAAATCATTTTCGCTTTCAGAGCGTATTGTTTTTTATTCTCTCCTGACGGTTCTTGGAATATTAACGCTCGGTTTTCTTTTTTATATAAACAATCAATTCTTGGTGCAAATACCGGCAAAAGGAGGGTCTCTTACGGAGGGCGCTGTCGGCTCACCGCGCTTCATAAACCCCGTGCTTGATATATCAGACGCGGACAGAGACCTTACGGCACTTATATATTCCGGTTTAATGCGACCCGGCCCTGACGGAGAATTGATTCCAGATTTGGCGGAAAGCTATTCAATATCGGAAGACACTCTCACATACACATTTACCATACGCCAAGATGCTGTATTTTCAGACGGCTCTCCGGTAACTTCGGACGACGTGGAATTTACAATTTTCAAAGCTCAAGACCCGGCCCTCAAAAGTCCTCGGCGCGCCAATTGGGAGGGGGTTGCTATAAACAAAGATGGAGAAAAAGAGATATCTTTTACTCTCAAACAACCGTACTCGCCCTTTCTTGAAAATACCACCATTGGAATTTTGCCAAAACACATATGGAAAGACGCGTCCTCTGATGACATACCGTTTAGCCCTTACAACACAAACCCAATAGGGTCCGGTCCTTACAAAGTATCCAAAATTGGACGCAATTCGGCCGGTACTCCAAATGAATACCAGCTTGTTTCATTCAAGAAATATACTTTGGGCGAACCTTACATTTCAAACCTGACGCTTAAATTTTATCCCAACGAAGAAGATTTGATTAAGGCTTACAAGAGTCGCGATATTGAAGCTCTAAACAGTATTTCCCCCGGCGCAACAACTGAACTGGAAAAATCTGGCGCTCCGATATACAAAGTTACATTGCCAAGAATTTTTGGCGTATTCTTCAACCAAAACCAGGCAAGCGTCTTAGCGAATGTAGAAGTGAGAGTGGCGCTAGACACCGCTCTTGATAAACAAAAAATTGTGGACAGTGTTCTTTTGGGATATGGAAAAACATTGGAGGGACCGATTCCTTTTGGTAACCTCGCCGGTGATGTGGAAGCGACTTCAAGCGAAGCCAAGATCGCGAATGCCAGAAATGTTCTTGAAAGAAATGGTTGGGAGTTGAACCCTGAAACAAATATATACGAAAAAACCGTCAAAAAAGAAAAGACTATTTTGTCTTTTTCCATCGCAACGGGAGATTTCCCGGAACTTAAAAATTCCGCACAAAGTATAAAGGAGCAGTGGGAAGCGTTGGGAGCGAAAATTGACCTCCAGATATACGAGAGTGGCGATTTACAGCAAAATATTATTCGTCCGAGAAAATACGATGCTCTTTATTTCGGAGAAATTGTCGGAAGAGATTTGGATTTTTACCCATTTTGGCACTCTTCCCAGAGAAACGACCCCGGGTTAAACATTTCTCTTTATGTGAATAGCGAGGTGGACAAGATTCTAGATGATGTCAGAAGCACTTCCGACCCGAGCCAACGCGAACAAGACTATAAGGATTTTGAAACTGAAATAAAAAAAGACAGACCCGCAGTTTTCACATATTCGCCAGATTTTATTTATGTAGTTCCAAACAAAATCAAAAATATCAAACTGGAAAAACTTACAATGCCCAGTGAGAGATTTATGAATATTTATCAGAGATACATAGAAACCAACAAGGTTTGGAAAATTTTTGCTCCAAAATAAATTTATAAAAGTTAATAAAAAAATAATGACAAACGAAAGAACATACGCTCACGGAACTCGGCAGAGAGAAGTCGGCAGAGGAAACCGTACTTCCAGACCGCAAAAATCTAGATTTGGAGGATCTTCCATGAGAAGAGGGCCATCGGAACAAGGATCACCGAAGAGAAACGGCGAGAGCACGGATAAAATACCAGAGTCGGGAGACAACATCCGCATTGTCCCATTGGGAGGGGTTGAGGAGGTTGGCAGAAATATGACAGCCATTGAGTTTAAAGGCAGTATAATTGTCATAGATGCCGGATTTCAATTTAGAGATGACAACACTCCGGGGATTGATTATATACTGCCCAACACAAAATATCTTGAAGACAATAAAGAAAAAATTAAAGCTCTTTTCATAACTCACGGGCACTTAGACCATATAGGAGCCATCCCCTACATAATGGAGAGAATCGGTAACCCGCCCATATACACCGCGCAATTTGGAGCCATTATGATTGCCAAGCGTCAAGAAGAATTCGTAAATATTCCAAAACCAGACATAAGGGTGCTGGACCCCAACCAGACGATTACAATTTCGGAAGAACTTTCTGTCACCACATTTCCCATTTCTCACACCATACCGGATTCTATAGGAATGATTATAAAAACTCCGTACGGAAACATAGTATTTATAGAAGATGTGCGCGTAGACAATATCAATGGAATACCCACGGAAGAAGAGTTTGAACAATACAAAAGATTTAAAGATATGGAGGTTCTCTTGCTTACCATGGATTCCACCAGTATAGAGAAGCCTGGTTTTTCTCTTTCAGAGCAAGTTGTTATAAAAAACATTGAGGAAATAGTCAGAAACACTAAGTCCCGACTTATCATCGCCACATTTGCGTCTCAAGTGGAAAGAATCATCGCTGTTGTTGAAATATGCAAAAAACTTAATAAAAAAGTAGTTTTTGAGGGTAGGAGTATGCGCACAAACCTTGAAATAATAAAACACCTCAAGTTGGTTGATACTGACAAAGTTACTATACCGATAGAGGAGATGGAAAATTATCCGCCAGACAGAATCGTTATGATTGCCACGGGAGCGCAGGGAGAAGAGTATGCGGCGTTAATGAGAATTTCCACCGGAACACACAAGTATGTTAAGTTGCGACCGACTGACACCATTCTTTTGTCATCCTCTATCATTCCCACAAACTACAGGGCGGTGATAAATCTCAAAGATAATCTCTATCGTTCATCCGCCAAAATCATCACTTACCTTGACTCTGATGTCCACGCTTCGGGACACGGAAATAGAGATGAGTTGAAATGGATTCACAATCAAATCAAATATAAATTCTTCATACCTCTTCATGGGCACCACTATATGCTTCGGCAACACGCGGAGCTTGCGTATTCCATAGAGGTTCCTAGAGAAAATGTGGTTATACCTGACAATGGTTCGGTAATAGAAATATATGAAAAAGGCCAAAAGATAAAGGTGTTGAAAGAGAGGGCGCCGTCAAACCCCATTATGGTTGACGGTTTTGCCGTTGGTGGTGTGCAAGAAGTTGTAATGCGCGATAGAAAACTTTTGGCAGAGGATGGCTTTGTCGTTATTGTCGCTAGCATAAACTTAAAAACGGGCAAACTTAGAAAATCTCCTGACATAATTTCAAGAGGTTTTGTTTATCTTCGCGAATCTCAAGAGCTCTTGCAATCGGCGCGTATTATTATAAAAAAGACAATTGAAGGTTCGGCTTCTGGAATGAATCCCATAAACTTTGATTTTGTAAAAGGAGACATCTCTGACGCTGTGGGAAAATTTTTGTTTCAGAAAACCGCCAAAAGACCTATCGTAATACCTGTTATTTTAGGCGTATAAAATATGGGTGAGATTTGGAAAAATTTAAAAGGGAATCACAATCTTACGGGTGTATTCATTGCGAACTTTTTTACCGCTTTCCATTACTTCCTTCTCGGATATATAAATTCTTCTTTCTTGGGAGGTTTTTTCTCTGCGAATACGCTTGGTTTTATTTATATCATCGCGTCCCTTGCAAGCACAATACTGCTCATAAAATCACCAGATGTCCTTAATCGTTTCGGTAATATAAATTTTCTCCTATTCTTTATTGGCGGAGAAATAATATCGTTAGTGGCTTTGGCTCTGTTAAAACTCCCGCCTCTCATAGTCCCCTTCTTTATATTCAGCCAGATATCAATTTTTATGATGACATTCAGTTTGGATATTTTTCTTGAAACCGTGATAAAGGATGAATCTCACACGGGATTCATTAGAACTTCGTTCATTACCACAGCCAATATCGCTCTTATAATTTCCCCTATAATTGTCGGTTTTTTGGTTGGAGATGATAAATACCATAGAGTTTTCCTCCTGGCCGCGGCCTTGCTCGTGCCGGCATTTATTTTTTCCATAAAATCATTGTCAAAAATAGAAAAACCGAATTTTAATCATCCGAAAATAATAGAAACATGGTTGGAATTGAGAAGGAGCGCTGACATAATGAGAATCACCACGGTTAATTTTATTCTGCAATTTTTTTATGCGTGGATGGTTGTATACACACCAATATATTTGCACCAAGAAGTCGGTTTTAGTTGGAAAATTATAGGAATAATATTTACCATTATGCTTTTGCCGTTTGTTATTTTTGAAATACCGGCCGGAGAAATGGCTGACAAAAAATATGGCGAGAAAGAGATCGTTTTTATTGGGCTATTGATTATTGCTATCTCGGTATTTTTTATGCCGTTTATACATTCACCAAGTTTTTTAATATGGTCTGCTGTCCTTTTTTTAAGCAGGGTGGGGGCAAGTATTGTGGAAGCGGGAACGGAAAGTTATTTTTTCAAGCATGTTGGCGGGTCAGATGTTAATGTCATAAGCGCCTTTAGGATAGTCCGACCGCTTTCTTACGTCGCCGCTCCGCTCGTAGCTTTCGTAACTCTTAGGACGTTTGATTTGAGAAATTCTTATTTCGTTTTAGCAATCATAGTATCGATGGGTCTTTATTTCATACTAAAAATAAAAGATACGAAATAGATTTTTATCTTGAAGGCGTTTCTGATATAAATCTAGCGGGAAATTCTTTTGAGAACAGGAAAAACCCTATCTGAAATCCTTTCATATCCTATATCGTTGGGGTGTATGGAATCAAACATTGCTGATCTGTCGGTAATCAAACCTTCCAATATATTTGAAACATAAGCAATGTGATAAGTGTCCCTAAGATTTTTGAAATCTTTTTCAAAATTATCCTTAAAAACTCCACCTCTTATGCCTAGGAGCATAACGACGGCTCCGTGGTCTTGAAAAGATTGTATGATTTTTTCCAAGTTTGAAAATACTATCTCCTTCGGAATTCCCTGTAAAAAATCATTGCCACCGAGAAGTATAACGACAACTCTGGGACTTGGAACTTCTTCCAAAACATCGGGTAATCTTTCTAGTGCCAGTATTGTCGTATCACCCGCTCTTCCATAATTATAAATCGGTTCACCAAGTTGCCGACTTAGGAGAGAAAAAAGATCGTTTCCTTCCGTCGCCCCAACCCCTTCCACCAAAGAGTCTCCGAATGCGATAATTTTAGTTCCGAAAGACGGATAATTCTTTATTCTCCTTGGGCTATTGTGGGAAAGCGCGGTATAGGAAGCAAAGATTAAAACAAGAATGGCTAATATGAAAGGTAGGGATTTTTTCATTATATTAAGTGTATCAAAAAAGCGGCTTTGCCGCTTTTTTGTTTTCCCATTTTATCATTTTTACCTAAACCAGTCTTTACCCTTGGGCCAACCTCGCAATAAAAGCAGTGCTAAAGGCGCGCCCCAATTTGCAGACCTTTCTACAAAATCCCAAATGGGTTCACCCACTAATGGGCGAACCAGAGCCGTCCACGCCCCCCAAAGAGCGGCCCACAAAAGAACTATCCTTATTGGTTTTAAAAGCACGATTAACGCCACAAGAATATCTAAAAGACCGATTAGAAAAAGCAATTGTAGAGACGATTCTGGGCTTGCCCCCGTTAACTGTGATATCCAATTGACCCATTGTGCTTTGCCCTGAAGAGCAAAAACGCTGTGGCCAAGAAACTCCCCCGCTACAGCAATGCGAAGAACCAACTGTGCTGTTGTATTGTTCATATTTTTTATAAACTAATAAATATTTTACTTACCGCTTGATTCTACCACCCTCAAAACAGTTGTGTGTTCATATCGTAAAAACGCTATTTATAGAGCCCCTTACCTAACTTCCGAAAATTTATGCAACAATACGGTTACTATAGAACCAAGAGCGGTTAGAAAAATAACAAACCTGGCCACATCACCGAAGTAACTCAAATAATCAAGAGCCAGGGTGATCACAACTCCCAAAAGTATTATTTTCCAGGTTACAACAAGGTCTTTGTCTTTTTGGGTTATACGAGAAGCTATTGAACCTACAAGAATCGGGGTATAGAAAAAAGAAAGTACGAGCATTGTTATGTACACTGACACCGCAAGAAGAACGAACGGTATGCCGACAAATGTAAGTATCACGAAAAGGGCGGCTATGGGGACGGAAATCACAAACAAAAAACCCCAGAGTAAAGATTTCCAAAAATTAGAAATACCGACAGACACGAACCTCTCCGAGATTCTCCTAAAAACTCCATGCATTACCAAAGCGCCCAGAAGCAGAATCGCGAATTTTATAAGGACCCAAATACCAAAAAAGGTGGGAATAAATTTATTTATTCCGGAGCGAGTATTAACCTGATTAAAGGTAATTTCTCCGGTTATGGTCGCCGAAGAATCAATGGTTGCTGTTTTGGAAGCTGAATACACTAGACCATCGCGTATAACGGCGTTAGGTCCTATAATCACTTCGTTGGCGGAAATCTGCAGTGGTCCGTTTACAATTCCGTTAATGTTTATGGTTCCACCGGTGATTGTTGCTTTACCGCTAATTTCACCATCAAGAATGACCCTGCTCCCTATTATATAAGCGTCACCAAAAATATTTGTCCCGGGAAGAATTTTTGTTTTCCCCGACACAACTACCAAATCTTCTTTTATGTCCCCTCCGATTATTGTATTAATTCCGGCAATGCGTTCATCTCCGCCCACATCGGCCAAACTGCTAACATTGATACCTACTAGAAAAATATCTTGCGATATATTACTGCCAGCAAAAACAGTCCCTCCGACCGCGTACAAATCACCAAAAACATCTCCGGAAATAGCGGTATTGCCGGAAACGGCGTAGAGGTCTTCATTCACCGCCTCTTCTTTTCTAAGAGAATAGTCTTGCCCGAAATTAAAAGAAGCGGCAAAAAGAACAGTTGGAAGCAATACCATAGTTGCTACAAAAAACGCAATGAATTTAGAGAGGTTCTTCATTTGATCATTATACCTGTGTGGTCCGCCCTTGCAATTAGCTCTAGGCACGGAAAAATATTTACCGCGGAAAATTACGAAACGAGTTTTTCGCTCTTGGGAATTGTTGCCTTGTGCAAAATTTTCCAGACGGAGTCCACCACCACGATGCTCGACGAAACCACAATAATAATCAACCAATCAAATATTGAGAGTGGCGATGTCTTAAGCACCGATGAGAGAGCTGGCAAATAAACGGCTGCCAATTGCAAAACAATAACAATAAGAGTCGCTATGTGGAGACCATAATTTTCCGCCAATTTGTTTCTAAATGTCAGACGGTCTGTTCTTACATTCCACGCATTAAACCATTGGAATATCGCGAGTGAGGAAAGAGCCACGGTTGACGCCTTTATATAACCCTCCGGTAAATAAATAGAGAAAAGAATGACAGAACCCACCATCATAATAAAAGCTTGGAGAAACATCCTCGTAAACATAGAGCTGTCAAGAATTTTATTATGTTTCCTGCTGATAGGTGGCGTACTTAAAGATTCTTTGGGCTCCATAGCAAGGGCGAGAACCAAAAAACCGTCTGTTATAAAATTGAGCCATATTATCTGGCTGGCCGTTACCGGTAATGGCAGACCAAAAAAAATAGCAACACTGATGGTTAGTATTTCACCCAAGCTCGTTGCAAAAAGATATAATACAACCTTGCGAATGGTTGCATAAATGTTTCTGCCCTCGTACACCGCGGAAACTATGGAGTTGAAATTATCATCAAGCAGTATAATATCTGCCGCTTCTTTTGCCACTTCTGTACCAACCTTACCCATAGCGACACCGAGGTCCGCCGCCGCAAGAGGAAGGGCATCATTTACCCCATCTCCTGTCATTGCTATAACATATTTTCTTTTTTTGTACGCTTCTATTATTTTAAGTTTGTGCTCCGGACTAACTCTGGCAAAAATAGAAATGGCCGGCAATCTGAAAGCAAGTTCGTCTATGGAAAGTTTGTCTATCTCCACTCCGGAGATAGTTTCGTCCCCATCGTGAAATATCCCCGCTTTTTTGGCTATGGCTTTGGCTGTAAGCGCGTGGTCTCCCGTTATCATTACCACCTTTATTCCTAATTCTATGGCAACTCTTACAGAGTTTGGTACTTCCAAACGCAATGAGTCACTCATGGCAACAAGCGAACAAAAAGTTAGGTTTGGCAGACTTTCTGGTTCAATATCCCTCGGCGCGTGAGAGTTATATGCAAGCGCGATAACGCGCAGTCCGCTAGAGGAAAGTTCATTTACCAAATCTTGAATTTTGTCTTGCTCTTTTCTTCCAAAAATTTTTACCCCTTCCGGTTCCATAATATGCGTACATATAGGTATGACCGTTTCTGGAGCTCCGGCAACCGAAAGAAATCTTTTATCTCCTACCAGATTTATTGACGCATGATATCGGGTATTGGAATCAAACGGGGCTTCCCAAACCGCGGGACTTTCTTGGAGAAGATCGTCTCGACGAAAACCGACCTTTTGTGAAAAAACCAAAAGTGCCGCTTCCGTGGGGTCTCCAAACAGTCTCTGCCATAATTTGTTTTTTTCAGAAAATGCCACCCCCGCAGCAGCCGTAAAAGAAGAAATTCTCCCGGCCATCAGCACGGAATCAGGATTCAAAATTTCGTTAGAATTACCAACGACACTGATTCTTCCTTCGGGCGAGTATCCTTCTCCGCTTACCGAGTATAAGTTGCCAGCACTGTATATTTTTTCAACCATCATTTGGTTGAGAGTAAGAGTTCCGGTTTTATCAACCGCGATAATATTTGCTTGCCCTAGCGCTTCAACGGCTTGAAGTTTTCTTACCAAAGCATTCTTTTTACCCATACGATATACTCCGGCCGCCAAAATTAAAGTTACAACAATAGGCAAACCCTCTGGAATTGCGGAAACGGATATGGCGACAACCGTGGTTAGCATTTCTCTAAAGGCAATACCCCTACTAATTCCTAAAATAAAAATTATGGCGCTTATGGAAAGAACTGAAATTATTATTACCTTTGAGAGCTCTCTTATGTTCGCCTTAAGTGGCGTTTCCGCGTTATCAATATCTTGAAGTTTGCTTGAAATTTTTCCTATTTCCGTATTGGTTCCGGTTGCCACAACCACCGCCTTAGCGCTTCCCGAAACAACAAAAGTACCGCGGAAGACCATATTGTTTTGTTCAGAAAACTGCGCGGAGCTGTTTAAAATCGGTTTAACCATTTTTATAACCGGCTCCGACTCCCCCGTCAGAGACGATTCGTCTATTTTGAAAAAGTTTGTATCAATAATTCTAGCGTCAGCGGCAATCTTGTCGCCTTCTTTTAAAAAAAGAACGTCTCCCGGCACAACAAATTCATCCGATACCACCGCCTCCTTGCCGTCACGCGCCACGGTTGCTTCCGTTTTGACGAAGTTTTGCAAAGCCATCATGGTGTTTTGAGCTTTTCCTTCCTGAAAAGCTCCTATCACCGCGTTAATAATTAAAACCGCAAATATGATAAGAGCGTCAACAAACTCTCCTATGGCAAGAACAATGAATGCCGATATGAAAAGAATGTAGATTATTGGGCTTTTAAACTGTCGCAAAAAAATAAGGCCGACAGAATCGGGACGCGTTTTGGGAAGCTGGTTGGGACCATGTGAGTTAAAAATATTTCTAGCGGAATTTGTAGATAAACCGTTTTTGGAAGATTTTAATTCTTCAAATACTTCGTCTATTGTACTGGTGTGCCAAATCATTTTAAAATTATATCAGGATATGTGTATTTCTTCTTCTATCGTGCGTTTTATATAACGACTGATAGTTCTGCCGAAAGTAAAAGCTAGTGACACAAAAATCACTATTATAAATTCTGAATATTTTATTTTGCCCAACAAAGTTTCAATAATACTTCCAAATATATAACCTGATGTTCCTATGATAATAACCCAAACAAAGGCGCTGACTAAATTAAAAATCAAAAATTTTGAGGTTTTAAATTTTGATATTCCAAGAACAAATGGGATTATTGTTCTAAATCCATAAATAAACCTCATTACCAAAATTAAAACTTCTGATCTTTTCTTTGGTAATGATTTTGATTTGTTAACTTTGCGAGAAAAAAAACTCCATTTTGCAACAAGCTCCTCTCCCTTATATTTTCCAAGAAGAAACCAAGAAGTATCTCCAACGATCGCGCCGATGATGGCGGCTAGAAAGACTCCGGATATGGTGAGATACCCCGCGAAGACCGCGAGACCCGCCAAAACCAAAACAACCTCTCCTTCAAAAAGCGCACTAATGAATACAATCTTGTATCCGTATGTTTCAACAAGTTTTATTAAACTATCAATTATCACCGTGAGAAATTTCTGACTCTATTTTTTTGTCTTCTTCTTTAACTACCTCGCTAACAATATTCTTTTTCCCCGCCAATCTGAAAAGAGAGAAAACAACCATTCCAGAAAACACAATACCCGCTATGTTTACCAAAAACAGTATGAGCGAATTACTTATTGCTACCCAGTTAAATTTCGCGATAGCAACTCCGGCTGTTGCCAGTGGTGGCACCAAAGAAACGGATATCGCAACCCCCGGAAGAGTTTCGTTCAAATTTGGTTTGATTACGGCAAAGGATGCCGCTAGTCCGGAAATAGCCGCCACCACCGCGTAAAGAAGAGATGGTTTTGAACCTGCAATAATATCAATAGTATAATTTGTCCCCGCTTCTCCACTACCAAAGAAAATTCCAATTATAAATCCCGCCAATAGAGCAAATCCCACTGATTTGGCGAGAGTCACAAGCGAACGAAAAATAAGCTTGTCGTCCGCGGTAACCAATGCAAGAGCTAGAGAAATGGTCGGATAAAGAACTGGGGCAATAAGCATACTTCCAATAAGAATAACTGTGCTGTCCAGAAGCACACCAAAAGAAGCCATAGAAACTGACAAAATAACCATAAGGAAAAAATCCTGACCGGGGGTGCTATGCTTGATTATGCTTTCAATGGCACTGGACTTCTCCTGGCTTGAAACATTATTGAATATATTTAATGACATTCTTGTATTATACATAATTTATTGAATACAAACCCTGGATTAAAAAACATTGACAACATCCTGTGTTTTGATAGAACTAGGTCGGATCGGTAAGAAGTAAACCTCAACAAAAAAAGGAGGAGCGATGGCCACCCGAGATTCGGCACAATTTTTACCGTGCGAAGAGTGTGGAAAACACGGGTTTATCTTCATGCCCGGACTTAGCAGTACTATTCCATTTTTCTCAAAGGAGTTCGGATTAGAAATCGTTGATATGCTTCGCGAGAACGGACACATTAACGAGGAGGATGCCTGCTCCATCACCATGCAGATAACCAACTCTCAATTGGTAGAGAGTTTCTGCGATGAAGACTTGTATGTGCTTCAAAAAAGACAACAATCTAAAAACGTCTTGGTGGTCCACGAGCAGGGAGACGTTCTCCTGGAACAAGCAAGGAGAGCAAGTAGGGCCAGAATGAATTGACCCTTTGTCTGTTCTTTTGTGTCTAGACCCCGCCCCGCTGTCATATACGACGGCGGGGTTTGTTTTTGGAAAAATGGTGTTTTTCGCCTATTTTGTATAAACTCAAATGTGTGTGTTTTGTATATTTTGCGGAGTCATCTAGTGGTAGGATGCGACTCTCTGAAAGTCGTCACCTTGGTTCGAATCCAAGCTCCGCAGCTCTTCGTCGCTTCGTTCCTCAGAGCCTTCGGCCGTAAGCCTACGGCCATTCTTCAGCGTGCGACGAAGATACCGAGCGAGTCCCGACCCGAGAGGAGCGACGAGGTGATATTATTTAGATATGTGTTTTGTCTATATTTTCGGGGTTGATTGTTTTCAATAGCTTCATAGTGCTGGATTAATTCTATTTCTTCTCGCGCCCTCGCGGGATTGGTGGAAAAATTTGGCAGCGGAAATTTGAGATCTTACCCTTGCCCCACCATTCCCGTGCGCGGGCAAGAGGTAGAAATTCCCTAAAATCCATAATCCCATTTTGGGATTATACCACAATAGGATATATGATACAAACAAATATGGTCAAGTCAATTTACGATAAAGATTATAGAGAAATCATAGAACGCTTGAAGAAAGCGCGTTTTGAAGCTGGTTTATCTCAACAAGCGGTGGCGGATAAACTGGAAAAACCGCAATCGTATATTTCTAAAATAGAATCGGGTGAACGTCGGCTTGACGTGGCTGAAATGAAAAAGTTTGCGGTTGTTTATAAAAAGCCGGCTGATTATTTTTTGAAATAATATGTTTGATAAGTATATAAAATTTTACGAGCGGACCCTGCGAAAAATGTGGCGTATTCGTGCTGGCGGCACTTTACGATCCCTGAAGGGAACACTCGTTGAAACAATGGCAGAAGAAATGGTTCTGCTTGCATGGAAAAATATCGGCGGTAAGCCATCTCGAATTAAAATCAATAAGACAAAATATCCTATTGATGACGGTAAGGGCAATGTTTATAAATTATCTCAAGATAAACAAGTTTACATTGATGATGAATTTATCCTTTCGATCGAGTGTAAGGCGTATGCGGAAGTCGCAATGTACAAGCGCATACTCGTGGATTCTTTTCTACTTAAAAAACATTTTCCTAAACTTAAATTTTGCCTTTTTCAGCTAGAGAGTATGCTTGGTGGCGACTATTCAACTACTGTCGATCATCCAAATGGAAGCCCATCAGTTAAAGTTCTTGAGCATTACTTTCCCAATCTTGATATAGAGATTATTACTTTGCTTGACGGCGAACGAAATATCAAAGGCGAAATACACAAAAAGCAGTTTTATAAACCGCTTCGTCCCGAAAGATTGGAACACGCTCTAAAATATTTTGAGCACGCACTCAAGCCACACCTCTAAAATAATTTAGCGGGAATTTCTTTAATCCGCTTTTCGGAAATCTTGCAATACTTTGGTGATATATCAATGCCAATGTATTTTCTGCCGGTTTCTGCGGCACAAAGCGTAGTTGTCCCTGCGCCGTTGAACGGATCAAGAACAATATCGTCTTGATAACTAAAGAGCTTCATTAGCCGCGTTGCTAACTCTTTTGGAAACATTGCGGGGTGGTCATACTCTTTCATGTTGCGCTCCGGAGCGATAGACCATTTTGCATAAACCCATTTTTTGAATTCGTCGCCAGTAATATCGGCTTTTGCCGAATCGCCAACTTTTTTATGAGTATCTTTTGAGAAAACCTCAACGAATTCCCAAGTATATTTTAGATAGGGCATACTTGGACTTTTCCAACTTCCCCATGCGGTATATTTGCAGTTATAATTGTTTTTTTCCCATAAAATTTCGCCTTTCCAAATCAAACCATGATTGAGTAATTGCTTTGACATTAGGTGGTGCGTTGGTATGTAGTCCGAAAATAAGGGTTGAATGTTAAGGCAAAGTCGCCCTCCCGGCTTTAGGACACGTACACATTCTTTCCAAATAACATCTATTTTTTGGAAATATTCATCCCAGTGAACAGCATCGTTTTTGTTGTCGTCTTTGTATTCTAGGCCGAAATTGTATGGCGGAGATGTAATGATAATATCAATGGAACCGGTTGGGATTTTACGCAAAACTTCTTCGCTATCGCCGCATATAATTTTATTAGCAAACTTTTCAATTCCGTTTGCTTGCGCAACAGCAACAGCGTCTTTTTGAAATTTTGTGCCTCCGCGTATTCTTTCTTTTGTTTCTCTATTTTTGACTTTTCTTTCCCTGTTGAGAAGTTTTGCGTCTGGATAAATTTCCGGCGGAGAGATAACGCCATTGTCCCGAATTACATCAAGCACTATTCCTTGTATCGAAACGTCTCGGCCATTCCGAAAAATAAGTGGCTCCATATTTTTGTTTGCAGGTTGCAAACGAATATGTCTGCGCTCTTTGTAAAACTTTTTTAGAGTTGCCTCGTGGTTATCTATGAGCGCAACTACCTTTTGCCCATTCTCTGCTGTTTCTTGTTGTTTTACCAAAACAATATCGCCATCGTTGATATGTTCATCAATCATACTATTTCCAACTACACGAAGAGCATAAACCTCTGACGAAGAAGGAATTTTACTTTTTGAAATAGCAATCATTTCCTTGTCTTGAATCGCCTCAATTGGTTGACCGGCCGCAATAGTCCCCAACAAAGGAATTTTTACCATCGCTTCATGTCCCACCACATCAATAGAGCGCGGTTTATTTTCTTCTTTCGCTAAATACCCAAGATCTCGGAGCTTAGAAACATGAAAATGCGCAGTTGAAACCGATGAGAGCTTTAATTTCTTGCGTATCTCATCAAGAGAGGGGGCATATCCTTTTTGCTTCTGATAATCAGTTATAAAATCTAGTACTTGTTTTTGCCTTTTTGTTACCATAGTGATATTATAGAAAATAAATCGAAAGTGTAAAATAGCGAGTTATCCACACCACCATGAACAACAATCTAAAAATAATTCAAAATACCTTCAGACCGATTAAACCCCTCGAAGGCAAAAGTAATTATAAAAGGTATTTTAGAATAGAGAAGGACGGTTCTGTTAAGGAAAGAATTTTCCTGAACGTGCCAGATATTTCACTGCGGGAAGAAATAATTTGTAAACACTATTTATCATTTCTGGTGCGAAATTTTATTCAAAATCCAGTAGGAATAAATTTTACAGCCAGAGATGATCCTTGGGATTTTGGTGTTGAATTAAGCAACGGATTATTATTCAATGTTGAAATAACCTCTGTTGCAGACAATCAGTGGTTGCATGAAAAAATGAAAAGAGAAGAGGAATTTGAAAAAATCGTTGTGAGAGAGGTTGTGCCCCTTCGGAAGCTCAAAAAAATTCACTTATGGTTC
>Ga0210044_10006293_pt1 | contig 15731 bp, 15 predicted proteins | sample CryGey13umfilter_2_FD_183959 | JGI IMG/M metagenome (GOLD analysis project Ga0210044, IMG submission 183959) | Groundwater microbial communities from aquifer in Utah, USA - Crystal Geyser 4/9/14 3 um filter (SPAdes) (version 2) | ecosystem: Environmental > Aquatic > Deep subsurface >...
TATTGTGAATCTGATCGCTATTTTCGTACTTCAGACCATCATTGTTCCAGCAGTGATTCTTTGGATTCTGTACCTGCTTGGGCTGTTCACTATCAGGTCAATCTCTGACAAATGTAAGAATATCTCGCCATGAACTTTCCCTATTTTTGGAAATCGTCCTCTCAAGTTTTACGTGGTCCGAAAATTCTGGAGCGGGTGACCTTTTTCTGAATCGAATCTAAATTTCCATCTTGGAATAGATAACGACACGACCTGTCGTCGTGCGTGTGTACTGTGCTTTCACCCACATAAGTATATATGGGCAATTAAAGGTCCTTAGGGTCCGAAAGCTATTCACACGAAGAGTCTCTATTCACAAGGAAAGCATTCATGAAAAAAATCATAATCGCGTTGTATGCTACGGCAGCACTAATCATGGCACCGCTTTGTTATGGGAGTGAGCATTTGAGCCCAATATTTGTTTCCCAGCATGACCAATCTGGATTAGTGTCATCATCGAGCTTGGAAATGAGCACTCAAAGAAATAATTTGGAATCAGGTGTAAATGCCAACGATTCTATAGTCAAAGGTGCATCAAGCTCCATGACTGCAGGGGATGTGCTCTTGGCAATATTGGTAGGCGTGCTAGTTGGGGCTGTAGTCCATGCCGCAACAAAATCAGATCCGGCATCTACCACCCCTACATCACAAGGCACCATTGATTTGAACAGGTAAAGACTTGCTGGCCTTCATCCGAGCATTGAGAGGCTGGTGTACTAAAGCGAGGATGAATTGATGAATGCAGGCAGTCACGATACGCTGGTTTACCGTCTCTCAATGATGTTGGTCAAACTAAATCAAGGAGAAAAGCTTGATCCACAAGCCCTTGCCGATGAGTTTGGGGTCAATCTGCGTACAATCCAGCGAGATCTGAATCAGAGATTTGCGTATCTGCCCTTGCAGAAAACCAGCGGGCGTTATCACATTGATCCGGCTTTTCTTGGAAAGCTGACTACCCGCGATATCGAACGGTTTGCAAGTCTTGCCGGTGTGCGAGGTCTATTCCCATCACTCTCGGATGATTTTCTGCGCGATATCTTTGATGCAAGAATCCAGTCGGCGTTGCTTGTCAAAGGCCACAATTACGAGAACTTGGCTGGCAAGGAAGCGGTCTTTCGTAAATTGGAACACGCGATTATTGCACGTCAGAAAATTAGCTTTGAATATGTCAGGGATGAAATTGGGAAGTGCTATGTGTCCGTTTCACCCTTCAAACTGATGAACCATAAAGGTATCTGGTATTTAGCTGCGCGGGATGGTGAAAAACTAAAGACTTTTTCATTCGCAAAGATTGAATCGCTTCAATTGCTGGACACCAGATTTGATCCGGAACCAGATGTTGAAAAGAAGCTAGCAGAGGAGGATGGCATCTGGCTGGGAGATGAAAAAACAGAAATCGTGCTCAAGATAGCCAGCGAGGCGGCAAGTTATTTCAAGCGTCGCAAACTCATCGCTAATCAAGTCATCGAGAAAGAGCTGGCGGATGGCGGCCTTATCGTATCAGCCAAGGTGGGACATTTGAATCAGGTGCTGCCCATTGTGCGGTACTGGATACCCCATGTGCGTATCATCAGCCCAGAAGGCGTGCAAAATGAACTGGAAAAAGAATTGAATGAGTATGTCGGACGCGCTTGAGCGTGGGCCTGAAAATAAACATGTAAAATTATTAGGCTGAGTACTGCAACTAGTAAGGCGAAGTTCTGATATTTCTATTCTCTGGAGAGGCGGCTATGGCGATGATCAAATGCAAAGAATGTGGTAAGGATATTTCGGACAAGGCGAAAGCGTGTGTGAATTGTGGTGCGCCAATCACGTCCTCAGCAGGGTTGTGGCTTGATGTAGATGGAGATGGAAAATTCGGTGCTAGTGACGTAACAATGGCATTGCGCTTGGCAAAAGACAAGGCTTCATCGTCTGTTGGCAGTCTTGTTAATCAGGGGAAGGAGTTGATAAAACCGCAATCCTTAAAAGATGAAGAGGCTGTTGAGAGGCTAATGGCTGGTCTCGATTCTGAAGCACTATCTAATTTTTCGAACACCGATATTGATTGTCGAAAATTCATTGCCGCTCTTGAATCGACAGTACATGTTAAGTATGCAGAGATCATGAAGGGTAAGCCTGAAGGGGCGCGATTCCTTACTTATGCTGACGGGATGATTCTCACGGGCACTGTTCGAAATGTATTCAAGAATGCGATTGGTGTTACTCCGCCCCAGGTTGAGGCAGCTTGTTGTTTCAGTGAGGCCATTCTTGCGCCTTCTTCTGAAGAGAAGGAGAAACTACTCAAGATGGCGGCAGGATTGGGCGGGGGAACCGCCGGTGTATCGATGGTATTCGGTGGTGTTGGTAGCGCACTAGGTTGGATTGGCGGTGGCGCAATAGCTAGTGCAAAAGCCTTGGTATTTGGCACGGCAGTTGCTGGGCCTTTGGGTATGGCTGCAGCCGGCATCACTTTGGCTGGTATGGCGGCATATTTCGCAACAACAAATAACAAAGCCACCGATTCTGAAAGGTTCATGAAGGTGCTAAGAAATTCCTCTGAAAAGGCAGTTGAGGTTTCATGGGATGAGCATAAAGAAGCACTGAACAAAGTACTGAATGTTGAGCAAAAAGGATAAGAATATCGCCGATGTATTGGGCGACGCCGGCTACGGACTCTCACAGTTAAGCCCTGATGGAAGTTTGTCCATGGCAAGCGAACTGGTCATAGTGCCATCTCAGTTGGCTTACCTTCAGATACCTGCTGCAGAACTCAGAAATTTCGTTGATGGGATCTTCCCGGCACTCGCAAAGAATGAGATAGCCGACAGTGCTATGGGCTTTGGCCATCGTTACAGGGAAGGTCACGACTTGTTATTGGATGTGCCGGGTACATTTGCTAACCACGGGCCGTTCGAGGGTTTCAAGCATGCGGGGCATATCATATTTACTGACTTCCCTACAAAAGCCGGGATTCCCATTCCCGGCTTCTCGCAAACAGGATTGGGACATCTTCTTGAGCAGGCCGGCATTTCAAGCGGATGGGTCCAGGTCAGCCTGTTTGACTCCGGTGTCGGCATACTTGCAATAGCCGATGGGGCTGATACTTTAACCCTTGCGCTGCAAGGTTCATTGGATATGAGCTGTGCAGTAGCTTTTCAAACATTCGGCTCTGGTGTGTTAGAGGTTGGTCTCGCTATGTACACACAGAATCCATTAATGCTGGCCGGCGGCATAGAGAACATTCTGGCTGGTGTGATTTCAACATGGGAGACGTTCACTGTTTACGTTAATCCGCTAGATTTTATAGGGGCGGGGGCCACTTCTGCACTTCTGGGATTTGGTATTGCGTTTGGTGTGGCGGGTGAAAGCTTGGGAGAAAGCACCATCAATGCTGTCAGGGGCGGAACAGTCGGCGCACTATTCTCTGTATCTTCCGCGTTTGGTTTTGGTGCACTGGCTGGGTTCATTGCCTACCGTCTCGGCTCAGCACTTGCTGAGACCCACAATCACTCTGCGCAATCGCAGCTCAGCATTGATGAAAACTCTTACAGGATGCTTGTCGAGGAAATATGTGCAGGCCGCATTGATATTGGAGAGTTATTGCTTAAAGCAGAGCCAAGATGGATTGGAAAAGACATTGATTTACTACTGGGTGGCAAAAGTAAGCTGCTGATGTGTGCTGAAAATGAGCTACCAGCAAGTGGTATCCAGCTTAATGCGCAACCAAGATATTTAAGGGGCCATCCGGCGATTCTTGGCAATGAAGTCAGGGTATTGGCGACTGATCCAGCACAGTTGACTTCAATATATCAGCGAGCCATCAAAATGGCTTCACTAAGGGGGTGCGCGCATATCTCCAAGGAATGATTTCTTGGCCATTGTCAATTAAGTATCTTTTTAATAGTTGAATCATTGCCGCGACCAATCTTGCCTTTCTGTACGTATTCTTTGGGGTAAGAGAAAGAAATTTGAATCTCGCCACACGAAATATTTTATCTAACCAATCTAAAGTCCAGGAAAACGACACGTCCTGTCACCCAATATTTCTATGATGCATCCACTGAGAAGTGACTTCAAAATCATAGAAAAGGAGAGTGACATGTTCTGGATCGTAGGTATCACACTAGCACTGGTTTCATTCAAACTTGGCATGTTGACGGTTATGGTCAAATTGTTGGGTGTGGCCCTGCAATTGGTTTTCCTGGCGCTTGCCGGGGTGGCTGTATATTATTTCTGGCGTAAGATTTTTGGGCGCAAGTCAGATTCTGTTGCTGGTAATGAGCAGGCGCGCATTAGGACGAATATTGAGCTTTAATGACTGAGAGTGGCTTTCTCCGAAGGAAAGGCAGTCTGAAAATCTACTATCTTTCATACATCCTCATAGTCCTGATGGCATGCAGGCTTGGCCTGTATCACGTGAGCTAAACAGGGTGGGGGTTAGGGACGATGTCGGATTGCTGGAGTCTGTAGGCTGAAAATCACAAGTTTTGTGATTGCAGGACGAAGCTGTCATCTATCTAAGATCCGCTGGTCACCATCCTACTTCCATAACAACCCCAACCCCGCCACGGCTCCTCGCCGTGGCAAACCTTAAGGGCTTCCGTGGGTGAGGGGGTCGGGGAAAAGCGGGAGAGACGGCGCTGCGCGCCTTGGGGAGAGTGGGGAAAACCAAAAAGCCTGCTGCGATCCGTGAAAATTTGTTGGACCAAAGGTGGACCAGCGATTTTCGAGGGTTGGTCCACTGTTGGTCCAAGTTAAGTATATGTATTTATTTATATATATCTATATTGGACCAATGGACCAACTTAAAATGAAAAAATAATACGTGCGCGCTCGCACGCATGCGCGCATGCGCAAGTTAAAAGTTTTTTGCCGGTCCAGTTGGTCCTGGTCCAAAATGGCACTCAATCCCATTGCCTGCGGGGTTTTGTGTTGGACCGGACGTGGACCGACAGCAAAAACTCCCGGTCCACTACAGCGATAAAGCAGCGAAAAAAAACCGCCCGAAGGCGGTTGTGGAGTGGAGTAGGGTTTTCGCTGATTTTGAAAAATGAATAGCGGTATGGGTTTTAGCATTTTCTTTCCCACGGATATGTTTTTGAATTGCAACGGCGGGAGCCGTTGCAGATTGCATCAATGGAAATATGAAGATTTGCAGTGGTGTTGAGTAACTGCCCGACGAGGGGGGGGCGAGCTCAATAGGGGGAAGGGGGGTTAGAACAGTTTGGGCAGGTACTGCTCGTAGTTCTTTTCCACATGCGCCACGATCTCTTTCTTTGAGCGCATCTTGCCCGGATTGGTATTCGTCTCAAGCGTCGGGGCGACCGGCGGCTTCTCATCCTTACTGGTGTCTTTTGAGGCTGGGCTGCCAGCGCCCGCAGACCGGACCAGAGACTGTCCGAATTCGCCTGGCGGCTCAGGTGTCTCGTCCTGGTGCTTGCCGGGGACTGGGGTGGGCTTGGCGACAGCGCTGCGAGCCTTTTTCTTTCCGCGCGTCAGGCCGCGCTCTCGTTTGATACGGGCGAGATACGTGTTGAGCGTCTTTTCCGTCACATCCAGGCCGGCTTCATTCAGGCACTCCAGGACATCTTCGATCGAAGCGCCTTCGCGCTGCATCTTGATGATGTGATCGAACATCGCGCGGATGGCGGCCATCTTGTTGGTCGTCCTGACCTGCTCGATCTTTTTGTCCAGCAGGCGGATCGCGAGGTTCAGATCAAAGCCGGCCGGCAGGCGTTCGCCCTGCAAGGTCGGGTTGCCAGCAGTGGTATTTGTGTCGGTATTGAGCATTTTCATAGCTCCTGTATTAAGTTTGTCTCAATTCTGTCTTAACTTGTATTGGATTGTCAAGAAGTAGTATTAAAACTGTAGTGCAGAGTCTTAAAGTTGTATTAATTGAGTATTAAAACAGTCTGCAAACTGTATTAAATCAGCAGTAAATTGACCTATTCCCCAGCGGATCGCCAACGAGCGATACGCGTTTTGCCGCCTTTCATCCATCGCGCATTAGCCCGCAGCCAATGGGTTTTGGTGGTGTCCACATGGTAAATAGGTTTCGGGGTCGGTCGCGCCAGATGAAGCCTGGCCCTCCCTCGGGTTCACTTCGACGGTAAAGCTGTCTCGTTCTCCCACACAATGCAATTCTTCGAATTGCCTTGCGTCCCTTTCGGCTATTGGGATTCGATGGGTTTTGTATCTATTTCGTTTGGTATTCTTGACAAGCGCACAAACCCTGTAAGATACTGGCCAAAATGGTATTCTAATGAGGAAATTGATCGTGTCGGATAGGCGAGCAACTACAAAAAAAACATCAATTATGATCGATGCAAATTTGCTGGATAAGGCCGATCGTTTGGCTGCAATCGATGGCGTTTCCCGTTCTGTGGCAATTGAGAAACTAATGAAAAATGGGCTCGATGTGAAGGTCGTGATGGATGCTATGCACCTCTTTAAAGAGACTTTGCGCGTTATCGATAAACGCCTCATGGTGATTGAAGCCAATACTACTCGAGACAATTAATAGAAATTTACTCTAGGGTGAATTCTCAAATTGAGAGCGAAAGTGTATGAAAGCTCGAGTTGGAAGTCAGTCAACGTGAAGGAATGGAGTGAAGGGGATGTCAATGCTCGGCCGGAGAGTGGTGCGCCGTGCGCGCAGGCCAAAGGCCGAGCACACCCACGGTCGCCTAGCCGAGCGGCGAAGCCGCATGTCCTTGACGGTCATGAAGCGACCTATGCTTATGGCTGCTGGGGTGGGTTGGTTTTTAACCCGCCCCGGCTGCCTTGCGGCGAGCAAAGATGTTTGCCTGATGGAAGATATGCGCAGTCAGGGATGTGTGCAGCGGCATGGTTGCCGGACATTGCTGCGGTGCCTATCAGCCGCGAATAATGTATTTGGACTTCTGGTGGGAGAATGCTGCTTAGAGTATGTTCAAGCGGCGCTGGATAATCGAAAACTACCTGCAACGTCTATGTACGAAAGGAATACTTATTCCAGCACTAATGTGATTGAGGCTTCATTATTGTTGGTTACCCAAGATGGTTTGTTGACCCCTAGGATGAGGATGGACATAATGTCCATATTGTTCCCAGCGAGGTGGTGGTGTGTCTATAGATGAGTTTCTGGTTACTAAGCTTCGAGCAGCAATTGCACTTCTCGGTCGGCGGCAGGTTGCAAAAATGTTCGATATCAACACAAAAACGCTTTCGCGGTGGGAGGCTGGAAATATTCCTAATCCCGGACTGGTCGCAAATGCTCTTGAAAATATCATAAAAACCAAAAGTCGAAGCTCAGCAGGGAATGGTGATTTCAGGTTTGTTGATCTGTTTGCGGGTATTGGGGGCATAAGGCTGGGTTTTGAGGCTGCAGGAGGGAAGTGTGTATATACCTGCGAATGGAATAAATACGCAGTTCAGACCTATGCGGCAAACTTCCTGCCTGATCACCCAGTGGCCAGTGATATCACCAAGGTCAGTCCGGAAGAGATACCTGATCATGATGTTCTTCTTGCAGGGTTTCCATGCCAACCCTTCTCCATTGCGGGTGTGTCCAAAAAAAACTCTCTGGGCATTTCGCATGGGTTTGCATGTGAGGCTCAGGGCACGCTATTTTTTGATATTGCAAAAATCCTTCACATAAAAAGGCCGCCGGCCTTTCTGCTTGAGAATGTGAAGAACCTCATGAGTCATGATAAGGGCAACACCTTTCGGATTATTCGGAAAACGCTAGAGGAGGAACTCGGCTATAGGATATTCCCTATGGTTGTCGATGCTAAAGGTTTCGTTCCGCAGCACAGGGAAAGAATCTATATTGTGGGTTTCCGGTCTCCGGTTTCCTTTAGCTGGGATCGGTTTGAGAAGCCAGATTCTTTATCCAGAAAAATGAAAGATGTACTTCATCCTGAGAATGGCAACGAGGTAAGTTCTCACGATCTGAACAGAGGTTATATCTTTGGTGATGGAGGTAAGGTGAGCGACAAGTACACGCTCAGCGATAAGCTTTGGCAGTATCTTCAAAACTATGCCGCAAAGCACAAGGCGAAAGGTAACGGCTTTGGATTTGGCTTGGTTGGTCCTGAAAATGTGGCACGCACCTTGTCGGCAAGGTACTACAAAGATGGATCTGAAATTCTAGTCAGCCGTGGCAAGAAAAAAAATCCTCGCAGGATGACACCGAGGGAATGTGCAAGACTTATGGGTTATCCGGATGACTTCATCATCCCTGTTTCTGATACCCAAGCATATAAACAATTTGGGAACTCAGTTGTTGTTCCTGTGATTGAAGAAATTGCACGTATTATGAAGCCATACATTTTGGAGCTGGCGGGTGATCGGAAAAAAGGCAGGAAAAAAGTCTCGGCATAATGGTCGACACCCTGTCAAAAAAAAGTCGCAGCAAAAATATGGCTGCAATCCGGAGTAAGGATACCAAGCCTGAAATGATGGTCCGTCGAGCGCTTCATAAGATTGGCCTGCGTTACCGGCTTCATAATCGTCACTTGCCCGGCAAGCCTGATCTAGTATTTCCAAAATTCAAAGCGGTGGTATTTGTTAACGGATGTTTCTGGCATGCACATGAGTGCCATTTGTTTAAATGGCCAGCAACTCGAGAGTTGTTCTGGAGAGAAAAGATTGGCGGGAATGCGAGACGAGACCAAGAAAATTACGAAGATCTTCGTAAATTAGGTTGGAAGGTCGGAATCGTATGGGAATGTGCCTTAATGGGCAGCGGTAAGATTGATATGGATGCAGTTGTTGGTCTAATATCGGATTGGCTGTCAAAACCTGATTCATTTATTGTACTCAGCGGCTCAAACTAGCGAATGTTCCTTTAGCGTTTCTGTGAAAATACTATGGTAATAAGCATGATTGCTTATGCCTTATGAGAGGGGATCTCAATGGGAGTTGAAGCGGGTATGTCTGATCTTACCAATCCACCTGATGCATCAAGATTAATCGATGGCCTGAGGGATACTGGTTATAACTTCAATACTGCGGCAGCAGATGTAATTGATAACTCCATAGCGGCTGAAGCGACAGTAGTTAATGTGCAGATAGCTATTACAGAGGAAGGACGTAAGTTCGTATACTTTGGTGATAATGGCCATGGTATGACCGCTGAAGATTTGTTTGGTGCCATGCGTTATGGAGCAAAACCCCGTGAAGATCTGGCCAGCTTAGGCAAATTCGGCTTGGGTCTAAAAACGGCCTCAACATCTGTGTGTAAGTGCCTGACGGTTATATCTAGAAGAAATGTATCAGACAACCTAGCGAAGCTTTCGTGGGATCTGGACCACGTCCATGAAATTAATTCTTGGGAGATGGTTCGGGATGCTGTGTCTATTGATGAGCAGGAGATTTTTGACGATCTGTGTGGCGAAAAGGGAACCCTGGTTATCTGGTCAAAGTGCGACCGGTTACTCCAAAAGGATTATGCACAGCCAGGCGGTGCTCAAGAAAAGGCTGCAATCAAACGCCTAACTGAGAAACTTGCTGAGCATGTGGCACTGGTTTATCACAGATTTTTGGATCGGAATGATGTTCGCGCAGGGAATGTTTCGATCTTTGTGGGCGGCAAAGAAGTGGCCCCGTGGAATCCCTTTTTTCCTTCACGTTCCGAGCAGGTCTTAGGAGAAATAAAACAGAAGCTCGAGTGCGAGATTGAGGATGGTAGTGTACATCAGGCATACCTGAGGGCGTGGATATTGCCTCATACGAAAGACTGTTCTCCAGCAGAGAAAGAGCAGATTAAGCATGCAAACAACAGGCAGGGATTTTATGTATTCCGGGAAAACAGGCTGATTCACAATGGTGGCTGGCTTGGTATTCACGGATGGGGGGCAATGGAGCCCCATATGTCGCTGCTCAGGATTGAGTTTGATTTTGATCATCACCTTGATGAAGCCTTCATGGTGGATGTTAAGAAATCACGGATTCTTCTTGATCCTGCATTGGAAGAGTATGTCCAGAAGTTGATTTCACCAATCAGGCGTGAAGCGGATAGCCGTTTTAGAAGGCGCTCTCAGGAAGTTATAGCAGGGAAGGGGATTGATCATACGAGTTCCAATAATAGTATTTCCCAATCGCCGACTGTAAAAAAACCAACCGTTATTGAGGCTGATGCGGCCACCAATACGGCGGTCGTGTCCAACCATCAGGGGCCTTCGATTCGATTGAAGGTGCCTGTGGAGGACAGAGTTAAGCCTGAAAATATTTATGTTGATGCTGTGGATAATATCCACAGCGGAGGACTATGGGAGCCTTCGTTGCGCAGCACCACAGACAGCGGTCATGTGGTGGGTGTTCGGATTAACAAGCATCATGACTTTTATCAGAAAATTTACCAGCGGGCTTCATCATCCGGATATTCGGTTGAGGGAATGGACCTGCTGCTCTGGGCTTTTGCCGCAGCAGAGCAAAATCATAGTAATCCTGAATTACAGTCGGTCTTTGAAGATATTCGTGATGAAGTTTCTAGTAATCTCAGAAAACTTCTCAGAGATATCGAACTGCCAGATGACGGAGACCGACTTTCTGGGGATGAATCTGTAGATGAATGAGCAGCAGCTCAAAATCCTTCGTAATACTGTTGCCGAAGGAACTGGGGCTGTTATTGAAATTGCGACAGACTCAACTGGGCTGCAGACTTCGGTGCTGCTCTGGTTTGATGAGCTGCGCCGGAATAATGGGCCTTATGTTCAGCTAAAACCATCTGGATTGAAAAGGCACCAGGTAAGGTTACAGTTTGGGAATTTTTCCGGGCCGGTGCTGAATCAAATAATGCGAGCGGATGATGAGGCTGTCGGACTTGCTAGGGCGCTACTTAACTCAATTGAAAAAAATGCCTCAGTTCATTTCTCTGACGGGGACAATCTTGCTACTTGGAAGGTAAAGAACTCTACCTTTCAAGTTGTGATTGAGCGACGGGATGTCATAGACTATCTTAGTGACAATGCGCTAATTCAAACTTGTAAGGATATTGTTATTCCACTTATGGCTGCAATGGCTGAGCTCATTGGATATGACGAAATTCTTCCTGAATTAAAGGATGATGAGCCTGCGTGGGAAGGGGCCGAGAGGCCATCGGTTGTTATGCGAAGAGAGCGCAACCCACGTAACCGACTTCTTTGCCTGAGGATTCATGGTTATTCTTGTCAAATATGCGGATTGGATCCACTTGGCAAGTATGGAGTGGCCGGAACAATTCTTGAGGTGCATCACTTGGAGCCTTTAGCAGTGATTCAAGCGCCTCGGCCCTATGACCCTGCGACAGATCTGATTCCACTCTGTCCGAATTGCCACAAGGCCGTCCACACCCGTCGCCCTGTTCCATGGTCGCCTGAAGATATTCGGAGCTGGATTACAAGTGACTAATATTCCCCTTATTCAGCTGCCAGTTAGATACTCGGAATTGTCTGATTCCCTGCCAGTTGGATTGCGCATTTCCTCACGTATTCTCGATCCGATACTTGTTATACAGCTGGGCAAGAAAGGGTTTGAGGCTGTTCTTGGCGGAGTGCTAAGTAGGAGGGGGATCGAATCCATTTTTGAGGCTCCCACTTCATCGCATAACTGGATTGTTGATGGAGATGTTGTGCGCCCTCTCCCCAATGATATTGGAAGCATACTGTCTGGGCTCTTTGGGAAATATGATCTTCAGAACTTGAGCTTTTCTGATGTGCTCGCCATTGCTCGGATTGAGCAGGATTTGATTCGCATTCATGTTACTCCGGAAGTTCTGACTCCTGCCTCGGAAGCGGCAGCAGGGAGTGGTGATGTTGGGGAGATTCCGGGGCTGCGCGCGACTCTCTTTCCATATCAGACACATGGTGTTTCCTGGATGCAAAAGACTATAAGTCACACAGGAGGACTCATACTTGCCGATGAGATGGGATTGGGTAAAACGATTCAGATTATTTCGCTCCTTCTTCTTTCACCTCCTTCGAAGGAGTCCCCAGCGCTGATTATTTGCCCAACCAGTCTGATTGCAAACTGGAAGCGCGAAATTTCTCAGTTTGCTCCTGATCTGTCTATCCTTATACACAGAGGAGCTGCACGAACCGGTATATACAGTGGGCTTCTGGTAGCTCAGGTTGTAATTACGACATATGACACAGCCGTTAACGATATCTCACTTCTGGAGGCGATTGAGTGGAGCTGGTTGATATGTGACGAAGCACAGGCAATAAAAAATCCAGATTCAAACAGGCGGCGGGCCCTTTCGCAGATTCCTCGCAGACGTTCAGTCCCTATGACGGGGACTCCTGTAGAAAATTCCCTGATGGATTTATGGTCGCTAACAGATTTTGCTATTCCTGGTCTGCTAGGAACCAGGAGTGAGTTCGAAAGTATGTACCCTGACAACGGCGAATCTGCTAAGGCGCTGAGCAGTATTACTGATCCGATAGTGCTAAAAAGAAAGGTCGCAGATGTTGCAGGTGATTTGCCAGCGCGAATAGATATTGATATTCCAATTGAGCTGGGGGAAGACCTCATTGTTGAATATGAGAGGATCAGAACTGAAACGCTGGCGAAATACCCATCTGCTGGATCTCTGGTCGCAACGGGGCAACTACAGGTTTTCTGTGCTCATCCTTGGCTGCAGGCGCATAAGTCAGCCAGTGAATTTTGGTACGAGGAAGCTGGAATCAGTCGCCGGGAAAATTTACCATTGTTTACCCCTAAGGTTGAGCTGGCGGTCTCGCTTATTAAGGAGGCATTTGCAAGTGGGCGGAAAGTGCTGGTATTTGCGCTCTTTAACAGGTGTGGAGATCTAATTCGCGAGGCGGTTGGCGAAGCAAGGGATGTTTACTGGGGATCTATCAATGGCTCAACTCCCCAAGAAGCCAGGCAGGAAATTGTTGATGAGTTCACAGAGCATGATGGCAATGCATGTCTGATCCTTAATCCTCGTGCGGCAGGGTCAGGTTTAAATATTACAGCTGCAACAGTCGTGATTCACTTCACTCAGGTATGGAACCCCGCACTTGAGGCTCAGGCCAGTGCCCGAGCTCACCGTCGTGGCCAGACTTTGCCCGTTACGATATACCGACTTTACTATGAGGATACAGTTGAGTCTGTGATGATTGAGCGTTCCGAATGGAAACGGGATATGGCAAATGAGGCTGTTCCAATCTCGACAAGGGATGACGCCGATTTGAAACGTGCGCTACAGATCTCACCTAGGAGGGGAAATGAGTAGAAAGACCTTCACCAAAGTCCTCACGGCAAATGATACCGGCGAGTCTGGAGCACATCAGGCGGGTATCCATATTCCGAAAGGAGAAGAGGAGCTGATTGCATTTTTGCCGGAACTTGATGCCGGCCTAAAGAACGCAGATGCGTGGCTTACATGTATGGATGAGTGCGGTAAGGAATGGGCATTCAGATACATTCACTACAATAACAAGCTCCACGACCCTGGAGGCACGCGCGATGAATACCGGATCACTCACATGACTAAGTATTTCAGGGATGTAGGGGCACACGAAGGAGATGAGCTGCAGATTACAGGAGAAGTTGGTATTCCGGATTATGAGATACGTATTGTGAAAGCCCAAGCCAACAATCAGTCAGACCAGTCCTCACCGATCAGGCTTCAGGGCTGGAGGCGGGAGCATTGAGAGATAGCATGGAAATCAGAGTGACCAAGGATCTGCCCGCAATCTACTCTGATGAGCTTTCCGCTCCTGTTTTGGCTTTGCCGATCGGCCTTATGCGACTTGGATTGAAGGCCAATAAACTTAAAGAAAGTGGAATTGAGACGATTGCAGATTTGCTTGGTGTGCTTCCTCTAAAACGCCAGAATTCTTATGGTATCGGGCCAAGCTCAATCGATAAACTTGCGAGCAATCTTTCTGCATTGTTGGTTTTAAACGAAGGTGGCGCTCTTGCATGGGAGCGCTATGCGAATGCAGCAGGAGTCGTTCTGTTGCCAACCTCTGCTCAGTATAATGACGCGCAAGGATTCTTGAATTCATTGCCACAAGTGTTGGAGCAGATTGCTGGCGTCCTGACAGACTCCACCGATGCGGACATCCTACTTAGCAGGCTTTCCAAAAAACCACGGGATCAAAAAACTCTCGAAGAGATTGGAGCTGCCGCGACTCCCAAGGTGACTCGGGAGCGTATTAGGCAAAAAGAGAAAAAGCTGCTTCAGCAGATTGCCGGAGGTCTTATCTGGCACGAGTACGGAAACCTAAATCTCCTCTTTCGTCCTGAATTTTCGAGCTGGTGGATGAAAGCAGCGGAGCATTTTTCTGGGCATGATGAGATCAGTTTTGAAGACTTCGTTTCTGGGCTGGCAACGGTGTGGAATGCTGAAGTTGCTGACATTGTTAAGCAGCTTCCAATTATTCTTGCCGTTGTGACGGGGGAAGTTCATATGTCCGGAGAATTCCGGAATGCAAATAGATTAGACAATGTTTACTTTAGAGAGCTTCCAGATGTTACGCGGGGGCATGAGCTTAAGAAATTTAGACTTGGCACAGTTGCGGAGCAAATTGCAGATTCCGGCTATGAAACGCTCGGTCGATTTATAGGTGGATGCTTGAGTGGGCAGCTTTTTGAAGAGCAAAAAAACAAGAATGCTGTTATCAGAGCTATTGAACACTTTAACAAAGTTAAATCTGTTTTTGACAATGACATGGTCATTAATTGGCTGTCGTACAGAGAACTTAATAACTTACAGGTAGTGCCATCCAATTTGCGAAGATCTGCTTCGGAATTTGCAGCCCATCTAGTTGAAGATCTCACCGAATTAATTGGGTGCATGAAAATGTACAGCTTGGCAGGGGAGGTGTACAGATTGCGAAGCAGTCAGCCTGTCATTACCAGGCTGACCCTTGAGAAATTATCTGCAGAGCTAAAAACTACAGGACCTAATTGCAAAAGGACTGAGACGGTTACTCTTGAGCGTTTAAATGATCTCATCATATCGCGAGATTTCTCCAATCAAGATTTTTGGATGTGCGACAAATTTTTGCAGTGGTGGAAGGAGGCGGAATTGTCCTATCAGCTTTCTGCGAAGAATTTTGATGCATTCAAGGCGTTGCTTCAGGATCGCTGGTCACTGACTGATGAAGTTGTTGAAAAATCTATTCCATCTCTTTGGGGTGTTCTGAATGGCTATCCAAATGGTTACCCTAGAAGAGGTAGGCCGAGAAAAGGGGCGCGGGCTGATGTTCGCCCTGATTCTGTAGTGGGAATAGAACGCATCCGTATGGTTGGCTTTCGGAGGATTCATTGAAAATCAGCGACGAGATTATGTATCGCAGTAATACAACTGTATTAGTGGAGTCGGAGTCGTTTGACGTTACAACCAATGCACACCATATTCATCTCTTGGCGGGTTTCTCAATGGCTTGCATTGTCTGTCGCTATTGAAGGTTGGGAGGGGGCTCATTCGAAGTTCGATTTGGTTCTCTGAAAATTGTATAATTCGCTTGGCTGAAGTGTTGAGGGTCGGCGGTTCAAGTGTGCATCGATTTGAATTTCATTTTGGGGGCAACTTTAGGGGCATGAGAATTCCCGGAAATCGATTTATTGCATATAAATCAATGTGAACGGAAAAATATTCAAATCCACCTATCACCACCAAACAAAAACATATTATAATCAATTGCTTAACAAAAAACTCACATGCGAGAGCTTGTGAGTTTTTTGTTATCCATCTTCGTTGTGCCCATCCTGTGCCCACAGGGTGCCCAACC
>Ga0210044_10006301_pt1 | contig 15712 bp, 17 predicted proteins | sample CryGey13umfilter_2_FD_183959 | JGI IMG/M metagenome (GOLD analysis project Ga0210044, IMG submission 183959) | Groundwater microbial communities from aquifer in Utah, USA - Crystal Geyser 4/9/14 3 um filter (SPAdes) (version 2) | ecosystem: Environmental > Aquatic > Deep subsurface >...
GATGCGATGATCAATGGTCAAATTCCTGGTGGTTTGAGATAAATCTATTAACTATGTCAAGGTTGAACCTTGACATTACACAGAACGAACATTTATACATCAGACAAGTATCGAAAGATCAGTATGGTATCGAATTCGAATATAGAGCTTACGAAGGCAGCGATTCCGAAAGCAAAAAGGCATACGATGATTATTTCCAGAGTACAACTGATAAACTTAAAAGAGAATTCGGTAACGATTTGGTTGGGTGGGACATCTCATCTAGCTCAATAGTCGTAAAGTAAAGTTTCAATAATTGAAAGGACATAAAATACCCCGAAATGGGTATTTAGTTATATTCTAAGTAGGTATATCTGTCAGGTGGGGTCTCCAGAACAAAAAACTGCATAAGGCTACATACATATGGCACTCATTAAAGTTGAAAAGGAGTTGATTTTTTTATGATAAAATATTGGTAATGAAAGTTTTGTTAATTACGAAAGATAAAACTCTTTTTACGCCCGAAAGCTCGTCTCTAAAAGCGCTTCAAAAGATGGGGGAATTCGTGGAGCAGATCCACATCGTGATTTTCACCGATATGAGCGAATCATATACCGTTCAAAAAATAGACCATAAAATTTTTCTTTATCCAACGAATTCCGAGGCTGGTCTTTTTTCCATTCGTCAGGCCGTGAATGTTGCCGAGCTTCAGACTTTGGTCAGCTCAAGACTCATGGTCGACCTTATCATTGCCGATGACCCGCATTATTCTGCTGCCGTGGCTTATTACCTCTCCAGAAAACATAACAAGACTTTTATGGTAAATGTTTTTGAAAATTTATCTTCAGATTTAGCTGACGAAGGTCATTTTTACGCCTGGGTGAAGAAAAAAATATCGAGATATGTTCTTATGCACGCCCACGGCATCCGGGTGTTGAGCCAAGTCGTGGCTGAGGCGATTAACGCGCAAATACCCAATCTTGAAGATAGGATTTATATTTTGCCGGAACCGCCTAAGTCGGAAGAAAACGAAGTGACGACAAACGACATTGATATAAAAGCTCGCTATCCAACATTTAATCTTTACATATTCACCGTTGTGGAATCGCAGGATAAAAAGATTGAGAAGCGCCTCCGGATCATTATCCAGACATTACTCATGCGCTATCCGCGAGCGGGGCTCATTGTGGTTGATAATAACGGTCTTTATAAGCACAATAACACGGCAAATTTGGCATGGGAGAGCGGGATAAGGGATCTGGACTTTTTATATAAGAACGCTCACATATTCATCGATGTCTCGAATCAATCAAAGACCGGCGGAGCGCTGACAGGGGCGGCCCTTCTTGGTTGTCCGATAGTGGCGGCGGAGAGTCCGGAGAGTACATACATGATTCATCAAGGTAAGAATGGTTTTATTGCTGACCCGGACAATCCTCCGGAGTTCTGTGGTAGGATTGCCGAGATTATTGAAACACCGGGGCTTCGGCAGAGTATTCGAATATTCAGATACGAGATAGACCAGATGATGGTTGACAGAACGGAAGTATACGAAAAAAGTTTGGCGAGTATTTGGCAAAAAGTTTCCGAAGAGAAAGCGATATTCAAACCCGGAGCGATGGAAGAATATACCAAGGGTTTTGTTTACTCTCTCCGAAATACGCGGGAAAAAATGCACGAAATAAGTAAGAAATTAGATAAAAATATCGAGGTTGCGGGAGGAAAGATGAAAGGGCCTCTTAGTAGTCATATTAAACACAAAGCCACCTCCGTGTTTGAAGGCTCTCCAATCAATGAAGATTTCGATACCGACAATATTTTGAGGAATAGATAAGGCTTATGCGGGCATGCCCCCATACCTACTTTTACACTTTGCCTTTTTCAGTAATTATAGTTAGTCGGTAAGTGCGTAAAAGTAGGTATGGGGGACTTGGTTTTCTTATAATCCCTTTCACTATCTGATATAATTACAAATCTGATGGGTATAGTTTTATTTACCGTTCCCGGAGAGGCTCAAATGAGGTTTGCCAACTCTCTTTATAGACAAACCGGCGGTGGCCTTAGCCTTGTTATTGTTCAGAAGACCAAAAAGAAGTCTTTTTTACAACGCACTTTTCGCTTCTTTCGGCGCAATAGTTGGCATACTTTTTTAGAACTCTGGTACGCTCTTTTGCTTAGAAAAGAACATCAGGTGCGCGGAGCGCTTGAATATTTTCGAGAGATCGATCCGATGGATAATTCCGAGAATTCCTCCAAGTTCAAGATACTTGAGGTGGAGTCCGTCAACACAGATGCGGTGTATGAAATTATACGCAAGATCTCTCCACGGCTCATAGTCGTGTGGGGCGGCCCCTTACTTAAACCTAATATTATCAAGAATGCACAAAGAGCGATTAATCTCCATTTCGGTCTCTGTCCGTATTATCGCGGAGCACTCGCGAATCAGCATGCCGTAATGAGGGATGATTTTTCAAAGATAGGCGCTACGGTTCTTTTTATAAACGGAAAGCCGGACGCGGGGGAGATCGTGGCTACTGTAGAGGCCGATACTAGCTTGCCCCCGAGAGAGCTTTTTCTTGACCTCAATAACAGAGCCGCCGCTAAATATCTTGAGGTAGCCACGAAAATCTATCTGGGCAAGACAGTACAAGCTGTGTCTCAAGAAGCGGTTAAGAATAAAACCCTGCTCCGCAAATCATGGACGCCTAAAACGCGTTATATGTTGGGTAAAAAGATATTGGAGTGGGAGAAAGAGTTTGAAAACAGATGACCTCTGTTTGACAAAATAATCAAGTTGGTATATTATAAAAAAGTAAATCAGTACTCATATAGGTTTCCATCCTTTGGATGGGTAAGCGTTCAGGATTCATTCTAAGTACGCTAAGACGGCAGTCTGCAACCTCGAGAGTCTTTTCGGTCACCTTTATCATAAAGACCGGGCTTACAGATAAATCATGTCATATAGTTACCGGGACAAAAGTCCTCAACGCTCTAATGCGCGACGCTCTCAAGGCGCCCCGTTCAAGCGAAGTTACGCAGGGTCAGGAAGAAATAGCAACAATTACAAATACGCCAATCAAGGCGCGTATATTGATGTGTCCAGGTTCGTTAACAAAGCCATTATCACCGAGGAGGTTGAAAGCTTCGTACCCGCGCATTCTTTTACCGATTTCAAGCTCTCACCGCTTTTAAATAAGAATATCGAGGACAAGGGTTATGTTGACCCGACCCCCATTCAAGACCAGTCCATTCCTCATATCATTCGAGGCGAAGATATTGTTGGTATCGCTAATACTGGTACTGGTAAGACCGCAGCCTTTCTTATTCCTCTTATCAATAAAATAATTCTTGATCCGCGGGAGAAAGCGCTCATTGTCGTACCAACCCGGGAACTGGCCAATCAAATTGACGAAGAATTACGCGCCTTTGCCAAAGGTTCAAATCTTTTCTCCGTTCTGGTCATAGGAGGAGCGGGTATTGGCAAACAGATTAGAGAACTCCGCCAAACGCATCACTTTGTCATTGGCACACCGGGGCGCCTAAAGGATCTCATTGAACAGAAAGTCCTCGATCTTTCTCTATTTAAAACAGTGGTGCTTGATGAAGCTGACAGGATGCTTGATATGGGCTTTATAAACGATATGCGCTTCATGATGGCTAAGATGCCGTCGCCTCGCCATACACTCTTTTTCTCCGCGACTCTTTCATCCGAGATTGAGAAGTTAATCAGCGAGTTTCTTGTTGAGCCAGCGCGCATTTCGGTCAAGACCGGAGACACGGCTAAAAATGTGCATCAAGACATTATCAGAGTGCCGGGAGGTAAGATGAAAATTGATGTTTTGGACGATCTACTTAGAAATCCCGAGTTCAGCAAGGTACTCGTCTTTGGACGGACCAAGCACGGTGTGGAGAAGCTCTCAGACGAGCTGGGCAAGCGCGGTTTCAAATCGGAAGCCATTCACGGCAATAAAAATCAGAGAGAACGCCAGAGAGCGCTCGACCTTTTCAAAAAGGATCATGCACAGGTGCTTATTGCTACCGATGTCGCCGCTCGAGGTCTCGATATTTCGAGTGTCACTCATGTCATCAATTTTGATTTGCCGGCCACTTATGATGATTATATTCATCGCATCGGACGAACGGGACGCGCGGGACAATTGGGTAAAGCTCTGACATTTGTTTAAAAATATTTTTAGTGACTAGCTTCAAGGCTAGTGCTATAATATTTTCATGTCTGACAAAATCTATTTGGGCGTTGCTGTTTTAATTATAGTAGCGGTTGGATTTTATCTTGCCTACGATTGGAGACAAGAATCACAACTCTCTTTAATAACGAATTTTGAAGAATGTGCCGCGGCCGGCTATCCCGTCATGGAATCTTATCCGGAACAGTGCAGAACGCCAGATGGCCGACTCTTTGTCAGAGATATCGAGAATTCTATTATCCCTCTATCAGATGGAGAGAATGGAGGAGATGGTAACGGTCCGGTTGCCTGTACCATGGAGGCAAAAATTTGCCCTGATGGTTCGGCGGTAGGTCGAACGGGGCCAAACTGTGAGTTTGCTACCTGTCCCGGAGAAGAAAGTTCAGCGGATCCCATAACTCTGGTCGAACAACTTGTTGTGCCTTGGGAAATAGCCTTTCTACTAGGTGGAGACATACTGGTGACTGAATGTTCCAGAAGATTAGTGCGCAATCGCGATGACCGTGGTTGGGCTTCATTACAAGATGATTGTATTATTTAAATAGATTTAAATAGATCCCCAGACACTAGGGTCTTGATCGCTAATATAAAAAATAAATATGGACACCATTATTAAAGCAGACATATTCTTTTTCATCACAGCAATTGCCGTTGTCATTATCACTATCGCACTCTCGATCGTCGGATACTATATTGTCCTTGTGATGCGAGACGCGAAACATATTTCTGGAAAATTGCGTCATGCAACTGATGAATTGGAAGGAGATTTTGAAACACTGCGGCAAGAAGTAAGCCAAGAGGGGCACAAGGCCAAGTATCTTCTCGATTTTTTCCTAAGCAAATTTAAGGGCAAGCATAAAAAAGAGGATAAATAATAATGGTGTGTTACAATACAAATCTTATTATTAATTTTTAAATCAGTATTATCATGATAAAAAATACCCCTCGACCAAGCTCGGGGCAAGCAATATCAAAATCACCCACTACCGGAATGGTAGTGGGAGCATCAGGGATCGCCGCCGCGGCAGTCGGAGCATACTGGCTCTATGGCGCCAAACATGCGGCAAAACATCGCAAGATGGCCAAAAGCTGGATGCTTAAAGCTCGTGCAGAAGTGATGGAAGCGGTAGAGAAGTTGGAGAACATTGATAAGACCGCCTATTATCAAATGGTCGAAGACACGGTCAAGAAACATACTCAAACCGTCAAGGACAGCGCCGCGGTGGCACTGGCGATAAAAGAAATTAAAGCTGCATGGCCTCATATACAAAAGGCTGTTAGACCGGCTAAAAGGGCAACCAAGAAAAAGAAATAAAATAGGTTTTGGTCTCTGGATGGTAAAGGGATAAAGTGCTATAATAAGAGCATATGAACAAATTTATAATCGCCATTATCGTTATTATCATTGCCGCCATCGGTGTTTACTTTATGATCGACGGTTTTCCGGACAATCAGAGAATTGACACTGAAAATAATCAAAATACGGGCACAACCACTCCGATAGCCGTAGTAGAGGATGAAGAGGATGCTTCCAAATCAGTGATTGGCCAATCTGTGGAAGGTCGGGATATTACCGCGTATCACTTTGGCACCGGCGAAACGGAAATATTGTTTGTTGGCGGTACCCATGGAGGGTATTCATGGAATACAGTCCTTGTTGCTTACGAAGCTATGGATTATCTCGAAAAAAATCCCCGAGTTATTCCAGACAATGTCAAAGTCACGGTCATTCCCGTATTGAATCCGGACGGTCTCAATAAAGTGGTTGGAATACCGGGGCGTTTTACACAATCGGCTATCGTAGCGTTATCTCTCTCTGAAACGATACCGGGCCGTTTTAATGCTAATAATGTGGATATAAATCGTAATTTTGATTGTAATTGGCGTTCATCGGCTATGTGGCAGAACAAAACCGTAAGCGGCGGCACGAAACCTTTCTCTGAACCGGAAAGCCAGGCTCTTAGAGATTATGTCAGTGATAGCAAACCAGATGCAGTTGTGGCATGGTTCAGCGCCGCGGGTGGTGTCTACGCCTCAAGCTGTAATGGAAGTATCTCTGAAGAAACTAATACACTCAAAGAAATATACGCAGATGCTTCGGGATATCCGGCGTTCGATAGTTTTGATTTTTACGAAACAAACGGCGATATGACAAATTGGCTTGCCAAGAACAAAATTCCCGCGATCAGTATTCTTTTGACAAACCACACTGATATCGAATGGAACAAAAATGAGTTTGGTATAAGAGCCCTGCTTAATCACTACGCCGACTAATGCCGTCCGGGAGGATAATCTGGCTTATTGGTGTTATCACATTAGCAGGCGGCTTTATTTTTGTAACTTATTTTATTGATAAAGATACTACGGAGATTCCGGAGCCAGTTGAAGAAGAAACATATTTAAAACATGAAATTTTGGGCCGATCTGTGGAGGGGCGTGAAATTGAAAGTTATACCTTTGGCAACGGAGAAAAACATCTTTTGTTTATCGGTGGCTTCCACGGTGGGTATGAGTGGAATACCGTCCTTTTGGCATATCAATTCATAGATTATTTGGAAGCCGATCCTGATGCTCTCCCCGAAAATTTCTCCATTACAGTGATTCCGTCTGCTAATCCTGATGGTTTATATAAAGTAGTTGGCAAGGAAGGTCGATTTACAAAGGCATTCGTCTCGAAAGATCCCGAAACATTGGCAGCTGGCCGTTTCAACGCACGCGGAGTTGATCTCAATAGAAATTTTGGTTGCGATTGGAAGCCGACAAGTATGTGGCGCAATAAAGTGGTAAGCGCGGGCGAAAAGCCTTTTTCAGAACCGGAAGCTGTGATTATTCGGGATTTTATTTTGAAATATCGACCGGCGGCAGTTGTTTCTTGGCACAGTCAGTCAAACGCGGTATACGCGGCGGAGTGCAGGGCTGGTACGATTCCGGAAACACTTGATATCATGAATATATACGCGCGAGCTTCAGGCTATCGCGCCATCGAGTCATTCGACAGTTATGAGATAAACGGAGACTCTGACAGCTGGTTTGCTTCGGAAAATGTGTCGGCCATTACTGTGGAACTTAAAACTCATGAGACGCTCGAATGGAATGAAAATTTGGCCGGCATCAAAGCGTTGATAGAATATTATAAAAATAAATGAGGATTTATAGTAAAATATGAAGATGAGTCCCGTTAGAAGTCGCGGTTACGGTTTTGAAACGGTGCTATAATGTAGACATGAAAAGAAGTATTAAAATTTATAAAAGTAATATTCAGCAAGGCTCGTTGACCGAGACCTGCTTCTAACGGGATGAAAAAAATTATTTGGCTTAAGTTGCGGATAGTAATGGGTTTAATTTTTCTTTGGGCGTTTGTGGACAAGACTTTTGGTTTGGGATTTTCCACCACCGCGGAAAAAGCTTGGGTCAACGGCGGTTCGCCGACATATGGCTTTTTAACAAACGCTACCCGCGGGCCGTTTGAAGAATTTTTCAAAGGCCTGGCAGGGATTGTGGCCGTGGATTGGCTTTTCATGATTGGCCTTCTCTTTGTGGGGGTTACTTTGATTATCAACAGATTTGTGGTCTGGGGAGCGATCGCGGGTATGGCCATGCTTTTATTGATGTATTTGGCTGTTTTCCCGCCGGAAAATAATCCCATACTTGATGACCACATTGTCTATATATTGGTCCTGGCGCTTATTGCAACAAAGAGTAGGGGTTGATGAGGAAGCATTTCATCTGCCGTATGATATATTGTACGGGTCATGAAAATTTGGCACGATGAGAAAGACGATTTTGAGATAGAAGGAGGTCATAAGTTAAGAGGTAAAATTATCACCAATGCTTCTAAAAACGGCGCTACACATCTTTTTGCCGCCGCCCTTGTCAATCGTGGTACGACCATTTTGCATAATATTCCTCGCATTGAGGAGGTGAATCGCTTTATAGAAGTTTTCAAGAGTCTTAATATAAAAATATCATGGACCGGAGAACATACTCTAACCATCAAGCCGCCTCGAAATTTTTCCGTCTCCAATATCGATACTCAAGCCACTGGCAAGATCCGTTCCGCTCTAATGCTTATGGGGCCACTTTCGGCGAGATTAAAATCTTTTAAGCTTCCTCATATTGGAGGCTGTAAGATGGGGGAGAGAACTATTTCCGCTCATCGTTTCGCTCTTGAGGATTTGGGTTTGAAGATAGTGACAAAAGAAAATTTTTATGAGGTATCAACAGGTGGGCGCATTAAGAAAGAAGTCGTAATGTATGAAGCATCTGATACCGGTACCACCAATGCAATTTTACGCGCGGCAGTTTTGCCTCCGCGCGCGGGTAAGCCGCGGAGCACGGTCATCGATTTTGCCCAGCAGAATTATATGGTCCTTGAGGTCTGTTTCTTCCTCCAAAAACTGGGTATAAAAATCAGCGGTATCGGCACCAAGACGATTACCGTTGAAGGTAATCCAGATATAGAAAAGGACTTGGAGTATCACAATAGCGAAGACCCGGTGGAAGCCATGCTTTTTATCACTGCGGCCATAATGACTAATTCTAAACTGGTAATCCAAAGAGCGCCGATCGATTTTCTTAAACTCGAATTGCTGAAACTGGAAAAAATGGGCTTGCGCTACGATATTTCCAAAATTTACCTTTCTCAAAACGGACATACCAAACTTGTGGATTTGACCATCAAGCCGTCAAAACTTAAATCTCTCAAAGACAAGATCGCCGCCCAACCTTATCCTGGTATCAATACCGACAATCTGCCGTTTTTTGTGCCTATTGCCACACAGGCGGAAGGTCTAACCTTGGTGCATGACTGGATGTGGGAGGACAGAGCAATTTTTTTCACAGAATTGAATAGGCTCGGCGGAAAAGTTCGTCTGGCTGATCCGCATCGGGTGCTTATTGACGGTCCGACCAAGTTTCGCGGGGCACAGATCGTTTGCCCGCCGGCGCTTCGCCCGGCCGTGATGCTCATGGTGGCTATGCTTGGAGCTGAAGGAAAATCAATTTTACGAAATGTTTATGCTATTAAACGCGGTTATGAGGACATTGTCGGTCGATTAAATAAAATTGGCGCAAAGATCAAAATTCTCCAGTCATAAAATTTTCTTTCTTGTGACTATCAAAGATATAAAAACCCCGCATAATTGCGGGGTTTTTATATTAAGCGGCGGAATCTTCTGCCGGCGTTTCCGGTGTAGATTCAGGAGCGGGTCGCTCAAGCGGATTTTCACTTTCCGCAGTATTCTCACCCTCTTTCGGTGGAATATTCAAGTCTACTTCTCCAATGTTGTCTTCGTCTATATATAGTGGAGTTGTTTAGATTGATAATCGAACAGATTTTTAAGCCTAACATTGTATGGAGGGGGGCACAAGAGCAAAATTTTACCAATGATTGCATAGTATTTATGCTCAATAATTTTCCAAAGGCTTTTTGAATAAATAAAGCAAATCTAGTAAACCCCAACACCAATTCTCCCGTTGCTCCTATTTTGCCCCTCCTTATCCTTCCTAGTTGATAAGCACCATACACTACAATTAATAATGAATGCTGGCTCATACACGCAAAATGACGGGAGAATAGGTGTGGGGGTAAAATATGGCATAATACAGATATGAGGAAGAGACTTAAGAATCACTTTGTCCCGAGCGAGGAGAATGATTACAAACCGCACTTTGTCCGTGCAAAGAATCTTTTGGCTTTGGCTATGGTCGCCGTGGCACTGTTTTTTCTTGCTTTTTCGGTCAAATCCGTTGTCACACGACATCCCGACCTTCTTTCCGCTGTCATTACAAGTGTTCTGGTCGATCTGACAAACTCGAATCGCTTAGCGCAGAATGTGGTTCCACTCTCTTTCAATGCTACTTTAACCGTGGCCGCGCAATTAAAGGCTGATGATATGGCAAGCAAGGGCTATTTTGCCCACAACAGTCCGGATGGCAGAACACCTTGGTACTGGTTTGGAGAAGCAGGTTACAACTTTATTTATGCAGGTGAGAATTTGGCGGTCAACTTTGTTGATTCGGAGGATGTTGTGCGCGCTTGGATGAATTCGGAAGGACATAGAGTTAACATTCTCAACGGCAGGTTTACCGAAATAGGCATTGCTATCGCTTCAGGCATTTATAACGGCCGCAATGCCGTATATGTGGTTCAACTTTTCGGACGACCGGCTTTTCAGGAAGAAGAGGCAGAACTGGCGTCAAGAAGAGTTTCTAAAGATACCAATACCGGCACAACTTCTTCTCCCACTTCTGTAGAAGAGGTATTGGGTGCCAGTGTTACCCCTCCAGAGAATCATTTAGAAACAGAATCCCCCAATCCAGTTGTTCTATCAGAAAGTGAGATGTTTGTGGCGGTAGAAAACGCTGATTTTGTGGAAATAGCAGAAGAGAGTGAACCTGCGAGATCGGAAGTTACCGATCGGTCTTCTTTTATCGGCAAGGTTATTGCTTCGCCTAAATTAACTCTCAAAATTATTTATACGATTCTTGGCGCCATAGTATTCATTGTCCTGATCATTTTTATGGCAGTGGAAAAGAAACGTTATCATCTGAAGCATGTTTTCTACCTCGCGCTTGTTCTTTTATTGATCTTTATTCTTTTCTACTTATCAAGCGAATATCTGTATCCCGCAATAATTATTGTGTAGTATTTGGTTGGAAAAGTGATTCGACGCTGTCCCACCAGCCATCACTGTCTTGGTCCGTTGTCGATGCGTTGGTTTCCGCGCAACCGGGGTCGGGAGCATCTTCTTCTTCCGTACAAAGCCGCAAGCCAAGCACTTTCGGAGTGCCTATCTCGGTTCTGGTAAAGTATAATATTTTGAATTCTGGCCCTTCTGTGTACATAATAATTTGACGCTCGTCCACCTCAATATGAGTGAATTCACTAAACTCCAACTGACTGCCGAAAAAATAAACACTGTCCATTAAAGCGAAGCATGCTTCTTGTTTGGCAGAGTCATTACATGTATCGGATATTTGATGAGACAGACTTCTCACACCTTCCATGTCGTGATTTCGAGCGAATTCAAGATAGGTCTCGAAAACAGCCCAGGCTCCAGAGGCCAAGGCTTTGTTGCCTGTCCGAGCGGTGGGTATTTCAAGCACTGGAAAAGAGAAGGAGGGAATCACGATCGTCTCGCCTGTATCGGCGACAGTTTTTTTTTCCGCTTCAAATGTGCGGTTGGCATTAAAAAGAATGAATCCTGTAGCTAAAATGGCTACTGAGACGGCTATTCCTTTGTTCATTATTAATAATATAGCACGATATTCTTGTTGGTGGAATCTCTACATGATAGAATGTTTCAATATGATTGTTTTTGACAGTGTTTCTAAGATCTATCCCGATAGTTCTGTTGCCCTGGAAGGCGTGTCTCTTTCCATAGAGTCGAGAGAGTTTGTTTCTATTGTCGGACCGTCCGGCGCCGGCAAGACAACGCTCTTGAAATTATTTCTTGGCGAGGAAAAGCCGACTGAAGGGGTGGTCTATTATGAGTCAACCAATATTCATAAACTTAAGAAAAAAGAGATTGATGCCTTCCGCCGCAATATCGGCATGGTTTTTCAGGATTTTCGGCTTCTGTCCAATAAGACCGTATACGAGAATATTTCTTTTACTATGGAGGCGGCTGGTCGGACGGATGAAGAGATAGAATCTGATGTGCCTCATGTTCTTGAGCTTGTGGGTTTGAGTCCCAAAGTCTGGAATTTTCCGCGTGAGCTTTCGGGTGGAGAGAAACAAAGAGTCGCTATCGCCAGGGCTCTCGTTAATGAACCTGATGTTATCATTGCCGATGAACCCACTGGAAACCTGGATCCGGCCAATACTTATGATATTGTTCAAATATTACAAAAAATCAACGATCTCGGAACGACCGTGATTCTCGCTACTCATAATAAGGGTATAATCGATCTATTAAGCCGGCGGGTTATAGTCTTGGAACAAGGAAGAGTGGTCCGCGACGATAGAGCCAGCAAATATTCCGTATAGAATTTAACTATTGCAAATGACTAAGAAAATAATGTTTTGGACGAAATTAAAAAGAGTTCTGCGCACAGGCTTTTTCAATTTTTGGAGAGACAGCACTGTGACGCTGGCCTCTCTTTTAGTGATGATGGTAACCCTCTTGGTCATTGGTCTCACTTCATTTTCCAGTGCTATTCTTGAAAACACTCTTACTGAATTGAGAAACAAGATTGATATCAATGTCACTTTTGTCACTACGGCGAAAGAAGAAGATATTCTCAATATAAAACAAACGATTGAATCTCTGCCGGAAGTTCTTCTGGCCACATATATTTCACGCGAAGAAGCACTAACTCTTTTCAAGGAAAGGCATTCGACCGACCAAGTCATTCTTTCGGCCTTGGATGAACTCGGGGAAAATCCTCTCGGGGCAGTTTTAAATATTCGGGCCAGAGAACCGTCGCAGTATGCTTCTGTTGCCGAATTTCTTGAGAGCGACAATGTCCTTTCTTCTGATGGTCTGACTATTATTGACCGAATAAATTATTTCCAAAATAAAGCGGCTATAGATAAATTAATCGGCATAATCTCTTCAGCCGATCGATTAGGATTTATCTCAATGCTCTTTTTCGTTATCATAGCTATTTTGATAGCATTCAACACCATTCGTCTGACGATCTATCTCGCTCGAGATGAGATCAGTGTCATGCGGCTAGTGGGTGCCTCGACTACTTATATTCGGGGACCCTTCGTCGTTGTTGGCGTTATTTACGGAGTGGTAGCTGGTATTTTGACCCTGCTTCTTCTTCTTTTCCTGACATACTGGTTTGCCAGTACGAGTGAGAGTTTCTTTATTGGCTTCAATATTTTCTCTTATTACTTGCGTCATTTTGCAGAGATCGCTCTTATCATTATGGTTTCCGGAATTTGTATCGGAGCCCTTTCAAGCACGCTTGCCATCCGAAAGTATCTTAAAGTATAATTAAAAAATATGAACAATAAAGCGATTGGGTGCTACTGTTCTATGGGTAATCATCGCGCTGTGGTGGTCGAAGAATTTACGGTTCGCTAATTACGCCCTCTCAATCATTAGAAAAAGATGGATGTAAAAACAATCAAATTTGAATCTGCGCCAGAATATAAACATCTGGAAAGTAAGCCAGTGGCCTTTTTTTGCTCCGAATATGCTTTGGACGAAGATAGTCCAGTATATGCCGGAGGCCTTGGTGTTTTGGCGGGTGATTTTATTCTCCAAGCATCTCAAGATGGGGTGCCCTTTGTGGCCTTGGGTCTATGGTATGGAGGACCTCTAAAAAAAGGAGGTGAAAATAAATACTCAAAAATAGAAGAAGATGGTGTTCCCGTAGTCATAGAAGTCATGAGTGGTGATGAAGTCATCAAGGCTCACATATGGGCGCGCCGCTTTGGCAAAAGCGTCTATCTTTTTCTTTTGGACAGCAATATTGATGAGAATTCTATAGAAATTAAAATAACTAGCGATAGTCTCTACGATTCGAACGCTGGAACAAGTATGAAGCAAAAAGCACTACTCGGTATCGGTAGTGTAAAAGTTCTCACGAGGCTTGGCATCAAACCGAGTATCTATCATCTCAATGATGGTCATACCGCTTTTGCCGGCATAGAAATTATCATAAGACATATGGCAGATAACGGGATTAAAGATGTGGGAGAAACGGCAGAATCTATCAAGGAAAAAATTGTAGCAACGAAACATACTATCTTCTCTGAAGCCGGGCCGACCATATCGGAAGAAGATTTTAGAGCTCTTGTCGGACCATATTGCCAGCAAAACAAAGTTTCTGTGGATGATATTTATAAACTAGGGGAGAGTACTTATGGCGGAAATATTTTTTCAACCACTCAATTCATCTTGAGTTGCGCCAAGAGACAAAACGGCGTCAGTGTTTTGCATACAGAATTTGAAAAACTGACCCATCCCAACAGTATTCTTTTCCCCATTACTAATGGCGTCCATGTTGGCCGATGGCAAGCAAAAGAATGGCAGAGCGGCTTAGAGAGCGGAAAAGTTCTTATGCCGGGTGAAATTTGGAAAATAAAAAGGAATTTGCGCGAGCGTCTAACAAATTTCGTGTTGGAAAAGACAGGAGTAAAACTTGACCCCGATGCTTGCACCATTGTATGGGCGAGAAGGTTTGCCCCTTATAAGCGACCGGAATTATTATTCTCCGACCTTGAGCGTTTGAAGAAAATTTGCTCAAATAGCGCGAATGTCCAATTTATTATTTCCGGTAAAGCTTATCTATCAAACGAAACATCACTGGGGCTCATTAACAAAATTAAGGCCATAATACTTGACCCAGTATTAAAAAATAAGATTGTTTATCTTGATGATTATTCCGTGGAGGTGGCTAAAGAATTGGTTTTTGGCGCAGATGTTTGGCTCAATACTCCGGAATATGGTTTTGAAGCATCTGGCACAAGTGGTATGAAAGCCGGACTAAACGGCGCGATTCAGTTAAGCATATCTGATGGGTGGATCGACGAAGTCGATTGGTCAGGTAAAGGATTTATTTTGCCTGTGGAAGAAACTGGAAAGGCACTTTATGAGATTATTGAAAATAAAATCGTACCGCTATTTTATAATAGGGATAATAAAAATCTGCCACTTGAATGGATTGAATATATGCGAAAAACTCAAGAAACCGTCGAATCTAATTTTACGGCCAAACGAATGCTTAAAGATTATTTGACCAAAGCCTACATGGTAATCTAGACAAAATATGATACAATGGAACATCTAATGAACATTTTCAAGACTAAGAAAGGTCTTAAAATTCTCTTCATTGCTACCGAAGCCGCGCCATTTGTAAAAGTGGGTGGCCTTGGAGAAGTAATGAAATCATTGCCGAATGCCCTGAATAAACTCGGCTACGACGCCAGGGTCTTCATACCAAAATACGCGACCATCGATACGCAGAAGTTCAATATGAGAGAAGAAATGCGCGATATACGCGTTGAGAGCGGTGACAAGGATCTTTACGGTATTTTGATCTCTAATGTCCTCCGCCATGACGGCGAGAATGGTTCCATCACATATTTTCTGGAAAATATGGAATATTATGAGAAACGCGCCAATGTTTACGGCTACTTTGATGACACAGCGCGCTGGATACTGCTTTCCAAGGCGGCGCTGGAATTTGTCAGAAGATCTAAATGGCGCCCGGATGTCATTGTCGCGTCAGACTGGCAGACCGGTTTTATTCCCAATTTGGTTCATGCTGATTATGAAGGCGATCCTGTTTTGTCAAAGATTCCGATCGTATTTTCCATACACAATTTAAGATACCAGGGCGTGTTTAATCCAGTGTTTGTTTCTGAAATGGACTCTGATTCTGGTCAAAAGAAGATTCCCGATTTCTTTGATCAAGCTGCTCTGAAACTAAATGGCATGCGTCGAGGAATAATGTATGCCGATGTCATTAATACCGTATCACCAACATATGCGCGGGAAATAATGAGAGAAGAATTCGGCGAAGGCTTGAATAAACTCATCAACGAAAGGAAATCAAGATTATTTGGT
>Ga0210044_10006303_pt1 | contig 15710 bp, 15 predicted proteins | sample CryGey13umfilter_2_FD_183959 | JGI IMG/M metagenome (GOLD analysis project Ga0210044, IMG submission 183959) | Groundwater microbial communities from aquifer in Utah, USA - Crystal Geyser 4/9/14 3 um filter (SPAdes) (version 2) | ecosystem: Environmental > Aquatic > Deep subsurface >...
CCATTTTTCTTGGTAAATCCTTTGCTACAGTAAAAGCATTTTTTTTATTCATAACCTTTGATTTAATTTTAAGCCAACAATGATAAGCCTTTTCAAAGATTTTAGCCTAAAAAATGTCCATTAAGCCAAAAAATATAAATTTATTTTTAAATTTTTTTCTCGCTCGACTATGCCGAGTGAGAACTGTTATTTCTGCATTAGTTGTTAAAAACAACAGGAATATCACTCACTCGGCATAGCCGAGCGAGTGGGGAAGGGGAAATGGGGAAAGTTAAAATATGTTAATTATTAAAATAATTGAACCGATAACAATTATTGTCAAAACTAGAGTTATAATAAGTTTATAAATTCGTTGTTTATCTTCCTTTAATCTAATTTCCTTTAATTTTAATAAAAGTATCTCGCTTTCTATTGGGGTTAATTTTTTTATTTCAATAGGTTCTCCTTTTTTATAGATTGTATTGTCTCTTGAAAACGGTGTGTGCTTGTTTTTTCTTCTACTGTTGTTTTTCATTGAAGCAATCATTGCTGCGATATGTCCTTCTCCACCCATTTTTATTTATTTAGTTTTTTTACGCAATTTACCAAAATAGGTTTTTCATTCCAATCAGTTGTAGCAAAAACATACTGTTCACCACCATCTTTTAACTTTAATTTCTTTTTTACTTGTTCTACGCTATCTTTAAAATTGCGGCAACTTACATTGGCTTTTTTTAACCCTAATTTACTAAAATCTTTAGGTTGGTAGTTAAGCACACTTTTAATTTCAAACACTCTTCCTGGAAAATTAGCAACGAGTTGTTGGGAAGTATATAAATGACTGTTTGTGGCTATTTTTTTGAGCTGAAATTGTTTTCCAACAGCATTAAATGCTCCAGCTTTTAATACAGCAACATTGGGCTCGTATAGGAATTTTTCTGGCAAAAAATATTCAGAATTTGTAGCCTTTTCTTGTTCAAAAGTAAAATCAAAAAATTGATTGATTTTGCTCAAATTTACACAGTGAATTTGTGGCTCAACTTTCTTATTATTTTCTAATAAATACAACACCTCTTTGCAGTCATTATCGACAGCAATTACCCAAACATTGGTAACGAATTTTAAATCTTTTAAAGTAAGTTTAATGTCTAATAAAGGTGCTGTTTTAATCAGAATTTTATCAGTAATTTTAAAGATTTCAGGTGCAAGTTCTACGATGTTTGGCGTACATTCGTCTAACTTAAAAACTCGTTTATTTTCATTTCTTCTACTGGGGTCAATGTAAATAAAATCGAATTTAGTTTTCGTTTTTTTTAAACAATCTTCGGCTGGTGAATAGATGGTTTTTATGTTTTTTGCTTCTAAAAAAGTAAAATTATTTTTGGCGATTTCAAATACGTCTTTGTTTTGCTCTACATAATTTACCTGTTCTATTTTTTTAGAAAAATAATACGCATCAACACCAAAACCACCTGTTAAATCAAGCATACTTTTGCCTTTAACTAATGTGCTTTTATAAATAGCTGTTGCTTCTGAGGAGCATTGTTCCATCGCTAATTTTAAAGGATAAATGATTGATTTATTGTTATAAAATTCAGGAAGTTTAGTTTTTGCTTTTTGCAAGCCATTAATTTGGTTCAAAATAAATGTTGCATCCAACTCAGGTTTTTTGCTTAATAATAATGCAATTTCAGCGAGGGATTTATGGAGGTTTTGTTGAATGAATTTTATAGTGTTCATTTCTTTTGTATTCGTCATTGCGAACGACCGTAGGGAGTGAAGCAATCTGTCAAATAGGAATAAGATTGCTTCATTTCGTTACACTTCATTCGCAATGAACTGTAGTTATTGTGTCAAAGCATATTGAATAATGTTAGCACCCATTTTTAATGCTTTAGTTCTGTTTTCTTCCGAATCATTGTGTACTTCGGCATCTTCCCAACCATCACCCAAATCACATTCAAAATCATAAAAACAAACCAAGCGACCTTCATAAATTAATCCAAAACCTTGAGGAGGTTTGTCATCGTGTTCATGAATTTTTGGCAAACCATTGCTAAAATCATAGTACTGATGATAAATGGGATGGGAGAATGGAAGTTCTACCAACTCCAACTCTGGAAAAACTTTTTTTAGTTGTGGTCGGATAAACTTATCAATCCCATAATTATCAGAAATGTGCAAAAACCCTCCACCAATTAAGTAATTTCTTAAATTTTCTGCTTCATCGCCATTAAAAATAATGTTACCATGCCCAGTAATATGTACAAAAGGATAGTTAAAAATTTCAGAGCTGCCAACTTCAACTATCGCTTGTTCGGTATTGATGTTGGTTTGTAAGTTTTTATTGCAATAGCTAATTAAGTTGGGTAACGATGTTTCTAAATTGGCATACCAATCGCCACCACCATTGTATTTGATTAATGCAATTTGATAGCTGGATGTTTGGCTAAAAGAAATTATTGAGAGAAGTAGAAAAAATAGGATTAGAACTCCTCTTAAATATAAGATTGCTTCAACTCTTTTCGCAAAGAGTTTCGCAATGACGGTTGAATTAAAAGTTCTATTCATTTATCAAATTAAAAGTAGTACAAGCTACAACTCCTGCTGTTTCTGTTCGTAATCGACTATTTCCTAAAGTTATAGGTTCAAATCCATTGTCAATTGCTAAGGCGACTTCTTGCAGACTAAAATCGCCTTCAGGACCGATTAAAATTAATACATTTTCTCCTTTAATGCAACAATCTTTCAGGTGTTTTTGATTTTGTTGGTAACAATGAGCAATCAACTTTTTACCAGTGAATGATGTTGTTATTAGGTCGTTGTAATTTCTTAACTCATTTATTTTTGGTAAAGTGGCTTTTAACGATTGTTTCATTGCAGCAACGGCTGTTTTATACAGTCGTTCAGTTTTTAAGTGTTTTCTTTCGGAATGTTCGCATATAATAGGTGTGATTTCGGTAATGCCTATTTCGGTACATTTTTCTATCAACCATTCTAATCGTTCATTGTTTTTTGTTGGGGCAATGGCAATGTGCAAATTGGGTTTAGTAATTACCTCTTTATTGATTTTTACTAGTTGCACTTCACATTTTTTTGGATTATCATCAACAATAATTGCTTCATAAAAATTTCCTTTTCCATCAATTAATTGAATAGCATCACCAATAGTTAAACGAAGAACTCGAATGGCGTGTTTGGATTCACTTTCATTCAAAGTGAAGCTGTTTTTATCAGCTATTTCTGGCGTATAAAATAAATGCATAACGGTTACAAAATACTGCAAAATTTGGGAATAAAAAAAGGAGTTGAATGTTCAACTCCTTTTTAAATGAATTATCAACTATTAATGAATTTCTAAATCAAAAGGCATACGAGCCATTATCCCTGTTTGGTTGGACATGGTTTGCATTTTTTGATAGTATTTGTAATTTTCTCCCAACTTATTTTTTATCATTCTTGCCTCCACATCGCCAGAAAGTTCTTTCATTAATTCTTCAAATGCGTCAGGTCTTATTGGGTATTCTTCAATTTCATAAGCAGTTAATTTTGCCAATCCTTTCGCAATGTCGATGGCTTTATTTAATCCGCCAATTTCATCCACCAAACCAATTTCTTTGGCATCATTACCTGCCCAAACTCTTCCTTGACCAATGGAATCAACTTGCTCTTTAGTCATTTTTCTGCCTTCAGCAACTTTGGTAATAAAATCATCATAAATTTTCTCAACACCTATTTGTATGATGTCTTTTTCTTCAGCTGTTAAAGGTCTAAAAACAGTCATAATATCTCCGTGAGTATTTGTTTTAACATCATCAAAAGTAATTCCTAATTTATTATTAAAGAAACCTTGCATGTTTGGAATAACGCCAAAAACTCCAATAGAACCAGTAATAGTTGTTTCATCGGCAACAATTTTATCAGCCGCACAAGAAATATAATATCCACCTGAAGCAGCAACATCACCCATTGAAACAACAACTGGCTTTGCTGCTTTAGCTAAAACAACTTCTCTCCACATAATATCAGAAGCCAACGCACTTCCTCCAGGAGAATTTACTCTTAAAACGATTGCTTTCACATTTTTATCCAATCTTGCAAGTCTTATTGCTTCGGAAATGGTTTCAGAACCCATATCATCTTTGGTGCTTTTCCCGCTAACAATGTTACCACTAGCGTAGATAATGGCAATTTTGTTTTCAGAGGTTAACTTTTTCTCTGAATCTGGCAATTTAGCATGGGTATATTTTCCTAAACCTATAAAATTTATTTCATCATTTTCACTAATGGCTAATCTTTTTCTAAGTTCAGCAAGTAATTGGTCTTTATAAATTACCTCATCAACAAAATTGTATTTTTTAGAATCGTTGGCATCTTGAATTTTAAGACTATCAGCCAACATATTTATTTCATCTATTTTAAAATTTCTACTTGTTGCAACTTGATTTAACCAATTTTCCCAAACGGTATTTAATAATTTTTGCATTTGTTCTCGGTTAGAATCACTCATTTTATCTAGCATAAATGGTTCAACTGCACTTTTAAATTTACCATGTCGAATAATTTGAACATCAATTTCTAATTTTTCTAACATATTTTTAAAAAACATCAATTGAGTTGCTAAACCTCTTAACTCTACTATTCCAGCAGGGTTTAAAAAAACTTTATCAGAAATAGAAGCCAAGTAATAAGTTTTTTGAGTATAAACTTCAGCATAACTAATGATCCATTTTTTTGATTTTTTAAAATCAGCTAATGCATTTCTTATTTCTTCTACTGTTGCCATTCCAGCATCTAATGAAGTTAAATCCAAATAAATTCCTTTAATACGATTATCGTTTTTGGCTTTTTCAATGTTTTTAAGAATATGGTCTAATCCAATATTCTCTTCAGCTTCAAAAGTTTCAAAGTTAAAATTTTCAAAAGGATTATCAGAAGTTCTATCTTGTATCGTATTTTCTAACTTAATTTGTAGAACAGAATTATCCTTTACTTTAGCTATTTTAGTACTATCTCCAGAAGCAGAGGAAATTAAAGCTCCAACTATAACGAAAAATAGAATAAAAAAGATAAAAAAAGAAAGTAACATGCCAATCATACTGGCAAACATAAATTTGAAGAATTGTTTCATTTTGAATAAAATTTTAGTTGTTTTACATTTACAAAAATAGAGTTAGAAGTTAATAGTTTTTTTGGATAATACACCAATGGTTGTAGGAATTGATAAACGGAAAGAATGAGCAAACAAGTAGTTTTTTCTTTAGGAGGCAATGTGGGTAATGTTAGTCAAACATTTTTGAAGGCAATTAATAGCTTAGAAAAAAAAGTTGGGAAGCTCATCAAAAGTTCTACTATATATACTACAAAAGCTTGGGGAATAGAAAATCAACCTGATTTCATCAATCAAATTGTAATATTTAAAACACAATTATTGCCTCACGAAGTTCTGATAAAATGTTTGCAAATAGAAAAAGAATTGGGTAGGAAAAGAATTGATGGGGAAAAATGGCAACAACGTGTTATCGACATTGATATTTTATTTTATGAAAGTGAAATTATTAATTTCAACAACTTAATAATTCCACATCCTTATTTACATCAGCGAAATTTTGTTCTCTTTCCATTAGCCGAATTAATGCCTGAATTTATACATCCTTTATTAAGAAAAACGATAGCAGAACTAAAAAAAGGTTGTCAAGATAACTTAAAGGTTATCAAATTATTGGCATAAAAAGTAGAGATAATGTTAAATAGTTTTTTAAATATTAAAAGTATTGACTATCATTGCAGTTGAATTTAATAAAAATAAATAGATTTTAAAAGAATAACCTATATAAAAGATGAAAAATCGTAACTTAAAATTGTTAGCATTAGTTGCTGTCGCAGCAACTACGTTTATGGCTTGTAACCCTTTAAATAAAATGGTTAAAAGGCAAGCTGAAGTTAATTATGAATTAACTCCAAATCCTGTTGAAATGCATGGCGATACCATTGCAATTACTTTTTCTGGAAGTTTTCCTGCAAAGTATTTTAACAAAAAGATTTCAGCTGTTATTACTCCTGTTTTGGTTTATGGTGAAAATTCTGAATCATTTACTCCATTAAAATTAAAAGGTGAAGTTTCTGAAGCAGAAGGAACAACAATTAATTATGAAAAAGGTGGTAATTTTTCTCATGCTGCAAAAATTCCTTACAAAGATGGAATGGAAGCTGCAATTGTTGAATTAAGAGTTACTGGTTCATACAAAACAAAAACAAAAGATTTAGATCCACGAAAAGTAGCTGATGGAACCATTATTACTCCTAAATTGGTAATGTCTTCTGATAAAGCTATTGCTGGAGCTGACAAAATGGTGAAATTCAATTTAGAAAACAACAGTGTTGATATTCATTATTTAGTTAACAATTCGGTTGTGAGATCTGGTGAGATGACTGATGCTGATATTAAAGATTTAAAAGCAAAATTAAAAGGTTGGCAAGAAAATGTTAAAATGGAATTTAACAGTTTAAATATCGAAGCTTATGCTTCACCTGAAGGTGAATTAAGTAAAAACGAGAACTTAGCGAATGAAAGAGCAACTTCTGCTGCAAAAGCAATTGAAGGAATGCTTAAGTCTGCTAAAATTACTTTACCTGAAACAGGATTTACAACTGCTACTGGTAAAGGTGAAGACTGGACAGGATTTAAATCATTAATGACTGCATCTGATATTAAGGATAAAGAATTAATCATTAGAGTATTGGAAACTTACCAAGATGGTGAAAAAAGAGAAACAGAAATTAAAAATTTAGCGGCTACTTATACCGAAGTTGCTAAAAAAGTACTTCCTGAATTAAGAAGAGCTCAATGTAATTTAGTAATGAAACATAATAATTTAACTGATGATGAGCTTAAAACATTAGTTGATACAAAAATTGATTCGTTAGACGTTGAACAAATGTTGTACGCAGCTACTTTATATAATGATGTAGCTAAAAAAGAATCTATTTACAAAAGTGTTTCTTCTATCCATGCAAATGATTGGAGAGGACCAAACAATGTTGGATTTATTTATGTTTCTCAAAATAAATTAGCCGATGCAAAAGCAGAATTTGATAAAGCTAATGGTCTTTCAGCCAACAATCCTATTGTTCAAAATAACTTAGGAGTTATTGAACGATTAAATGGAAACTTAGATGCCGCTATGGATTATTACAACAAAGCATCGGGTGCTGGTAAAGAAGTTGCTCAAAACAAAGGAATAATTAACATCATTAAAGGTGATTATGCTGGGGCTGTTTCTAATTACTCAGGAGTAAATTCATTTAATGCAGCTTTAGCACAATTGTTAAATAAAAACAATTCTATTGGAGCTGTTATTGACGGTTCTGACGATAAAGATGAAGCTCTTTCATATTACTTAAAAGCAATTGCAGGTGCAAGAAGTGGTGATAATGATATGATGATTAATAATTTAAAAACTGCAACATCTAAAGATGCTGCTTTAAAAGCTAAAGCAAAAACTGATGCTGAGTTTATTAAATCTAGAGCTAACGCAGATTTTCAAGCTGCTGTAAATTAAAAAAAATAATTAACCCTATTAGGAAAAAAAGGCTTCTGAAATTGCTCAGAAGCCTTTTTTTTAATACTTTTACTCAAGTATTACCACTAACTATTATTATTTAGCTTACTATGAAAAAAATATTATATTTATGTTTAATTGTAGTTTCTTCTACTATTATTTCTTGTGCTCAAGAACAGTGTGAATGTCAACAAGATGGAAATAATATTACTTATACAAATGACGATGCCAAAGATGCTGGTGTTGATTTAGCAACTTATTGCGAAGGATTAGATGGAGTTGTTAAATTGTCGAATCCAACAAATCAATGTACTTTACAATAATCAAATTAATTTTTTTATACAGAACTTAACTTAGTAACATTAAAAATAAAAACAATGAAAAAATCTTTATTATTTGCCCTAATTTTAGGTGGAGTTTTAGCTTTCACATCATGTGCTGATGAAGAATGTGTTTGTGATAATGGAGTAACAATTACTCAAGCTGATGCTGACGATTCTGGAATATCCTTAAGTGAAGCATGCGATTATGCAGGAACAGGTGGTGCCAGCTGTTCAATGAAATAATAACCATAATTAGGTTAAGCATATAAAAAAATAAATTTTTTTTTTGATATTAAAAATATTTCTTATCTTGCACCCTGAATTATTAACTTAACTAAATTATTATGAAAAAATTATTATTATTCGCTATCATCGTAGGAGGGTCTATAGCTTTTACTTCATGTAGCAAAAAAGAATGTACATGTACTGTTGGTGGAGCTTCCGAAAGTTTCACTGAAGATGATTTGCCATCAGGATCTGCTTCTGTAGAGGAGTATTGTGATGCATCAGATGCAGCGTATAAAGCACTTGGAATTGATGGAAGTTGCTCAATGAATTAATTAATTTATTTTAGATTTAAAAAGCTACCTTTGGGTAGCTTTTTTTTTGTAATGAATCTACTCTGCAGAAGAAGTTCCCTCCTAAAAAGAGCCTGCACTGAGCTAAGTCGAAGTGAGGGTTAGGGAGGTGTAAAAAAACAAATGAAAATAATAAATTATATATTAAGAATAATTGTTGGATTAGTTTTTATCTTATCTGGCATAGCTAAGTTGTTTCCCATAGAACCTTTTGAAATTGTATTTGTTGATTTAGGCGTTGCTAATTGGTTAACCGCACCTTTTTTAGCACGGTTTATTATCGCAGCTGAACTTTTTTTGGGATTATCCATACTTTTTAATGTTTGGCTAAAAAATAAAATTTATTATACCACCCAAGCTTCGTTAATAATTTTTACTGTTTACTTGATTTATTTATTAATTACCAAAGGTAATACTGCTGATTGTGGTTGCTTTGGCAACTTTTTACCACTTTCACCAATAGCTTCAATACTAAAAAATGGTGTTCTTTTTGGATTAATGGTCTTTATCAATAAAAAAAATACCTCCCGAGAAATCGGAACTAAAAAATGGTTACCATTACTATTTGTAGTAATAGCTTTTGTTTCAACCTTTTTATTAAACCGAGTTGGGTTGCATAACATACAAGGAATAGCTGTTAATAAACCAATAGATTTTTCCGAATTGCCACCTTTATACAAAACCAATCAAAAAGTTGATTTTTCAAAAGGAAAAAAGGTAGTGGCTTTTTTAAGTTACCAGTGCGAACATTGTATTAATGCTACCTCTAAATTAGTGCTATTGGATAGAGAGCAAAAAATTAATAATTTGTATTTGGTAATTGGTTCCAAAAAAGAAAAAGGGTTATTAGAATTTTTAGAAAAGACAAAACCCAACTTTCCATTTATTTGGATGAATGACGATACTTTTTTTAAATATAGTGGAGGTCGATTACCTGCTATCATTTATATGGAAGATGGTGTGATGAAGAAAAAATGGTATGGTGAATTATTCGATGTGGATGATATCGGTAACTATTTCATACATGAATAAAAATAGCGTATGGTACTTTTAATCAGATGAAATCAAAATTTTTTTGTTTTTTTTTCTATTTTTGTACTAAGTAAATTTATTAAAAGTAAAATTTATGAAATAAGTCATGAGCAAAATGCTCACCAACATCAATGAGTGTTCTATCCCGAATACTCGGGATGACCGATTTAATAAAAATAAAAAATATACATATGAAAAAAGTATTAATGGTATTAGGAGTTTCTTTAGGAGTTTTAATTTTTGCTAGCTGTAGTAAAAAAGAGTGTGTATGTGTTACTACATCTAGTGAAAACGGAGTAATTACTAGTTCTTCTACAACATCATCTAGTAATAGTGGGATACCAGGTCCAGTAGGCAATGCAACGGATAAAGAAACATGTAATCTTGGAGATTATTCTTCAACATACACTAGTGGAGGAACTACATATGAGGATAAAACGGAATGTGACTTAGATTAGAATAGTATCTTTCTGTTTTTGAGTTGATATACCGAAACCATCCGTCAGATGACGGCTGGTTTCAGTATATATGGGTGATTATTTTACTTCCTAAATTTTGTTGTTACATCCCAAATAACAATTCCTGCACAAACTGAAATGTTTAAAGAATGTTTAGTTCCTTGTTGAGGTATTTCAATCACCAAATCACTTAAATTAATTGCTTCTTGCTCAACGCCACTCACCTCATTACCAAAAATGATGGCTATTTTCTCATTTTTTTTTAGATAGAAATCAATTAATGGTACACTGTTTTCTGTTTGTTCAATTGCGGCAATTTGATAACCTACTTTTTTTAATTCTTTTATTGCTTCAATGGTAGTATTAAAATATTTCCAATGAACAGTTTCGGTGGCTCCTAATGCAGTTTTTTGAATTTCACGATGAGGAGGTTGTGCCGTGATACCACATAAATAAATAGCTTCAATTAAAAAAGCATCGGCAGTTCTAAAAATTGAACCAATGTTGTTTAAACTCCTAACATTATCCAAAATAATAATAATAGGTGATTTTATAGTAGATTTAAATTCATCAACCGAAATACGATTTAACTCATCATTTCTTAATTTTCTGTTCATCTTAAAAATGAATATTGTTTAATGATTATTGGATAATACATTTTTGATTTAGGAAACAAAACTACTCAAATTAAAAACTTTGTTACTATATAGCAGATTAATACATTCTAATTCAAAAGCTAAAAAACACATTACAAAACTTTAAACCATATAGTTAAATAGATTGGACTTTAAAGATAAAAGTATTACATAAACAAGAATTTTAAACATAGAATCAACTATATAAAGCGAAGCTTCTATGTTTACTTTTTGTGCTAAAACCTATGTAACTATGTGATTAAAAAATACTGCTGAGTAATTACAATACTTTTAACTATTTACAAATGGGAGAAAAACATTATTTCTATTAACAATTAGAAGCATTTCTGTTTATAACTAATCGGTTATTTATCGAGTTGTTTTTATTCATTCAATTAAGTTTGTATGAAAGCAAATAAATAACATTCATTTTTATTTCGGTGTCAATACTAGAAGAAAAAGAAACTCCTTTAATGAAGCAATACAATAGTATTAAGGCGAAATATCCTGATGCACTGTTGTTGTTTAGAGTGGGAGATTTTTATGAAACTTTCGGAAAAGATGCGATAAAAGCTTCCAGCATATTAGGAATTGTATTAACAGCCCGCAATAATGGTGGTGCCAAATTGGAGTTGGCAGGTTTTCCACATCACTCTTTAAATTCTTATTTACCAAAATTAGTAAGAGCGGGGTTTAGAGTAGCAATTTGTGACCAATTAGAAGCCCCAAGCAAGGAAAAAAAAATAGTAAAAAGAGGAGTAACAGAGTTGGTAACTCCTGGCGTTACTTTCAATGACCATATTCTTGATAATAAAACCAATAATTTTTTAGCTGCTATACATTTTGATGCAAAACAATGTGGCGTTGCTTTTTTAGATGTTTCAACTGGTGAATTTTTAGTTGGAGAAGGTTCTGTAGAATACATCGAAAAACTGTTGCACGGTTTTAAGCCAACAGAAATTCTTTTTCAACGCAATAAGAAAAAACAATTTTTAGAAACTTTTGGTGATCAATTTTATACTTTCTGTTTAGATGATTGGGCTTTTGCACTAGATTTTGGAAATGAAATTCTACAAAAACAATTTGAAACGACTAGCTTAAAAGGTTTTGGAGTAGAGAATTTAAACGCTGCAATTTGTGCAGCAGGTGCGGCTTTACATTACTTATCTGATACACAACACGACAAAACAAAACACATTACCAGTATTTCACGAATTGAAGAAGATAAATATGTTTGGTTGGATAGATTTACCATACGTAACTTAGAGTTAATCTATTCTCCTAATGAAAATGCCAAAACATTAATTGACGTGTTGGATTACACTATTTCACCGATGGGCTCTCGAATGCTGAAAAGATGGGTAGCTTTACCATTAAAAGAAATAAAACCCATTAATGATAGATTGGACGCTGTTAATGAATTTGTTCACCAAAAACAACTTTCTCAAAGTTTAACCAATAATATTAAAGAAATAGGCGATTTAGAACGATTGATTTCTAAAGTTGCAACAGCTCGAATTAATCCTAGAGAAGTAGTACAACTTAAAAGAGCATTAACTGCCATTAACCCTATTCAACAAGCATGTTTTTCATCCAATAATGAATCCCTAAAAAAGATTGGAGAACGATTGAATCCTTGTTCTTTAATAAAAGATAAAATTGAGAAATACATTCAAGAAGAAGCTCCAGTTGCGATTCAAAAAGGGAATGTAATTAATAATGGAGTTGCTGAAGAATTAGATGATTTACGTAATATTTTGAACTCAGGCAAAGATGCCTTAATTGAAATTCAAGAACGTGAGATTGAAAAGACAGGTATTTCAAGTCTAAAAATTTCCTTTAATAATGTTTTTGGGTATTATATAGAGGTAAGAAATACACATAAAGATAAAGTGCCAGAAAGTTGGCACCGTAAACAAACACTCACTCAAGCTGAACGCTACATTACCGAAGAACTAAAAGAATATGAATCGAAAATAGTAGGGGCTGATGAAAAAATTCTTGAATTAGAAACACATCTTTTTAATGATTTAGTTTTAGAGTTAGCAGATTACATTGTTCCTATTCAATTAAATGCTGCATTAATTGCTCAACTAGATTGTCTATTATCTTTTGCAACACTTGCTGTTGCTCAACATTATACGAAGCCAGAAATTAACGATTCAAAAATTATTGATATAAAAAATGGAAGGCATCCTGTAATTGAACAACAATTACCAATAGGTGAGGAGTATGTTGCCAATGATGTGTATTTAGATGATACTACTCAACAAATAATAATGATAACTGGACCAAATATGTCGGGTAAATCTGCTCTATTAAGACAAACAGCATTGATTACATTAATGGCTCAAATAGGCTCTTTTGTCCCTGCAACACATGCTAAAATTGGATTGGTTGATAAAATATTTACTAGAGTTGGAGCTTCAGATAATATTTCTCAAGGAGAATCTACTTTTATGGTAGAAATGAATGAAACGGCAAGCATTTTAAATAATTTATCGGATAGGAGCTTAATCTTGTTGGATGAAATTGGAAGAGGAACAAGTACTTACGATGGAATTTCAATAGCTTGGAGCATTGCAGAATATTTACACGAACATCCTACCAAAGCAAAAACATTATTTGCTACACATTACCACGAGTTAAACGATATGACCAATAGTTTTAAAAGAATAAAAAACTTTAATGTTTCTGTAAAAGAAATTAGTAATAAGATTATTTTTTTAAGAAAATTAGTGCAAGGTGGTAGTAATCATAGCTTTGGAATACATGTTGCAAAAATGGCGGGAATGCCCAATAAAATGATTGATAGAGCGAAAGAGGTATTAAAACAATTGGAAAACTCCCATGTTGGAAGTAATTCTTCTAAAAAAGTGAAGACAAAAATTGATGTTGAAGACATGCAACTCAGTTTTTTTCAATTAGATGATCCTATTTTAGAGCAGATAAAAGAAGAATTGATTAATATCGATATAAATACGCTTACACCTGTTGAAGCACTGATGAAACTGAATGAAATTAAGAAAAGTGTTGGAGGGTGATGTGAATGAATGTTAATTGAATTTTACTTTCAATAATATGGAATGATAAAACCTAGTTTAATTGAGGGGTAGTTTCGTTTAACGTACTTGTTGGAAACATTTTTAAATGTTTCTTACATTGTGTTAAACGAAATTAGTTGTTTTTTAGGAGAAAGTCAAGTTTTTTTAACCGCTAAAAATGCCTGTGGTTTTTGTGTTCGTTTTTTAATAAACTATTCGTCTTTTAATCCTTTAGACTTACGATAAAGAAATGAATTAAAAATGTTTCTTTTAGCAAAACGAAATTGTTTGTCGGAATTATTAAATTTTGTAAATACATTTTTTGAAACTCCAAAGTACTCATAAGTGGTTCCATCTAAAAAAGAAATCTCCAACATTAATCCTTTTAGTTTGTAATCAGCAATGCCAGACTCAGAAATAGTAATGTTGTAGTCTTCTAAATTAGCAGCTTTTGTTTCAGGAGCAATACTTACCAAAAAGTGATAACCGTCAATAACTTTACGACTTATAGTTTCTGCCTCTACAACTTTTTCGTCTCCTTCTTGAAATTTATCAGGATGCCATTCTTTTACTAAATTTCGGTAGGTAGTTTTAAGTGTTTTAAGCGAAATTTCATCTTCAACGTTAAACAGTTTTTTGTATTCAGTAATTCGTTTCATAATTATTTTTGAAGCGGCGAATATACAGGTTTTAAAGTGAGAAATTCATTAATTAGTAAGATGAAGTGGCATTGAACTATCATTTTGGCACTTGGAAAAGTATTTTGTTGTGTAAAATTCTGTTATAAATACTTAACATTGATACAAATACGCTTACGCTTCTAGAAGCACTGATAAAATTGAATAAAATAAAAAAAGTGTTGGAGTGTAGTTGATTTTTAATATTGATTTTAGGAATCAAAGAGCAACCAAATTAAAATTTACACGTCTTAGTTTTTTAAGATGTTCGATATTATATTTGCTTAATGAAAAATTTTAAGAATTCTGTTTTATTTATTACTTTTTTATTTCCTCTCTTTTGTTTTGCACAACCTACTATTGTTTTAATTTCTGATGGAAGCGTTCAAACTTGCAATGGGATTTTATATGATACTGGTGGGCAAGGTGCTTCTGGTTATCAAAACAATGAAAGTTTTACCATAACCATTTGTCCAGATGTGCCTGGTGATGTAGTTACTTTAGTATTTAATAATTTTGCATTAAGTACAACAAATACAGCAACACCTCCTGCAAATAATATGGATAATATAACCATTTATGATGGCAACTCTGTTGCTGCACCTACAATGGGAACCTATACTGGCAATCAATTACAATCGATAATTGTTTCAACAACTGTTTTTAATACTTCAGGTTGCTTAACGCTTGTTTTCAATTCCAATAGTGCTGGAGTTGGAGTTTTTTCGGCAACTATCACTTGTTCAACCCCTTGTCAACCACCAACTGCTTTATTTTCATCTCCTATTGTGGCTCAAAACCCTCAAAAAATATGTGATGGAGAATCCATCACCTTTAATGCATCAGGTTCAACCGCTCAAGCTACATTTAATATTGTTGACTACATATTCGATTTTGGAGATGGTGTTATTGATACTTTACAAACCCCAATTGTAACACATACTTTTAACAATGGTCCAGGTGAATATCTTGTCAATTTAAATGTAGTCGATGATAATGGTTGTAGCAATATGAATTCTGAAATTATCAAAGTTTGGGTTAGTACTATTCCTATTTTTAATACTTCTATGACTGATACTACAATATGTTTGGGAGAGTCTGCTTGCTTAGATGGAACTCCAATTACACCGGTAATGTACGTTCCAGCACCACAAGGCTCATTATCTGGTGGAACCTATTTGCCAGACGATGTTGGTCAGTGTTTTCATGCCACATTAGATTTTGGGTTTTTTACTCCTGGACAAACCTTAACTAATATTAATGATTTATTAGCAATATGTGTAGAAATGGAACATTCTTATATGGGAGATTTAGTCGCTTCTATCTACTGCCCAAACGGAACATCAGTTATTCTACATCAACAAGGAGGCGGAGGTACTAACTTAGGTGATCCTAATCAATTGGATGATTCTCTATTGATTG
>Ga0210044_10006304_pt1 | contig 15708 bp, 10 predicted proteins | sample CryGey13umfilter_2_FD_183959 | JGI IMG/M metagenome (GOLD analysis project Ga0210044, IMG submission 183959) | Groundwater microbial communities from aquifer in Utah, USA - Crystal Geyser 4/9/14 3 um filter (SPAdes) (version 2) | ecosystem: Environmental > Aquatic > Deep subsurface >...
CAGCGAGTTACGCGAGCAACCGGTGCAGGGCAACTTCGACCTGTTGCACTTGCAAGCCATTCACCAGCGACTTTTTTCCGATGTGTATGACTGGGCAGGGCAACTTCGCGTGGTGGAAATCCAGAAGGGCAATACCGACTTTGCCCGGCAAATGGTGATTGAAAGCGCAGCCAGCCAATTATTTGGGCAACTTGCCAAGGAGCAGCATTTGCACGGGCTTGATGCTGATCGGTTTAGCCAGCGATCTGGGCACTACCTGGGCGAAATCAATGTACTGCATCCCTTTCGGGAGGGTAATGGCCGGGCACAACGCGAATTCATTGCGCAACTTGCTTTGCAGGCCGGGCATCCGATTGACTGGACTGGCATCACCCAATCGGAAATGGTTCATGCATCCATTGCGGCCCATAACAGCGATGCTGCGGAGTTGGCGCGCTTGATTCGGCGTGCGCTTGTCCAATGAGAAGTTGCAGAGAAATTTGCAGAGAAACGCATGAAGCTGAAATTCAAAAAACAGGGCTACCAGACCAATGCCGTTGAAGCCGTGGCTTACCGCATGGATTCAGTCCGTGCGGTGGATGCTGGTGGCCAAGTGGTGACACCGTTGGAGTCAGCCGGTTTCAAAAATGCTGATCTGGCACAGACCCCCGGCCAGGTGCTGGAAAACATCCACGCGGTGCAGCGCAGGCAAAACCTGCCCCTGTCCGCCACGCTGCTCAAAACCAAGGTTTACGACATCAATCTGGACGTGGAAATGGTGAAGGCAGACCACCCTATTGACATCTACAGGTCGGCAGCGGCAACCTTGGCATGCTAGCACCCGCATGAAACTCATCGACAACATCAACGACCTGCTGGGTGACGACATCAAGCAGTCAGTCCAGCCGGGTGCGCGGCTCAAAATTGCCGCCTCAACCTTCTCCATTTATGCCTATGAGGCCCTGAAACGGGAGTTGGAGTCGGTCGAATCGTTCGAATTTATCTTCACCTCCCCGTCGTTCATGCCCGACGAGGCGACCGATGCCGCCAAAAAAGAGAGGCGCGAGTTCCACATCCCCAAGTCTGACACCGAGCGCAGCTTTTACGGCAGTGAGTTTGAAGTTCAGCTCAAAAACAAACTGACCCAGCGTGCTATTGCGCGCGAGTGTGCGGATTGGATGCGCCGCAAGGCCAAGTTCCGCTCCAACAGTGGTGCGGCCCCCATGCAGCAGTTTGCGGCGGTGCAGGCCGGAGTGTCGGCCACAGTGCCCAATGCCATTTACATGCCGCTGCATGGCTTTACTGCCGTGGATTTGGGCTACCAGCGCGGCAATGCGGTGTCCAACATCGTCAACAAGTTTGACGAACCCGCCAATACCAGTGTTTTTCTGAGTTTGTTTGACCAGATTTGGCGTGATCCCGACAAGCTGAAAGACGTGACCAGCCTGGTGTGTGAGCACATTGCGTCGGTGTACCAAGAGAATTCACCCGAGCGCATCTACTTTTTGATGCTGTACAACATCTTCAACGAGTTCCTGGAAGACCTCAACGAAGACGTGCTGCCCAACGACCGGACGGGCTACCTGGACACGTTGGTGTGGCAAAAGCTGTTCAACTTCCAGCGCGATGCCGCCACCGGCATCATCAACAAGCTGGAAACCTTCAATGGCTGCATTCTGGCCGACAGCGTGGGCTTGGGCAAAACCTTCACAGCCCTGGCCGTCATCAAATATTACGAGCTGCGTAACCGTTCGGTGCTGGTGCTGTGCCCCAAAAAGTTGGCCGACAACTGGCTGACCTACAACCGCAACCTCAAAACCAACATTTTCGCCAAGGACCGGTTCAGCTATGACGTGCTGTGCCATACCGACTTGCAACGTACCCGTGGCGAGTCGTTTGGCATGCCGCTCAACCGGGTCAATTGGGGCAATTACGACCTGGTGGTGATTGACGAGTCGCACAATTTTCGCAACAACGACGCGTACAAGGACAAAGAAACCCGCTACCAGAAGTTGATGAATTCGGTCATCAAACAGGGCGTGAAAACCAAGGTGCTGATGTTGTCTGCCACCCCGGTCAACAACCGCTTCAACGACCTGCGCAACCAACTGGCCCTGGCTTACGAAGGCAATGCCGGGCTGCTGGGTGACAAGCTGCGCACTGAAAAAGACATTGACGAGATATTCCGCCGTGCGCAAGCTGCGTTCAACAACTGGACCAAGTTGCCGCCAATTGAGCGCACCGCCAGCGCCATATTGGCCGCGTTGGACTTTGATTTTTTCGAGCTGTTGGACAGCGTCACCATTGCCCGATCCCGCAAGCACATCGAGACTTTTTACGACACCAAAGACATTGGCAACTTCCCTGAACGCCTCAAACCCCTGTCTTTTCATTGCCCGCTGACCCTGCGCACCGATGTGATTGGCTTCAACGACATCTTCAACCGGCTCAGCTTGTTGAAACTGGCCGTGTATGCGCCCGTGAGCTACATCCTGCCCAGCCGCAGCAAGAAGTACGAAGACATGTACGACACCACCGTGGGCGGTGGCGGTGGCAAGCTCAAACAGGCCGACCGCGAAAAAAGCTTGCAGGCGCTGATGACCGTCAATTTGCTTAAACGCTTGGAAAGTTCGGTCGCTTCGTTCCGGCTCACCTTGCAGAGCCTGCAAAGCAACCACCAGAATGCACTGGATAAGATCATCGCGTTCAAGAAATCGGGCAAGTCTGTGACGTTCACCGACCAAGCGATCGTGTTTGAAGACGCTGATTTTGATGATGAGACGCTGCCAGACCTGGATGACGTGAGCGATACGGGCAACACGGATGACAGCACCACGGGCGGCAAGGTCAAAATTGACCTGGGCGACATGGACTTGCCGTCATGGGAATACGACCTGAGCGCCGACTTGGGTGTGATTGACGGGCTTTTGGCCGAAATGGCCAAAATCACCCCCGCAGAGGACGCCAAGCTCCAACACCTCAAAGGCCAAATTGAGCACAAGCTGGCCAACCCCATTAATCCCGGCAACCGCAAGCTGCTGATATTCACCGCCTTTGCCGACACTGCCCACTATCTATATGAGAACCTGGCGGCGGGCTTGTTCCAGAAGCACGGCATCCATACCGGCAAAGTCACCGGTTCGTCCGAGCCCAAAACCACAATCCGTTTGGCGGCGAACCCTCGCCAGGGTGTGGATTTTCAGACCATGCTCACGCTCTTTGCGCCACGCGCCAAAGAAAAAGCGCTGACCATGCCCCATGAGCCGGGCGAGATTGACGTGCTGATCGGCACCGACTGCATATCCGAAGGCCAGAACTTGCAGGACTGCGACACGGTCATCAATTACGACATCCATTGGAACCCGGTGCGCATCATCCAGCGCTTTGGCCGGGTGGACCGTATCGGCTCACCCAATGCGCGCATCCAGTTGGTCAACTACTGGCCCGATATCAGCCTGGACGAGTACATCCGCCTGAAAGAGCGGGTCGAAAGCCGCATGATGATTGCCGACGTAACCGCCACGGGCGATGACAACGTCTTGTCCGCCCAGTCCAACGATGTGGCCTATCGCAAGGAGCAATTGCGCCGTCTGCAAGAAGAAGTCATTGAAATGGAAGACCTCAAAACCGGGGTGTCCATCACCGATCTGGGACTGAACGACTTCCGCATGGACCTGCTCAATCACGTCAAGGCCAACGCCGACATCGCGCGCCTTCCTAATGGGTTGCATGCAGTCGTCTCAGCCAATACGGATAAAGGCTTGTTGCCCGGCGTGATTTTTACCCTTCGCAACCGCCTGTTGAGTGGCGCATCAGGCGCGGCCTTCCAGAAGAAGAACCGGGTGCATCCGTATTACTTGGTGTATATCGGTATGGACGGCACCATCATTGCCGACCATACCGAGGTTAAGTCACTGCTGGATCTGGCCCGTAACGCTTGCAAGGGGCAGTTTCAGCCTATCCCTGCAGCATTCGAGGCCTTCAACCGCGCAACCGGCGATGGCCGCAACATGAAGGCGTATTCGAAATTGCTGGACCAGGCCATTCACTCCATGATTGACCGCCAGCAGGAGCAGGATGTGGATAGCCTTTTTTCTCCGGGTAAAACCACGGCTTTATTGACTGATGTGGCCGGGCTAGAAGACTTCGAGTTGATCAGCTTTTTGGTGATTCAGGCTGAAGAGCCGCGCGCGCAGGGATTTGCCTGATGGAAGACACTGCACCGGATGGTTCCTGCACACTGTTCGCCTGGCCGCCCAAGGCGGCGGTGAACCGTCCGGTCGCCAAAGCCAAAATTTACGCCCACACTAAACCCACCGCTGCCTTGCGCGATTTGTTTGTGGAGCAGGTCGAGAGCATCACATGGGCCTATAAGCTGGCTCCCGAGACCATCAATCTGCCCGCCAAACCGGACGTGCCGGAAATTGAAGTGTTCGAAATTGCCTTGAAGCTGCCGGATGTCAATCATTCGGTACTTCGGTGCATCGACAAGGCCATCCCTTTTCCCATTTTTTTTGTCCTGCGGCATGACGGCCACAGCCAACCCGTTGCAGCCCATAAGCGCCCCAGTGCTGCGGCCAGTGGTCAATGGGTGGTGGGTGATTACCATGCGGCACCGTGGCAAAAAGATGGTGTTGTCCGGCCCGGCTTGCCGGTGACGCTAGATTTACAGGGGCTGTATGAGCAGCTATTGCGTCAGCACTTGGCCGTTCCGGCCCGATCAGGCGAGTCGTTGCGGGACCAACTGGATCGGTTGTCGCTCTTGTCCGCCAAGCAGGCGGCAGCGGCCAAGCTGGAAACGCGTCTCTCCCAAGAAAAACAGTTCAATCGCAAAGTCGAAATCAACGCCCAGTTGCGTACCATTCGTACCGAGCTTCACGCGTTGGCCTCATGAACAAGGCCAATACTGCAATTGCTATAAAGTTAATATCTGCTTACGCATATTCTGCGAGGGCTACAAGCCAATATGACCATGAATAAACTAAAAATGCACAGTCCCGATCTTACCCAGGCCAATATCGACAAACTGGCAGAGCTTTTTCCGAGCTGCTTAACGCAGGCGCAGGATGCTGATGGGGTAATGCAGAGAGTTATCGACTTTGATCAGTTGCGGCAGGAGCTGACGGGCGGGATCGTGGAAGGTCCACAGGAGCGGTATCAACTAAATTGGCCCGGTAAACGGGAGGCGCTGTTGACCGCCAATGCGCCGATTGCCAAGACCCTGCGCCCATGCAGGGAAGAGAGTGTGGACTTTGAAACTACGCAAAACATCTTCATCGAGGGAGACAACCTTGATGCGCTAAAACTATTGCAAGAGACGTACCTCAACAAAGTTAAGTTCATCTACATGGACCCGCCCTACAACACGGGGAGTGATTTCATCTATGAAGATGATTTTGCAGAGGAGACCGAAGCCTATTTTCTGCGCTCCAATCAAAGAGATAAACAGGGCAATCAATTGGTAGCCAACAGCGAATCCAATGGCCGTTTCCACTCAGACTGGATGTCGATGATGTTCTCACGTCTGCGGCTTGCGAAAAATCTACTGACAAGCGATGGCGCAGTATTCGTATCGTGTGACGAAGGAGAGCAATCGCGTCTCAGGATGATGATGGATGAAGTCTTTGGCATGGGCAATTTCGTTGCCGATATGGTTTGGGCTGCTGGGCGAAAAAACGATTCGCGGTTGATCTCCATTTCCCATGAGTACATCGTCTGCTACGCAAGAAACGCCGAGCATTTGAAGGAAGCCAAAATCATTTGGCGGCAGCGTAAAAAGGGCCTTGAAGAAATCTATTCCCAATACGCCAAGCTAAAAAGAGAGTTTGGTACGGACTATGCCGGAATGACCGATGCCCTTAAATCTTGGTTTAGAGACTTGGCGGACGGTCATCCATCAAAGGCACACAAGCACTACTGCCAGATAGACCGACGCGGCGTGTATTTTGCTGCGGATATATCCTGGCCTGGCGGTGGTGGCCCTAAGTATGAAGTCAGGCACCCTGTGAGCCAGTTACCTGTCAAGGTACCAGCAAGAGGCTGGACAACGCCCGATCCCTTGAAGATGGCTGGTTGGATTGCTGACGAAAGAGTCCACTTCGGCGAAGACGAAACGACTGTTCCATGTCTTAAAAAATACTTGCGTGACAGCGAGGAACAGACTCCGTACAGCGTCTTTTACCAAGATGGTCGAGCCGCTTCAAAGCGCCTGCGGACGCTAATGGATGGCGACTGTTTTGACTTTCCAAAGGATGAGGGAGTCCTGCAAGAGTTGGTCGCCATGATGACTACGCAAGGGGACATCGTGGCAGATTTTTTTGCTGGATCTGGTACTACGGCTCATGCAGTTATGGCACAAAACGCTCTTGACGGGTTAAATAGAAGTTACCTGCTGGTGCAGTTGCCTGAGCCTTGTGCTTCGAAAAGCATTGCACATGCCATGGGCTATGGAAACATTGCCGAGATTAGCAAAGAGCGCATCCGCCGTGCAGGTAAAAAAATCAAGCAAGAAAGCGCTGGTAAAGCGGGCATTGAAAAGTTGGATATCGGTTTCCGTGTTCTGAAAGTAGACAGCTCCAATATGAAGGAGGTGTTTTACACCCCCGATGCCGTATCGCAAGACCTGCTGTCCGATCAGGTCAACAACATCCGCGAAGACCGCAGTTCCGAAGACCTGCTGTTTCAGGTGCTGCTGGACTGGGGCGTTGACCTGGCGTTGCCCATCACGCAGGAGTCCATTGCTGGCAAAACCGTGTATTTTGTGGATGGTAACGCGCTGGCCGCGTGCTTTGAAGAGGGGGTCAGCAAAGAATTCGTCAAGCTGCTGGCCAAGCGGGAGCCGCTGCGCGCCGTGTTCAGAGATTCTGGTTTTGCCAATGACAGTGTCAAGATTAACGTCGAACAAATCTTCAAGCTGATGAGTCCCAGCACCGAAGTCAAAACGATTTAAGGCTGACCGCCATGGATAATTTAACTTTGGAAACTCTGCTCAAAAATTTGATTGCCCGTTGGGAAGGCGAGGTGGTGGAGTTCAAGCGCGCAAGCGATGGGTATTCCACTTCGGATATCGGTAAGTACTTTTCTGCATTGGCTAACGAGGCGAATCTGCGCGATGAAGAAAAGGCTTGGCTGGTGTTTGGCGTGGACAACGCCAGCCGAACTGTGGTGGGTACCGACTACAGGCCAGAGCCCGAGCGGCTACACAGCCTGAAAATGCAAATCTCCGAAGGTACTGAGCCCAGCATTACGCTGCGTGATATTCATGAATTGCATACGCCTCTCGGGCGAGTACTGTTACTGGAGATTCCTGCCGCGCCGCAGGGTATGCCTATAGCCTGGAAGGGCCATTACTACGCACGAGCGGGTGAAAGCTTGACGCATTTGGGCTTGGATAAACAAGATGCTTTGCGTGGCCAAGTGGGTGCAGCCGATTGGACTGCGCAGCAGGTGCCAGGGTCGACGCTGGCAGACCTGGATTCAGCCGCTTTGGCCAAAGCCCGCGAGTCGTTTGCAAAGAAGTATGCCAACCGCTTCTCGGCCGAAGACGTTGCTGCATGGCCCGATGCGGTTTTTTTAGACCGCGCACGTCTGACGCAGAACGGGCATATCACTCGCGCCACCTTATTGTTGCTGGGCAAGGCTGAGTCAGCTTACCGCTTGTCCCCCCATCCGGCGCAGATGACCTGGAAGCTGGAGGGCACGGCGTTTTACACGCACTTTGCGCCCCCGTTCTTACTGACCACGACGCAGGTTTATCAAAAGATTCGCAATGAGCGCACATCGATCATGCCCAGTGATCAATTGGTACCCATTGTGCTAGCCCAGTACGAGCAGAAAATTGTGTTGGAGGCACTGCATAACTGCATTGCCCATCAAGACTACTCACGCAATGGTCGTGTGCTGGTGATCGAAAAGACTGATCGCCTCGTCTTTGAGAACGAAGGTTCGTTTTATGAGGGGCAGCCGTCAGACTATATCGCTGGGCATAAAACGCCCCGACGTTACCGTAATCCATTTCTGGCCCAGGCCATGGCTGAGTTGAACATGATCGACACCATGGGCTATGGCATTTACGAAATGCACATTGGCCAAGCGCGCCGGTATTTTCCGATGCCAGACTATGACCTGACTGAGCCGCAAGTCGTGAAGATGACGCTGTATGGCGCGGTGGTCGATGCGGCTTATAGCCGCTTGCTGATGCAAAGAACGGATCTGAGTCTGCCAGACATTCTGGCCCTGGATAGGGTGCAAAAGAACTTGCCGATAGATGATCCAGTGGCCCGCCGCCTGCGTCAGGCTAAGCTTATTGAGGGGCGCAAGCCGCATTTGCATGTATCTGCTGCTGTTGCATCGGCCACTTCCACCAAGGTGGACTACATCAACACACGGGGACAAGACGATGCGTTTTGCATCAAGCAAATCAGCGATTACCTGGCCAAGTTTGGCTCGGCGAGTCGGCAGGAGATTGACAAGCTCTTGTTGAACAGGCTTAGCGATGCGTTGGATTCAGAGCAAAAGCAAAACAAAATCGGCAACCTGTTGACGGGCATGCGGATGCGTGGGCTCATTACCAATGCGGGCACGCGCAGGACACCCAAGTGGGTTCCGAAAAAAGAATAAAAAGAATAAATTTAAGAATAAGCTAAAGATTGAATCACGATAACTGATTGATTTAATTGAAGTTTTCATAATTTATGAAACGGTGACATGCGAGTTTTGTGGAGTCGAAAACAGAAATTTAAGTCCACAAGAGGCGGCAATAGTCCCACAGGCTGTGGGACTATTGCCTCAGATTTGCAGAGAAAAAAGAGAAGTTGCAGAGAAATTTGCAGAAAAACGCATGAAGCTGAAATTCAAAAAACAGGGCTACCAGACCAATGCCGTCGAAGCCGTGGCAGATTGCTTTGCCGGGCAACCCAAGCGTGGACGACTTTCAGTCCCGCAGACCCATTGACGTGATCAGTGCCAATCGGCCCATCATGTTCCTGGATGAGCCGCAGAAGATGGAAGGCGGCAAGACGCTGGAAACGCTTGCCAATTTCAAACCGCTGGCGGTGTTGCGGTATTCGGCCACCCACAAGACGACACACAACAAAATCCACCGGCTGGACGCGCTGGATGCGTACAACCAGAAGCTGGTCAAGAAAATCGCGGTGCGTGGCATATCAGTCAAGGGCCTGACCGGCACCAACGCATACCTCTATTTGGAGTCGATTGAGGTTTCAAAAAGTGCCCCGGTGGCACGGGTGGAGTTGGAAACCCGGCAAAACAACGGTATCAAGCGTGTTGTCCGCCGGCTGTCCCGCAACGACAACTTGTTCGACCTGTCGGGCGACTTGGAGCAGTACCGGGGTTTTGTGTTGTCCGACATCAATGCGCTCACCAACACGGTAAGTTTCACCAATGGGCATGAGCTGGTGGCTGGCGAGGCCACGGGCGATGTCAGTGAATCGGCTTTGCGCCGCATTCAAATTCGGGAAGCAGTCAAAGCCCATTTTGAAAAAGAGCAGGCGCTGTTTGCTAAAGGGGTCAAGGTGTTGTCGCTGTTTTTTATTGACGCGGTTAGCAAATACCGCAGCTACACCAACGAGTCTGGCGATGCAGTCGAGCAACCCGGCGAGTACGCCCAGATGTTTGAGGAGGAGTACAACCAGCAACTGGCCGAGGTACTGACGCTGGAAGACACGCCTTACAACCGGTATCTAAAAGGCATTGCGGCCAACAAAACGCACAATGGCTACTTCTCCATCGACAAGAAAACCAAGCGCATGGTGAACCCCGAGACGGGCAAAAAGTCCACGGAAGCCGACGATGTGGATGCGTATGACCTGATTTTGAAGGACAAGGAGCGGCTGCTGTCTTTCGACGAGCCGGTGCGGTTTATCTTCTCTCACTCTGCTTTGCGTGAGGGTTGGGACAATCCCAACGTGTTCGTGATCTGCACTTTGAAGCACAGCGACAACACCGTCAGCCGCCGTCAGGAAGTCGGGCGGGGCTTGCGTTTATCGGTCAATCAGCAGGGTGACCGCATGGACTTGCCCGCCACGGTGCACCAGATCAACGTGCTGACCGTGGTGGCCAGCGAGAGCTACAAGGACTTTGTGACGGCCTTGCAGCGCGATATCAGCGAGGGATTGTCTGAGCGGCCACGGGTGGCAGATCAAGCCTACTTCAAGGGCAAGTTGCTGAAAACCGCAGTTGGCGATATTGAAGTTACCGCCGAAATGGCCACCGACATTGAGTTCTACCTGATCCAAAACGGCTACGTGGATAAAAAACGAAGCATCACGCAGAAGTATCACGATGCCAAGAAAGAAGGCACGCTCGCCGAATTACCCGACGAGTTGGCGGTGCATGCGCAGCATGTTTTGGGGCTGATTGATAGCGTGTTCAGCGAGGGTCAGCTGCCCGCGATTGACAACGGCCGAAATAACCAACCCAACCCATTGAACGCAAATTTCGACAAAGCGGAGTTCAAAGCGCTTTGGAACCGCATCAACCGCAAGGCCGCATACACCGTGGAATTTGAAACCCCGGAGCTGGTAGCCAAATGCGTGAAGGCCTTGGAAGCCGAGTTGAAAGTCAGCCCCATGCAGTACACCGTGGTGGCTGGTGAGCAGGCCGACACTGCAACCTATGACGGTATTCGCCAGGGCGAATCGTTCAAAGTGACCGAGTCCAGAGCCGACCTTCACCGCGCGTCAGCCCATTCCGCCGTCAAGTACGACCTGATTGGCCGTCTGGCCGGAGAGACGCTACTGACCCGCGCGACCGTAGCCAGTGTCTTGCAGGGCATCACAGCAGCGGTGTTCAACCAGTACCGCACCAACCCGGAAGACTTCATGCAGAAGGCCGCGCGCCTGATGAACGAGCAGAAAGCCACAGTGATCGTGGAGCACATTGCCTATGACCCCACTGGAGACACGCACACCATGGACATCTTCACCCAGGACAAGCCAAAGGAAGATTTCAGCAAGGCGGTCAAAGCGAACCATCACATTTACGACTATGTGTTCACCGACTCCAAAAACGAACGCGATTTTGTGCGGGAGCTCGATGCCAGCGCAGAGGTAGTGGTGTACGTCAAACTACCCCGCGGCTTTTTCATCCCCACCCCGGTGGGCAATTACAACCCCGACTGGGCCATTGCCTTCAAGCAAGGCAAGGTCAAGCACGTCTACTTTGTTGCCGAAACCAAGGGCTCCATGTCCAGCATGGACCTGCGCAAAATCGAGGAAAGCAAGATTGAATGCGCCCGCAAGTTCTTCGCCAAGATCACGTCCGACCAGGTCAAGTACGACGTGGTGGATGGTTATGGAAAGCTGATGGAATTGGTGGCGCGGTGAAATGGCTGTAATCCGGACATTGATCGTCAACTCCACGCATCCATCAACGCCCCGCCTTGCTCGATCAAAAAGCTTTTGAAAGCCAGCGCGGCAGGCGATAGCTTTTTTTCGCTCAGGTGCGTTACATACCAGTGGTTGATTTGTGGCAGGCCCTGCACATCGAGCAGCGCCAGGTGTCCGCTGGCGAGTTCGTGGCGCACTGTGCGCAGCGACAAAAAGCTCAGGCCCATGCCGGCCATCACGGCTTGCTTGATGGTTTCGTTGCTGGGCATGGCCATCACCACCTGGAGCGGCGTTGTGTTGTCCTCAAACAGCCGCTGCATGGCGGCACGGGTGCCTGAGCCTTCTTCACGCACCACAAATTTGTAATCAGCCAGCGTGTTGAACGGCAGGTTTTTGCGCCGCACCAGCGGGTGATCCGGCGGCGCCACGATAGCCAGCGGGTTGGTGGCAAACGTCGTGGCTCGGCAATTGAGGTGGCTGGGCGAGCGGCCCATGATGACCAGGTCGGCCTCGCTGCGCGCCAGCAGGCCGAGCACGTTTTCGCGGTTGTCGATGCTGAGTTGCACATGGATGCCAGGGCTGAGCTTGGCAAAGCGCACCAGCAGCATGGGCACAAAATACTTGGCCGTGCTGACCACCGCCAGGTCAATGCGCCCTTGTTTCAGGCCAACATGCTCGGCCATTTGCGCTTCCAGGTCCTTGAACTGGGCCATGGCCGATGTGGCGTGGGTCAAAAATATTTCACCTGCGTGGGTGAGCTGGATGTTGCGCCCCATAGGCTCGATCAGCGCCAGGCCAAAGGCGTCTTCAAGCTGGCGGAGTTGCATCGACACGGCGGGCTGGGTGACAAAAAGGCGTTCGGCGGCTTTGGAGACCGAGCGCTGGCGCGCCACCTCCAGAAAGGTTTGAATTTGCTTGAAGGTGTAGGGCCGCATAAATAAGTTAAATCTGATGATTTTTTAATAAAACGTGATTAGAGTTTATGGGTTGGGGCGATTAAAGTAAATCCATGCCGCAAAAGTGGCCAATGCAAGCAAACCCAAGGAAAGTTCGCCCATGTCAAAGTCTTCGACCGTCAACACGCTGCAAGCCCTCATCTTTGATGTGGACGGCACGCTGGCCGACACCGAACGCGTGCACTTGGCGGCTTTTAACCACGCTTTCAAAGAAATGGGCATGGACTGGGTTTGGGACGAAGCGCTCTACACCGATCTGCTCGAAATTTCGGGCGGCAAAGAGCGCATCTTGCATTATTGGCAGCAGGTCAACCCGGACGTGAAAGCGCTCAACGCGCAAGCCTTGACTGACCGCATCGGCCGCATCCACGAACTCAAAACAGCCGCCTACGAGAACGCCGTCAATCAGGGCGAGGTCAATCTGCGCCCAGGTGTGCTCAAGCTGATGGACGAGGCGCTAGCAGCCGGGCTGCAACTGGCCATTGCCACCACCACTTCGCCAGTGAACATTGCCGCGCTGTTACGCCACGCCATCGGCCCAGACTGGCGCCTGAATTTCACGGCCATTGGCGACGCCTCCACGGCGCCCATCAAGAAGCCGCACCCGCAGGTGTATTTACAGATGCTCGATGCCCTGCAGCTGCCCGCCGCACAGTGCCTGGCGTTCGAGGATTCGAGCAACGGCCTGCGCTCGGCCACTGCCGCGGGTTTGGCGACCATCGTCACCCCTAATGCGTTTACCGCGCACCATGATTTCAGTGGTGCGCTCAAGGTGGTGCCTGATTTGAGCCAGGTCAACCTGCTGCAATTGCGCCAGTGGCACGCCGGGCAGGCTGCTTAAAACGGCGCTGAACTGCATTACCCTCAAGAATTTCAAACTTTACAGAAAGCACCCCATGAGCACATCGAATATTTTGCGTTTGGCTCCGAGCATTTTGTCGGCCGACTTTGCCCGTTTGGGCGAAGAAGTGCGCGCCATTGAAGCCGCTGGCTGTGACCTGGTGCACTTTGACGTGATGGACAACCATTACGTGCCCAACCTGACCATTGGGCCGCTGGTGTGCGAGGCGATTCGCCCGCATGTCAGCATCCCGATCGATGTGCATTTGATGGTCGAGCCGGTCGATGCCATCATCCCGCTGTTTGCCAGGGCCGGTGCCAATATCATCACCTTTCACCCCGAGGCCTCCAAACATGTGGACCGCAGCCTGTCGATGATTCGCGAGCTCGGCTGCAAGGCCGGCCTGGTGCTCAACCCCGCCACGCCCATTGATGTGCTCGATTTTGTGATGGACAAGCTAGACATGATTTTGCTGATGAGCGTCAACCCCGGTTTTGGCGGTCAGAAGTTCATTCCCAGCACTTTGGCCAAGTTGCGCCTGGTGCGGGCCAAAATTGACGCGCATGTGGCCGCTGGTGGCCAGCCCATCTGGCTCGAAGTGGACGGCGGCGTCAAGACCGACAACATCGCCGAGATTGTGGCCGCCGGTGCCGACACCTGTGTGGCCGGCAGTGCGGTGTTTAGTGCGCCCGATGCCGATGGCGGCTACAAGGGCGTGATGCAGGCGCTGCGCCGCGCAGCGCACCCGGCCTGAGTTCAACATATTTATAAATCAACAGGAGACACCTATGTCCATGACGCTTCGTTCCAACCGCTCGACCCTGACGCAGTTTCTGATTGAGGAGCGGCGGCGCCACCCGAATGCCAGCGGCGACTTCAACGCCTTGATCCTTGACGTGGCGCTGGCCTGCAAAGGCATTGCCAAGGCGGTCGCCTATGGCGAGCTGGCCGGCATGAACGGCAACTACGCCGCAGACACCGGCGGCTCGGTCAATGTGCAGGGCGAAACCCAAAAGAAGCTCGACGTGCTGTCTAACGACGTTTTCATGCAGCGCACCGAGTGGGCTGGCAACCTGGCGGGCATGGCCTCTGAAGAAATGGACTTGCCCTACCAGATACCGGCCCAGTACCCGCGCGGTAATTACCTGATTGTGTTTGACCCGCTGGACGGCTCCAGCAACATTGACGTGAATGTGTCAGTGGGCAGCATCTTCAGCATTTTGCGTGCGCCGCAAGACGTGATCGACTCGGGCCGCGACGTGGTCGACGCCGACTTTTTTCAGCCTGGCGCCAAACAAATGGCCGCCGGTTACGCCTTGTACGGCCCCACCACCATGCTGGTGCTGACGGTGGGTACCGGCGTCAATGGCTTCACCCTCGACCCCACGCTGGGCGAGTTCATGTTGACGCACCTCAAGATGACGATTCCTGAAGACACGCAAGAATTTGCCATCAACGCCTCCAACGCCCGTTTCTGGGAGGCGCCGGTCAAGCGCTATGTCGATGAATGTCTGGCCGGCAAGACTGGCGCGCGCGGCAAAGACTTCAACATGCGCTGGATTGCCAGCATGGTGGCCGAGGCGCACCGCATTCTGATGCGTGGCGGCGTCTTCATGTACCCGCGTGATACCAAAGACCCATCCAAGCCCGGCCGCCTGCGCCTGTTGTACGAGGCCAACCCGGTTGGCATGATCATGGAGCAGGCGGGCGGGCGCGCCTCGACCGGCGAGCTGCCGATGATGGACGTGCAGCCGACCAGCTTGCACCAGCGCATCGGTTTTGTCTTCGGCTCCAAAAACGAGGTCGAGCGCATCGAGCGCTACCACGCCGAGCCGGCGCCCACCACCTTTGAGAACCCGCTGTTTGCCGAACGCAGCCTGTTCAGGGATTAACTTTTAACAATCAGGAGACTTTGCCATGTCCATTCGCCATCCCATCATCGCCATCACCGGCTCCAGCGGCGCCGGCACCACCTCGGTGACGCGCACCTTTGCCAACATTTTTCGCCGTGAAAGCATCACTGCCGCCGTGATCGAGGGCGACAGCTTTCACCGCTTTGACCGCAAGGCCATGAAAATCAAGGCGGCTGAGGCCGAAGCCGCAGGCAACAATAACTTCAGTCACTTTGGCCCTGAAAACAACCTGTTCGCCGAGCTTGAAGCGCTGTTTCGCGACTACGCCGAAACCGGCACTGGCAAACGCCGCAAATACCTGCACGACCCCGAAGAGGCCGCCCCCTACAAGCAAGACCCCGGCACCTTCACCCCGTGGGAAGACGTGCCCGCCAACACCGACCTGTTGTTTTACGAAGGCCTGCACGGCGCGGTGGTCACCCCCGAGGTCAACATTGCCCAGCACCCGGATTTGCTGATTGGCGTGGTGCCGGTCATCAACCTCGAGTGGATCCAGAAGCTCTACCGCGACAAGAGCCAGCGCGGCTACAGCACCGAAGCCGTCACCGACACCATCCTGCGCCGCATGCCCGACTATGTGAACTACATCTGTCCGCAGTTCCAGCACACGCATGTGAATTTTCAGCGCGTGCCGATGGTCGACACCAGCAACCCGTTCATTGCGCGCGACA
>Ga0210044_10006306_pt1 | contig 15704 bp, 13 predicted proteins | sample CryGey13umfilter_2_FD_183959 | JGI IMG/M metagenome (GOLD analysis project Ga0210044, IMG submission 183959) | Groundwater microbial communities from aquifer in Utah, USA - Crystal Geyser 4/9/14 3 um filter (SPAdes) (version 2) | ecosystem: Environmental > Aquatic > Deep subsurface >...
AGTTCCGGATCTTCAATTTCTTGGATTCTTTCGTATCCCACTTTCGCTAACCATCTCTTTAGAGGTTCGGCTTTGGGAGAAGGAATGGACTGGATGATACGGAAAATACCTTCGGTATTGGCACAATCCGTTTCGCGCATTTTTCCGTCTGGCGCCTTCAACTTCAACTCGTGACAAAATGTCACGACTTCACTTCCTTCTTCTGATAATCGTTGTTTTAATTTCCGCCAATATGCCCCTGCATCAACGCTATCAGTCAATGCCGCAACCACATCCACAACCGAAAACCACCATTTATTATTATGAATGACTTTTCTAATTTCTTTGCCTTTAAACAATGCGATTTTTGTTGTAATCATAGTTTTATTTCATTAAATCCTCAATCATATTTTATTACATACCGAATTATGTAATATTAACTCCATTCTGCAAAATCCCTCAAATAAAGCAAATTTTTAAAATTATCCACAGGGGGCTTGAAATATTCCCAAAACATGCTAGTATAGTAAATGTAAGCTTCAGGCTTACCCCATTTTGATCGATAACCGCCGCAAGGCGGTTTTCTGATTTTTTATTCGTAGCGGTCGAACCGCTACTATTTTTTAAGTTTAAATTTCCCTTGGCGCAAAGCTTTTTTCTTTCCGCTTTTCAATTGCTTCTTCTCCTCTTTTTCTATTTCTTTTATATGCTTTTGCGGAGGTAAATTTTCCGGCATTGTCCCGCCAATTTTTTCGATAGTGTTTCTTATTTCCCGCCCAACTGTAAAATGAGTGGTATTGGCCTTTTCCTCGCCCTTAATATTTTTAGTTTGTATCTGATCGTCTGTTTGAGTAATACGAAATAAATTCGCAGCCAATTCAGTTGAACCGGCTCTGTCTAAGATATCATCTTTACCAATAGCTTTTTTCTTTTTAATGTCTTCGGCCACCAAACCATAGAGTCCCAAATAACCGTAATTATTAAATTTACCGAAATTATTTACACCCGCTTGCTTGGCTGTTTCAAATAATTTTACATTGTGTTTTTTAACTTCCTGCCTTATATATAATCTTTTTTGATTTTCGGTCAATTGTTGCGATATTTCCTGTCTTCTGGTCTGAACTGCGAAATAAGTCTGAGCAGTGGCAATTTCTTGTTTTCTGGGATCGCCATTTTGAGCTATCAAATAACAACCGTATCTTGATAAATGATAGTCTTTTACATTTCTTAGTGCTTCTTTGGCTGTATTTTTAGCTATTTTTATCATTTTGCTGACGTCGACAAAATGATATTTAACCTCTTGCTCGCTGTTTTTGCAGGCCTCTTTGGCCTTTTCCATTACAGCCTCAAAATTACGCCATTGGTCATACCCTAAAAGCGGCATTAATTCTCTGGCTTCCCAGTATTCAATGCTGTTATTATCAATCTTTTTGATACTTTCAAAATCCTTGTTGAGCGAATTTATCACAATTTCCTTAGACATAAATTTGTTTTAGCGATTATAGTGATATTATATCACTATTTCCCAAACCCTGCTTGTGGATAACTTTTTATTACATACCGAATTACGTAATTCCGGAATTCTGGAGTTTAAACCGCCAGATTGAAAAAGAGCAGCCAGAAAAAGTTAAGAATCACGCTTAACGGTCCGGGGAAAAAGAAAATAAAGAAAATTAAAAAGACAAAACCAAACTGTTCCAGAAACGCCATGGTTTCCACGCGGATCGAAATGGCGGAAAAAAGCAATTTGGAGCCGTCCAGCGGAGGAATGGGAATTAAATTAAAAATCGCCAAAAGAACATTCCAATAAACCGCCATGATGCACAGGACAAAAATAATCGAACCTAAAGATCCGGAAACCACCAGAGAAACCGCCTCCCAGTCGGCTATCCGCGTATTGTTGATTAAATCAACCTTAAGAGCCAATGGTGACCTGATTATTTTAGCCAATATGGCAAAAAAGGTCGCGATCAATAAATTGGATCCCGGACCGGAAAGCGCTACCAAAGCCGAACCCCATCTTTGATTTTTCAAGTTATAAGGATTATAAGGGACGGGTTTGGCTCCGCCAAAAGCAAACTTCCAGTTAGTGGCGATGAGCATCATAAGCGGAACCGCGATAGTCATCCAAAAATCAATGTGCTTGATGGGATTCAGGGTTAACCTTCCGGCGTATTTCGCCGTTTTATCCCCCAACCATAACGCCGAAAAGCCATGGGCGATTTCATGGATGATAATGGAATAGATCAAGATTAGAAAGTAAAAAATAATTAAAATAATTTCGCTTAACATAGCGCGGAGTTGACCCCGCACTAACTTTGCACCTTTTCAATACTTTACGCTTTTAGCAAGATACGAAGAAAAGCAAGAATTTTTCCCATAATAATTTTACATCGTTTAATAATAGTTTGCGCTCAAGCGCAGTGCAAAGTTAGTGCGGGGTTGATTAATTTACTTTTCTATGATAAGTTAATCTTTGTAATAAATCAAATCTTGAATATATGACTAAAGTCTGCCAAGTTTGCGGAAGAACTCCCCGCAGCGGAAATTCGCGAAGCCATTCTAATATTGCCACGCGCCGAACTTTTGGAATCAATCTCCAAACCAAAAAAATTAACGGAACTCGAAAAAAAATTTGTGTCCGTTGCATTAAAACCGCTTCCAAGACTAAATAATAGAATCAAAAAAAGCCCCGATAGTTGAGAGGCTTTTTTGTTTTCCAATAAATACCCGCTTGGGAAAATAGAAAAATTGCTTATTGGCAAGCGTCGGTGTTGGCACCATTTATTGCCGTTCCTTCGCCGAAACCGGGCGCGGGAACATCCGCGGAAAGCGTCTGATCGCATTCCTGGGGTTTTGTGGTAAAACCTGAACAAATAGTTTTAAGCAAGCTGGCGCTGTCGCGACCGGCGCTTAAAGTTTGGCCGTTAACCACCAGGGCGGGCGATCCTTGCACGCCGTATTTAACCGCGTCGTCCTTGTCCACATCAAACGGAGGATAATTTCCGTTGCTCCAGGCGCTTTTGTCATTGAATTTTTCAGTCAGTTTAAATTGCTTATCAGTCGCGTTCACGCAAGCAGTTATTTGCGCCGCGTTGACTCCGGCGGTTTTCATGCAAGCCTGTTCCGTGCCTTCTCCTTTTTTCAAAAAACAAGTCAGATAATTGTTCAATTTGGCGGGCTGGTTTTTTTGGATGCAATATTGCCGAGAATTTTCATCAATTTCTTTTTTCCCGTGCATGGCGTAATCCACGAATTTGAGGCTGAATTTAATTTTGTTTCCCAAAGCATTGATAACCGGTAAAATTCCTTTTTCAATCTGGGTTCCGTAGGGACAATAACTCATGACGAATAATTCCACCGCGGGGATATCCTGCTTTTTTTCCGCTTCCGCGGACGCCGGATTCGAATTGGTGGCGGCGTTTTCGGCGCTTTTTTCCAGATCAATTGCCGAAGGGAAAAATTTCTTCCCGTCTTGGGAAACATAAGCCGTGATATTTTGACCGCCAACAGATGCCGTCAGCTTGTATAAACCGCCTTCTTTGATAAATTCAGTTATCTTAAAATCGGTGCCGGGCAGGATTAAATTTTCCTTGATAAATTTTTCCGTATTTTCCTTGATAGCCGTTTCTTTCCTGGCAACAGATTTTTTTTGATAAGAAAAAACCAGACCTCCCAAAAGCAACAGGATGATAATCGCGGTTAAATACATATTGAATTTACCGGATTTTTTTTCTGTTTCCGGAATTTTTTCGTCGTGATTTTCCGACATAGGCTGATTGGCATTATTTTCCATTTTATTTTTTAATTAAATTGATTAAACGCGTGCAATCGTTTGGTTATCATAGCATATCGGTTGGAAATAACAAATTACTAGCGCTGCTGTGATCAAAGTTAGCATTTTTATGTAATTTAAAATAAAAAAAACCGGCCTCGATTCGCTTTGTGGGCGAACGGGCCGGGTTGAAATTTTTGTCTCCTTTTTTCCGAATCAAATGGCCAGCGCATATCTCTTTGCCGCTTCAGCAAACTTCAGGGACATCTGGAGAATCTTCTCGGATGCTAAACCAGCTTCGATACAATATTTGGTTACATCCGAGTGAAGACCCAGCAAGCTTTTTAATTCAAAGCCTTCCCGCGCGAGTTTTTCTTTACCTCCTTCCTCGCGATCAATAGCCACACATACTGTTGGCAGAAGCTCGAGGCCGACAGAACGCAGAATCGGAATCGCCTTGAATTTGGTAAAGGCAAAACTCGACACCACGTCGTCTATCAGCAGAGCCGTCTGCCCTTCCCTAAAATTACCATTGATGATCTTTTTTGTGCCATGATCCTTGGCTCCCCCTTTCAAAACCTCCGACCGCAACGATATCATCTCGATTCCGGTCATATCGGAAAGCGTGGTTACTAAAGGAGTGGCAGATTCCGGCAGATCAATTAAGCGATCCGGTTTCATTTTCATGATTTCCGGCATCATTAGGCCGGCGATCATGACTCTCATTTTACGGTTCCTGAATACGCCGCGAAGGTCTACATAGTTGGGACTCAGGGGAGCTTCCGGATGTTCTTTGTGCAAATTGAACTCAAAGCCCTTCTCGTCAAACAGAATCCCGCCTAAGTCATAAATCCTCAAAGATAATATTTTTTTATCCGACTCAATATTTTTCTCCTCCCTCTCTCCGCTTATTTTCGGTTATTTGTCATTACATTACACTTTCTTTCACTATAACAATTCCATCAGAATTAAAGCTTTTCTCTGCTGGCAAAATACGCCAATTGCTTTCAGCATTATTAATTCTTCGTATATTTCTTCATTTTCTTTTCGTATTTCTTGAAGCATTTCCCGATTTAGCTGGAGAGCCGGACAACATTGTGAACAATTCAGACAGCAAACGCGCAATAAACTGGCCATAATGAGTCTCCTTTCATCAAATTTATTTACAAATTCAATCCCCTTGGGTTTTATTTCTATTGTCAAAGACCTGAAAAACTACTCTTAAGCTAGCAGGTTCAGAAGAAATGTCAAAAAATTATTTTTTTTCATAAATCTTAAACGTCTTCTGTATTATGTTGGAAAATTACTTACCTAAATATATATTTCAATACTTACTAAAAACAGAAGAGCCCCGTCAGTCATTGACCGGCAGGGCTCGTTTCTCCTTTCTTTTTTATCTCACTGCTCCGCAATCATAACACCAACCAACTGTTCGGTAGCCATGAAGCCGTGGAAAAGAGCTACTTCGGCCAATTCCCTAATCGCCTTCGTATGAATATCTTTTTGGGCAAAGCTTGAGGTGCCAAAGGCCGTAGCCGAAGCGCCGGCTATCATCATTTCCGCCGCCGTGTGGCCATTTTCATTTCCGCCCATTCCGATTATCGGAATTTTAACGGCCCGGAAAACTTGAATGATTTTCGCTATGGCGACAGATCGGATGGCTGGTCCGGATAACCCCGCGAAGATATTCCCGATTCTGGGTTTCCGGGTCCAAATATCAATCGCCGCCGCTTCCAGAGTGTTAATGAGCGAAACAATGTCCGCTCCCGCTTCTTCCACTGCTTTAGCAATCTCCCCAATGTCCGTAACATTGGGTGTCAATTTGACTATCAATGGCAAATTTGTAGCCCGGCGGACAGCATTAACAACTTTAGCTGCCATACCTGGATTCTTGCCGAATAACATCCCACCTTCTTTAACATTGGGGCAGGAAATGTTTATTTCAATGGCCGCGATCCCCGTATCATTTAACTGCCGCGCAAGTTCAGCATATTCTTCAACGTTGACTCCGTTAATATTGACGATCACGGGAATCCCGAATTTCAAAAACCTGGGCAAAGCTTCCTCGAGAAATCTTTCAAGACCGACATATTCCAGCCCAATGGCATTGAGCATCCCGGCAGGCGTTTCACAAACTCTGGGCATCGGATTGCCCGCTCGTTCACGAAGAGAAAGACCCTTCGTGACTAAAGCGCCGAGCATTTGAATATCTGCACTGCCATCACAACAAGCATCAATATCCAATGTTCCGGAACAATTCAGAATCGGATACTTAAAAATCAGCGGTCCCAAACGGCAGGTGAAATCCACTTTAACTTCTTTTCCGGCTGATTTATTTTCCCGCACTTGAATTAATGGCGCCCGTATAAATTTCGGCCAAGCAATCCATCTGGCGTTAAAAGTCGGACCATCGGAACAAACATGCTTTACTTTCTTTCCCTCTTTGCCACCGAAGATCGCGCAACCTTTGCACGCTCCCATTCCGCAGGCCATCATCTCTTCAACCGTAACCTGGCATTTGTTTTTATACTGTTTACACAAATTGGCTACCGCGTAAAGCATGGCTTTTGGTCCGCAGGCAATAACTTCAGAAACGCCTGCGTCATCTTTCAATGCTTCTTCCAGCAGTTCCGTGATCAGACCGGTTCTGCCAAAACCAATCTCGGTTATGGTTTTTACCTTAACTCCTAATCGGTTGAAAAAACTCAATCCGGCCAATTGATTCCTATTTTTTGCTCCCAGCGTAACTGAAACTTTTTTGCCTTCCGCCAGAGCTTTTTTGACCGGCATAACTAAATTTACTCCGCCAGTCCCGCCGCCCATAAAAATACAGCTTTGATTTTTGGGATGAAATTTAATTTCCTTTCCATGTGGTCCAAAAATTTCGATCCGCGCGCCTTTTTTCAGTTGCGCATAACCCCGAGTATTTTTCCCCGCGATTCGAAAAAGGATGGAAAGTTCGGAACCTTTAAAATCTACGATGGTAAATGGCCGTGGCATAACTGAAGTTTCACTGCTTGGCGGCAGAATTACAAATTGTCCCGTCTTAGCCGTAAAATTGTCACCTTCATCCAGCTTCAACTTAAGTAAAATTACTTCTGATCTCTTTCGTTCCTTACGACAGCTTAATACAGTTGCCTGATGAATCTTGGTCTTTTTCATTTCATTCTTCCTCCATTTCTATAATTTTTTAATATGATTTCCCATATATCTTCAACTAAGCCACATTGCTAAATTTTTAACGAACGAGAGCCAGTTTTTGACTCCTCCTTATAGAAAACAGTAATGAAATTATCAAGAAAAAGCAAGTTTAAAACAAAACCGGTTAACACAAAAAACCGGTCCAAAGATATTAGCCGGTTTTTTTGATTTCTTGGAAAACAATCTACAAATCTAAAGCTTTCGCCAATTGCTTAATGAGCGCTATGGCCACCGGAGGCGCCAATAAACTGTATACCTCTTTTCCTTCATCGTCTTTAACCACAAACAGCCGCTCCAGAGTTTTTACTTCTTTACCAGCCTCGTCCAATTCATAATAATATTCCGGCGTAATTTCATAATCATCGACGTATTCTCCGGCCTTGGCAACGGGAACTGCGTTTCGCAGTAGGATCTTTTTGATGCCGTGCAGAGAAAAAATTTTTTCAATCAATTGACCATCCAATTCCAATCGATCGCGGATTGAGCTAATCCCCAAACTATCGCCCTCTTTGGCTCCCATACGCGCGTTCTGGCATGCCGGATTGTCGCACATCAAATAAAATTCTTTTTTTTCTTCGTCAAAACCGACTTTTTTGGTAGCAAAAAGTTTGGTATTTCTGGGCGTATGGCAAATCGGACAAACGGCCCGGTTTTTCATCCGCTCGTCGATTACTGATTCGGGAATATCAATCGCCACAAAAATATCCGGATCTTCCCTAAAATCCACCAATTGTTTAAAAAACAAAGAGTAGGAAACCTGATCCAAGTTGCGGGGAAAGCCGTCTAAAAAAATGGCTTTCTTGCCCGCTTTATCAATTTCTTTTTTAACTAGAGCTAAAATAAATTCATTGGGAAGCAGGGTTTTCGTGTCCCGGCCCAAGAGCGCGTCGATCGCTTGTTCCGGCGTTATATAGCCGCGGTAATTTTGGTTTAAATAATCCAGCAGTTCTTTCTTTTTAGTTTCATCTTCCATGCTTTCATGGACGCTTCTGACAATATCCCCCACGGAAATATGTTCAATTTTGTCTTTGCCAAAAATTTCCATTAATAATTTAGTGTAAGTTCCCTTGCCGGCATTTTTTTTGCCCAAAAGGTAAGCAATAAAAGTATTGCCTTTGGCAAAATAATCCTTCATTTTTTCGATTTCTGTTCCGGCTTTAGCCTGGAAATAAACTTGTCTTTCTTGCAGATCAGACAGGTTGAATTTTTTCTCTACGCCTTCCACTTTTGTCTTAAAAAGCGGAAATTCTTTTTCGTATTTCATGTTTTTTATGATGTTAATTAAAAGCCCTCTTAACTAAAGGCTATTTCTAAACATACTTTTAAACCAACTCCAACTTAGCACAGAATTTTCTAATTGGCAAAAGAGCATCTTCTTAAATTTCAAAAGGCAAATTCACATTTATTAATAAAATTCCTCCTAAAATTTTGAATTCTTGACAGGTGTTTGTTTTTATGCTTCAATAGATCGTTAAACTCAATAAAGAGTTTACAAACCAAAAGGAGGATACCATGAAAAAAATAAAAAAAGTTCTTTTAATGTTTTTAGTATTATCAATGAACAGTTGCGGTAACGGTGAAAATATAGTAAATGCAAGCTCCGGCGAACTCAATCCTAAATTGCACATAGTAGTCGAAAATGGGGATAAATTTCTGGCTGACGACAACGGAACACTGCTATATTCGCTGGGACATCCCTATGTATATGTAGATGTGGATCGCAAAGTTTTCGTGATTAGTTCCAGCGGATTTTACGCTCCAGGAACAACTTACTATGGTTCCAGGTTCGATGGCTACACCGCTTCCTGCAGCAATCAATTTTCCGATGCTGGATTTAAAACATTGGAATTTGGACCAGCTGCCGGAGAATTTGCGATTCCATCTTCCTGTAGTGTCTGTTGGTTTCAAGCTTTCGTTGTTGATGGCGAAGGAACCCTTTTCAAAACAGACACCTATTCGATTTTTTTTACCAGAAGCGATTAATTCAAAGAGAGAAACTTTTTTATAACCGCCCAGTCAAAGACTGCGGCGGTTATTCTTTTCCAAAAAAATTTAAAAGAGCTTAAATATGTCTAGTTATTTCAAAATTACTTTTCCCGAAAACAATCGCTTTTTATTTCCGGACAAGTATAAATAATATCCCCGTCCCGATCGGTTCTTAAAACAGTTATCCCTCTCTCTTCCAGCCGGCTCAAAACTTCGGCCGTCGGATGGCCGTAGCGATTGTTTTTTCCCGCGGAAATTATGGCTTCTTGGGGCTGGACGCTTTCCAAAAATTCAGCGGAAGTGGCGTATTTGGAACCGTGATGGGCGACTTTTAAAAAATCCGCTGGAAGCGAATCGGGAGAATCGAAAATTAAATCTTTTTCTTCATTCTCCGTAATGTCTCCCGTGAATAAGAAAGAATTTTCTCCCCAATCCAAGCGCGCCACGACGCTTCCTTGATTGGCATCATTTGTTATTTTAGCTTCCACTATCTTCAAGCTGGCGCCGTTTGGCCAATTGATTCCTATTTTTTGCTCCCAGCGTAACTGAAACTTTTTTGCCTTCCGCCAGAGCTTTTTTGACCGGCATAACTAAATTTACTCCGCCAGTCCCGCCGCCCATAAAAATACAGCTTTGATTTTTGGGATGAAATTTAATTTCCTTTCCATGTGGTCCAAAAATTTCGATCCGCGCGCCTTTTTTCAGTTGCGCATAACCCCGAGTATTTTTCCCCGCGATTCGAAAAAGGATGGAAAGTTCGGAACCTTTAAAATCTACGATGGTAAATGGCCGTGGCATAACTGAAGTTTCACTGCTTGGCGGCAGAATTACAAATTGTCCCGTCTTAGCCGTAAAATTGTCACCTTCATCCAGCTTCAACTTAAGTAAAATTACTTCTGATCTCTTTCGTTCCTTACGACAGCTTAATACAGTTGCCTGATGAATCTTGGTCTTTTTCATTTCATTCTTCCTCCATTTCTATAATTTTTTAATATGATTTCCCATATATCTTCAACTAAGCCACATTGCTAAATTTTTAACGAACGAGAGCCAGTTTTTGACTCCTCCTTATAGAAAACAGTAATGAAATTATCAAGAAAAAGCAAGTTTAAAACAAAACCGGTTAACACAAAAAACCGGTCCAAAGATATTAGCCGGTTTTTTTGATTTCTTGGAAAACAATCTACAAATCTAAAGCTTTCGCCAATTGCTTAATGAGCGCTATGGCCACCGGAGGCGCCAATAAACTGTATACCTCTTTTCCTTCATCGTCTTTAACCACAAACAGCCGCTCCAGAGTTTTTACTTCTTTACCAGCCTCGTCCAATTCATAATAATATTCCGGCGTAATTTCATAATCATCGACGTATTCTCCGGCCTTGGCAACGGGAACTGCGTTTCGCAGTAGGATCTTTTTGATGCCGTGCAGAGAAAAAATTTTTTCAATCAATTGACCATCCAATTCCAATCGATCGCGGATTGAGCTAATCCCCAAACTATCGCCCTCTTTGGCTCCCATACGCGCGTTCTGGCATGCCGGATTGTCGCACATCAAATAAAATTCTTTTTTTTCTTCGTCAAAACCGACTTTTTTGGTAGCAAAAAGTTTGGTATTTCTGGGCGTATGGCAAATCGGACAAACGGCCCGGTTTTTCATCCGCTCGTCGATTACTGATTCGGGAATATCAATCGCCACAAAAATATCCGGATCTTCCCTAAAATCCACCAATTGTTTAAAAAACAAAGAGTAGGAAACCTGATCCAAGTTGCGGGGAAAGCCGTCTAAAAAAATGGCTTTCTTGCCCGCTTTATCAATTTCTTTTTTAACTAGAGCTAAAATAAATTCATTGGGAAGCAGGGTTTTCGTGTCCCGGCCCAAGAGCGCGTCGATCGCTTGTTCCGGCGTTATATAGCCGCGGTAATTTTGGTTTAAATAATCCAGCAGTTCTTTCTTTTTAGTTTCATCTTCCATGCTTTCATGGACGCTTCTGACAATATCCCCCACGGAAATATGTTCAATTTTGTCTTTGCCAAAAATTTCCATTAATAATTTAGTGTAAGTTCCCTTGCCGGCATTTTTTTTGCCCAAAAGGTAAGCAATAAAAGTATTGCCTTTGGCAAAATAATCCTTCATTTTTTCGATTTCTGTTCCGGCTTTAGCCTGGAAATAAACTTGTCTTTCTTGCAGATCAGACAGGTTGAATTTTTTCTCTACGCCTTCCACTTTTGTCTTAAAAAGCGGAAATTCTTTTTCGTATTTCATGTTTTTTATGATGTTAATTAAAAGCCCTCTTAACTAAAGGCTATTTCTAAACATACTTTTAAACCAACTCCAACTTAGCACAGAATTTTCTAATTGGCAAAAGAGCATCTTCTTAAATTTCAAAAGGCAAATTCACATTTATTAATAAAATTCCTCCTAAAATTTTGAATTCTTGACAGGTGTTTGTTTTTATGCTTCAATAGATCGTTAAACTCAATAAAGAGTTTACAAACCAAAAGGAGGATACCATGAAAAAAATAAAAAAAGTTCTTTTAATGTTTTTAGTATTATCAATGAACAGTTGCGGTAACGGTGAAAATATAGTAAATGCAAGCTCCGGCGAACTCAATCCTAAATTGCACATAGTAGTCGAAAATGGGGATAAATTTCTGGCTGACGACAACGGAACACTGCTATATTCGCTGGGACATCCCTATGTATATGTAGATGTGGATCGCAAAGTTTTCGTGATTAGTTCCAGCGGATTTTACGCTCCAGGAACAACTTACTATGGTTCCAGGTTCGATGGCTACACCGCTTCCTGCAGCAATCAATTTTCCGATGCTGGATTTAAAACATTGGAATTTGGACCAGCTGCCGGAGAATTTGCGATTCCATCTTCCTGTAGTGTCTGTTGGTTTCAAGCTTTCGTTGTTGATGGCGAAGGAACCCTTTTCAAAACAGACACCTATTCGATTTTTTTTACCAGAAGCGATTAATTCAAAGAGAGAAACTTTTTTATAACCGCCCAGTCAAAGACTGCGGCGGTTATTCTTTTCCAAAAAAATTTAAAAGAGCTTAAATATGTCTAGTTATTTCAAAATTACTTTTCCCGAAAACAATCGCTTTTTATTTCCGGACAAGTATAAATAATATCCCCGTCCCGATCGGTTCTTAAAACAGTTATCCCTCTCTCTTCCAGCCGGCTCAAAACTTCGGCCGTCGGATGGCCGTAGCGATTGTTTTTTCCCGCGGAAATTATGGCTTCTTGGGGCTGGACGCTTTCCAAAAATTCAGCGGAAGTGGCGTATTTGGAACCGTGATGGGCGACTTTTAAAAAATCCGCTGGAAGCGAATCGGGAGAATCGAAAATTAAATCTTTTTCTTCATTCTCCGTAATGTCTCCCGTGAATAAGAAAGAATTTTCTCCCCAATCCAAGCGCGCCACGACGCTTCCTTGATTGGCATCATTTGTTATTTTAGCTTCCACTATCTTCAAGCTGGCGCCGTTTGGCCAATTGATTTTTAATCCGGCTTCGCCTTCTATTTCCGCAATTTTTTCCCGCTGGACTAAGTTTTCAAATTCCTGGAAAATTTCCGATTCTTTGGAAACACGCGAATTAATTATCCTTCCTACTTGATAATTTTTCATGACTGCCAGGAGCCCCGCGATATGATCCTTGTCCGGGTGAGTGGCGATCAGCGCTTCAATTTTCCGATCCCAAAAAGGAATAAATTGGCCTAATTTTTCCATGAGCGCTTGTTCGCTTGGCCCCCCGTCAATTAAAATTTGATTGGATCCTTGCGCGATTAAAATAGCATCGCCCTGACCCACATCCAAAAAATAAACTTTAAGCTCCCTGGAATTGGAAAAAACCCTCCATCCCAAAATAATGAAAAAAATAAAAAGGATAGCAATTCCGCTATAAATTATTTTTTTTGGGAGCATCTTTTTATTTTAAGCCAGATAAGCTGTTTTTCAAAATTATGCCAGTCTTTTTGTTAATTTATCTTTTGTTTTTTTAAACTTATAAAGTATCAGAAATAGGATTGCATACCAAGCTACAACTTCCATCCAAGAAAAGTTTTCAATTTCAACTGAAGAAAATTTAAAGCTAGCCAGAAATTTAATGATTTCCATTTCATACTTAAGCGGCATAAAAACCAGCCAGGCGAAAACTGTGCCCAGTGGCGGAAAGATGAACTGAAAAACTATCAACATAAATCCCAAAAACATCGTGAGCGGAATAATTGGCAACACTAAAAGATTGGCTAGAGAGGAAATCAAGGAAAGCTTTCCGAAGTTAAGTAAGATTATTGGCAAAACAAATATCTGCGCCGAAATAGTAAGAAAAACTATTTCTCTAATACCAAAAACTCTGTTTTTTTTGATTAAATAATTCTCTAAAATTGGATATAAATAGACAATTCCCAGTGTCGCGAGAAAAGAAAGCTGAAAACCGATATCATAACGCAAAAGCATGGGATTGATCAGCAGCATCGCTCCGGCCGAAAAAACAATCGCGTTTCGCGCGTTAGCCAGGCGGCCATTTTTCATCGCCCAAAGTAAAAGCGACCCCATAATGCCGGCCCGCGCCGCCGAAGCGGGAAATCCGACTAATATAACAAACAAAAAAATGCCGGCCAGCGCGAACCAAAAAGCCTGTTTCCGCCACAGTCCCAGCCCGATTCCCAGGAGCATCAGATATTCCGCGATGATGGTGACATTGTATCCCGATACCGCCACGATGTGCGTCATGCCGGTCCGGGAAAAATTATCTTGCATTTCTTTTGACAATTTATCGTCTCCCCCCAAAAGCAGCCCGGATAACAGCCCGGACTGCGGAGCCGGAATGTTTTTATCAATATTTTTTTGTAGCCGGTTTTTTACTTTCAGCAGAGCGGCATAAAACCTGTTTCCCTGATCGCGAGCCGTAATTTCTATCTTGGCCTTGGAGCAAAGATAAAAAATTCCGTCTTTGGCCAGATACATTTGATAATCAAATTTTTCGCTTTGAGGAATTTCCAAAATACATTTTATCTTCAATTCATCGCCATAAAAATACTGCGCGTGTCCGTAAACATTAATCAGAAATTTATTTTTTTCCGGAGTTTCTACTCTCAAATTTTGGTATTGATCTTTAATCTCTGGCTCCCTGATTATAGTCGCCCGGCCGTTAAATTCCGTTCCGACTAAATTTAAATTTTCCAATTTTTTTAATTTATTTCCTGTCAATCCGACTCCGAGAATAAAAAAAGAAATAAAAAGAGCGACCACGGCCGCTTTGGAGTTTTTCCAAAAAATCACTAAAATAATCACCGCCAGAATTGCCAGACCGTATTGCCAGAAAAAATTAAAATCACTAAACGAACGCCAAAACACCCCGCCGATGAAACCCAGAGATAGCCCTAAAAATATTTTGGATTTAGACACTTTTTCCTATTTCCAGCAATTTAATCTTAGCTGTTTTCCCGCTTAATATTTTGACGCTGCTTTTGGCTACGCCGAAATGATCCGCTATTAATTCAACCAGCATTTCATTGGCCCGATTGTCAACCGGCAAAGCGGTGATCCTGGCTTTATATTCCCCTTCAGAGATTTTTATTACCTCGTTTTTAGCAGAACGGGGAGCAACTTTTACATAGATACGCATAAAAAATTTATTTTCTGATGCCGACTTTCCCGAAATTTTTCTTTATTTTATCCCTAATTTTCTCCAAATCGATTTTTTTTCCTTTGGTTTTCTGCTTAAGTTTCGGATCCAGAATTTTCAATTCCCGATATTCTTGCAAATAGTAGCTTGGGGCTCCGCTGATCCACTTAGCAATCACGACAAAATCCCCTTCCGTATGGATTCCCGGCACCACCGTGGTTCGAAATTCGTAAGGCACGCGAGAATTTCTAATCAGATCCGCGCTTAGTTTTATCCGGTCCTTATCCACTTTTGTTCCCGTGGTTTTATCGTAATATTTAATTTGATTTTTAATATCCATCGCCACAAAATCCACAAGCTTTAAATCGAAAAGTTTTTTCAAAACATCCGGCCGGGATCCGTTCGTATCCAATTTTACCAGAAACCCCATTTTCTTTATTTTTTGGATGAATTTAATTAAATCCGGCTGGATGGTCGGCTCTCCGCCGGTAATGCAAACGCCCTCCAGTTTCCCCTGGCGCTTTTTGAGAAAATCCAAAAATTCTTTTTCCACTCCGCCTTTTCTTTCTCCCCTTGATAAGGGGAGGATTGAGGACGGGTCAACTAACTCCGGATTATGGCAAAAAGGACAGCGGAAGCTGCAGCCGACGGTAAAAACCGTCGCGGCTAATTTCCCCGGATAATCAATCAGAGTCAATTTTTGATAACCACCTAGCAGCATAATTTTAAATTTTTAATTTTAAATTTAAAATGAATACCTAATGAATAAATTTTAAATAATTTAGGCATTAAATAATTTAAAATTGATTTAAAATTTAAAATTTTCCTTATAAAAATTCAGGGCAACATCCCCTTGAAGAAAGATATTGCCCTGACTATCTTTTTTAAACTTTAGCAGCAGCCTTTTTCGGCTACCACAAATTCTTTACGGTCATTATATTCTTCTCTTTTACCTTTGTTCCACTGTTCCACCGGACGGATATAGCCGACGACGCGGGAATAAACTTCGGTTTTTTGGAAATTTCGCAGCAGCGGGTCTTTCTGGTGGCACGCTTCACACTTGGCTAAAGTTTTTCCCTCTACCGCCGCGTAAGGCATGTATTTTTCATCCTGCTCCAATTCCCGG
>Ga0210044_10006307_pt1 | contig 15702 bp, 11 predicted proteins | sample CryGey13umfilter_2_FD_183959 | JGI IMG/M metagenome (GOLD analysis project Ga0210044, IMG submission 183959) | Groundwater microbial communities from aquifer in Utah, USA - Crystal Geyser 4/9/14 3 um filter (SPAdes) (version 2) | ecosystem: Environmental > Aquatic > Deep subsurface >...
CAGTTCGAGGTCGAGGCTTGCACTCAGCCGATTGGCTTTGTTGCGAGCGCAGACGATTGCGACGACGACAACGCCCAGGTCTATCCCGGAGCTCCCGAGCTCTGCGACGGACAGGACAACGACTGTGACGGCGCCGAGGACACTCTGGGGGTGTGGCCCCTGACGGCCAGTTCAGTGGACACTGGTCCACTTGGCCTGAACGGTACTGACACCAGCGTGGCCTACGTGGCAGCTCACGTCGGCAACGGCGCTTTCTTCAACGGGAGCAGCTCCAGGGTTGAGCTTCCCTACACCGAACTCCAGCCGACCGGAGGGCTGACCATCAGCCTCTGGATGTGGCCGGAGATGCTGCACACGGGTAGCAGTGGCTGGGACTGCCTGGTGACAAGCGGTAGCGCTGTGGACTCGTCCAACGGCTACGCTGTTTGCCTCCACAACAAGAACTTGTCGTTCTGCACGGACGACGGCACCTCTGCCGGCAACTGCCTGGAGGATGGTGGTGGCTACTCAAGCGGTGACTGGCACCATGTGGTCGTGACTTGGGACGTGTCTTCCGGGACGCGAACCATCTACGTCGATAATGTGATCACGGCAACCGATACAGGTGTGGCTCCGGCAACTCCCGTCTACGATGCTTCGATCGCCACTACGATGGGAGTCGACATCAACGCCGGAAATCAGGCGGCTGCTTTCAACGGCACTCTCGATGAGGTGAAGCTTCTCAGCTGTCCGGTTTCGGCCGCACAGGTCAGTAGTGACTACACCTCAAACTGGTTTTTCTAGGCCCAGGCCTAGTCTAACCAACAGGCCCCGACGAGCCTGAGCAAATCGTCTTCTTTTTTTATTAAAATTGTAACTAAGGCTAGTCAATAGTTGTAAAATAGCTTGACATTTTACCTATTTTTTAATAGGGTGGACGGTCCATAATTATAGACGGACTTGATAGCAAGAGGGTGTTAATTAGAGATTATTTGTGAAGGCTTATTCAGAAATAATCCCTGGCTGGCACGGCCATAGTTGGCGCAATGTTTAGCTGCTAGGATGGACCTTGATTTAGAGATGTGAGATGACCAAGGTGGTTGTCTCGAAAAAAACAAACGCAAGTCTTTTGTACGGAGGTGTGTATTGAGGAGTTACAGTTTTGACAAGGGTGACGTGGTCCGGGGTCTCGGTGTGATCCCGCTGGCTCTGCTGCTGGCGGGATGCTACCCGAGGGTCGATTTGTCCGCGTACGGCGACAAGGGCGGTGACGACTCGGGCATCATCGAGGAGCCGCCAGCCGACGACGATGGTGACGGGTTCACCGTGGAGGACGGTGACTGCGACGACGCCGATGCGAACATCAGCCCCGAAGCGACTGAGCTCTGTGACGAAGTCGACAACGACTGTGACGGCGAGGTCGACGAGGGCATCGAGACTGGCACCTGGTACGTCGATGAAGACGGCGATGGTTTCGGTGGTGATGCTGTCGAGTCCTGCGCTCAGCCGGAAGGCACGGTGGCGATCTCGGGTGACTGTGATGACACCGATCCGGCGTATCACCCGGGAGCTACGGAAGTCTGCGACGAGACCATCGACTACAACTGCGATGGTTCCACCGGGTACGCTGACGCTGACGGTGACGCAGTCCCCGCTTGCGAGGACTGCGATGATCGCAACGACGAAGCCTACCCGGGAGCTACGGAAGTCTGCGACGAAGTCGACAACGACTGCGACGGAACGGTGGACGAGGGCGTGCAGAAGACCTACTACACCGACCGGGACGGTGACGGCTACGGAGATCCAGGCGAGACCGCTGAAGCGTGCGACACGCCCACTGGCTATGTCGATGTGGCAGGCGACTGCGACCCGCTCGATGGTGAAGTCTACCCAGACGCGCCGGAGAGCTGCAACGAGGTCGACGACGACTGCGACGGAGACGTGGACGAGGGCGTGCTGCTGACCTGGTACCGCGATGCGGATGCGGACGGGTACGGAGAGGTCTCCGAGACGGCTGAGGCATGTGACACGCCGGCAGGGTACGTGTCCGACTCGACGGACTGCGACGACAACAACGGGGATACCTACCCCGGAGCTTCGGAGCAGTGCGACGGTGAGGACAACGACTGCGATGGTGCCGACGACACCCGCGGCTACTGGCCGCTGGATGGTGATTCTGTCGACGCCGGCCCCTTGGGGCTGGATGGTACGGAGACGGTCATCACCTACACCACGGGCCATGTCGGCTACGGTGCCTCCTTCGGGAGCAGCACCTCGGACATCGAGTTCCCCTACACGGAGCTCCAGCCGACCGGCGGTCTGACCATCAGCTTCTGGCTGCGTCCATCGGACGTGTCGTCTTCCAGCTGGAACTGCATGGTCACGCAGGGTTCCAGCACTGGCTACACCAACGGTTACGCTGTGTGCTTGCACGCGGCGGCGCTGGCCTTCTGCACTGACGATGGTTCGACCGCCGGCAACTGCCTGGAGGATGGCGGCAGCTATTCCTCTGGCACTTGGTACCACGTTGTCGTGGCTTGGGATGTGTCCTCCGGGACGCGAACCATCTACGTCAACGGTGTCGAAACCGCTACGGATACGGGAGTAGCTCCGGCAACTCCTGTCTACGATGCGGCAACGGCCACGCTGCTTGGTGCAGACGTCAACGTCGGCGTCGATGCAGCCAGGTACTACGGCATGATGGACGAGGCCAAGGTGTTTGACTGCGCTGTTTCGGCGACGCAGGCGGCCACTGACTACTCCTCCAATTGGCCGTTCTAGTAGCCTTCGGGCCAACGAACGACCAGCAGGCCCAGACGAGCCTGAACCAATCGTCTTCTTTTTTTAAAAAACAGTTCTCGGAGGCAAGGGATGACTTTGTTCACTTTTATCTGTGACAAATAAACCACCCTTTAAAGAGATCGGATTATTTATTAACCAGGCAAAATATAAATTTTTAATACTATACATGCGGGCTTTTTGAGCAAAGGCTAGAGAGTCGTTGGGAAGACGCGTTGGTTGTTCAAGAATAGTACGTCTTTTCTGTTCGATCGTCTCAACTAACCCAGCCGGCAGATCTGGTAAGTTTAGATTTAAAGTACGACCAAGCACTCTGAGTAAGGCGGCAAATTTAATTATCGAAGCGGCAGTTTCGTGGCTGTGACTTTCATTAAATTCGCTACAGAGTTCAGTGTATTTTTGTAGCAGGCTAGTGTACTCATTTCGAGATATTGGTAATTGCTCACCGGTTATTGTGGCAAGATTTATAGCTAACCCAGCTGCGGCTATTGGACTTTTTACCAACAGGGCTGGTAGTTCTCGGGCAGCTTTTTTGGCAGAGCTAATGAGCTTAGGTTTAGTAACTAGTTCTGGCAAAGCTCTTTTGAGCTCTGCAAAATCTTCAACTTCTGTTACTAGATCGCCGGGCTTGTCTGGTAAATTACCGTCTGGCATTACTTCAGGTCCGGCAAATAATTTAATTCTGGAAAAGGCTATTGTTAATTTTGACAACTCATCAATTGGACTCATGCCCATGTGATAGTTTCGATCTCGCTGCACCTGTTCATTAATCAAACTAAAACGGACAGCCATCATGTCGCCGCGGGTGATGTTAAAATCAAACTCTACCCCAGGCTTAGGTTCAATTTCAGTTACAAGCTCTCTGGCTTGATGCCTAACTAGTCTGTCTGGTTGTCTGCGTAGTCCTCTCATTTAGAATGGTGTTTATTTTAGGCTAGATAGACAAGCGATGTGGGAGAGAGTGGTCAGGTTGTGATTGTAGTTTTGAGGTCAACCTACCCTCTGCGAAAAAAATTTTCTCATTGATAATTCTTGCGTTCATTGCGGTTGATATACGAAGTCCCCTTCTAACATCCTCAGGTGATGGGTCGTAGTCCATTGGTCGGTAATCATCAATTTTTTTATAAGCCTCCCATAGTATGGTGTTGATGTTAACAGGTAATTCACAAGGCTCCATTCCAAATGTCAACGCAATAGTATTAAAATCGGTGATGGCAAATAAGGCGGTCGTCACTGAAGTATCGTTTGGATCCTTGATCATGTCAGCAATCAGTTTTACACATTCAGCACGCGCGGCCTCTAAGACTTCCGGTTCAACAGAGGGCTGTTCGTGCCTTAAGATAGCAATGTCATGGTGTAAAGAAATTGCGGACATTGCTAACAAGCTAGAATTTGTAAAGCGTTGGAATTGAGCAGTAAAGTCTGGGTCAAGAGCTGCTTGAAAATAGCTTGGAGTTTCCAGTTCTGGAAAGGCAACGATGAGACCTGCGAGCCAGCCGTAGATTTTACTAGCAGAAAATTTATCAATTGGTCCGCCATCTTCATGGTAAAGACCACTTCTTTCTAAAACAAATTGGATGAGCTGTTGCAGGTCAGTAACTTCTATGCCGTTTGCTGCCAAGTCCATATTACGAGGTCTGGCTAAGGCCAGACTTCCTAAGTCACGAAGATTAGATTCAGTATTATAAAAATTTTCTCCAGCCCGCATTTTACCGATCATTCTTTTTAGAATAGTTATGGAATTGCGGCAATCATTGGCTAGCTCCAGCTCCGCAAACGGCAGGTTAATTTCTAATTCACTTGGCTCACTTTCTCGGCCTAACAAAAGAGCGGCACGTTGCCGGTCTGGTCCTTTTTGTGGGGATTTTTCTAGCCGCATAGATTTAAAGTATTGTGCGATCAGGTAGAGAAACCGCGACACTATTTTTCTGAGGATTTTTTTCTACAATAATAACTTTCCCGTCGTTCGTCACATGAACGGCCTCAGCAGTTGCGATATAGTATCGGCGAAAGGTCGCTAGTAAAATCAGTTCTGATGTTGAGCTGAGCGCTATCGACTGTAGCCCATGTAGAATAGTGTCAGCTTGGGTTGGAGATATCAATTTTTGGGTAGGAACTTCTTGAAAAAACCTCCAGGCCGATAAGTCTTGTAGTTTTGCCCACATATTTCTAAGTGAGAGAGAACTGGCTTCGTCTTGAGTTTTTTGCATAAGATCGTTAATCCTATTTCTCAAGGCTGGGTCGGTTTTCATTTTAGCTCGGAATTGGATGGGGTCACCTCTAAATAAACCGGCTAATTTAGATAGGGTGGGAGTTGATTCAATTATGCGATCGAAGCTTACGGGTGGTAACTTCCCCCTGCTATTAGCTGCTAAGCCCTCAAGACGCAGCTTGTTCCAGTCTACATCTGGCCAAATTATGCGTGACAGTCCAATATCCGATACTGGCCCACCACAGCGGGCTAGTTCAATTGCTTTGTCCTTCATGGCGGTTATGCCAAGCTCATCCATTCTTTCCGGAGCTATTAACGCGATTGCAGCAGCGCTGCTAAGTCTATCGCCGCTAGCCATGTATGGGTCATTAGCGAAACTCAAAGCATCAGCGTGGGTGTTTGGAAGTTCCAGATCTTGGACCAGCTGATGGATGTCAGAGCTAGGCAACTCTAATGGCTCCTCCAGTATTTGAGCAGCTCTGGGCCTTTCCAGTCCATGTCGGGTTGATTTGCCGATTCTCATTGCTATATCATACAATATTTATGCATATATGTCAAATAATATTGATGGGCATTTAAGGTATTCTTTGTAAAAATAGAAAGGCCCTCTGATATTTGACAATAGGTATTGATAAGCGTATAATCTTTTCACGTTAAAAAATATTGATATAGATACGTCAGTTTGAGGCAGATTTCCACCTGTTTTCCCCAATTTTCCTGGAATCTGTGTAAAACTTACCCCCATACATGCAAGTTTCCCCGTCATACACGCTAAACACCACAAGCAGCTAGGCCTCAGCTGAATTTCCTTCGGGCCGCTTGTGAGCGGTTTTTTTGTGCCATGACGACCATCATTTTCTCCACAAAGACCTGTTTCTTCTAAGAAGAAGCGACAGATCTGTGCGGAGAAGCTCTAGAACCTGCTAGCACGCTCATTGACAACTCGATCAAGAACATCAATCAAAAAAGGTGTAATTACGCATAGAGTCCTTTCTGTATGAACATACAAAAGGGAAAATAGAAAATAGAGAAAGTAAGAAATGAGCATTGAAACTTGCGTCGTGTAACGATGCGCTGTGAGCATGAGCGAACGGTGTGTCGAGACCACGAAAGAGCATATGGTGGATGCCTTGGCATATATTGACGATGAAGGACGTAGCAGCCTGCGAAAAGCTTCGGCGAGGTGGCAAGCAACCTTTGACCCGGAGATATCCGAATGGGGAAACCCACTGTGGTAAACCCACAGTACCTGCAACTGAATACATAGGTTGTATGGAGTAAACCTAGGGAATTGAAACATCTTAGTACCTAGAGGAATAGAAACAAATTGCATTCCCTTAGTAGTGGCGAACGAACGGGGAGAAGCCCAAACCACAGAGTTATTTATAGTTCTGTGGGGTTGTGAGGTTAAAACGTCTTCGAGCAATCGAAGGGTAGAGTAAAAAATGAGGTTTTGTAGTAGAACACGTTGGAAAGCGTGGCCAGAGGAGGTGACAGCCCTGTACATAAAACTTAATCTCGCTCTACGGTTTTTTCTCTCGAGTAGCATGGGACACGTGAAATCTTATGTGAATCTACCGGGACTATCCGGAAAGGCTAAATACAATATATGACCGATAGCGAACTAGTACCGTGAGGGAAAGGTGAAAAGAACCCCGGAAGGGGAGTGAAATAGATCTGAAACCATATGCTTACAATAGATCGGAGCCCAAGATTAGTTCTGGGTGACGGTGTGCCTATTGAAGAATGAGCCAACGAGTTATAACGTGCGGCAGATTAATGTCGTGAGACAGCAGTCGTAGGGAAACCGAGTGTGAATAGCGCGAACCTCTATCTAATACTGATCAATTCTGCGATCAGTATTGGGTAGAAATACGTCGTACGTTATAGACCCGAAACCAAGTGATCTTGCCATGGCCAGGCCGAACCTACCGTAACAGGTAGGGGAGGGCCGAACCCACTGGTCGTATAACGCCAGGGGATGAGCTGTGGTAAGCGGAGAAATTCCAATCGAACTTGGCAATAGCTGGTTCTCCTCGAAATATCTTTTGGGATAGCCCTATAAACTCTCCCGCGGGGGTAGAGCACTGAATGGGATAGAAGTCTTCGGATATTCTACCTAACCAAACTCCGAATACCGCGGTGAATTATTATAGGAGTCAGACCGTGGGGGCTAAGCTTCACGCGTCAAAAGGGAAACAGCCCAGATCATAGTCTAAGGTCCCCAAATATCGATTAAGTGTTAAAGGTGGTGTCGTGACTTGAACAACCAGGATGTTGGCTTAGAAGCAGCCATCATTTAAAGATAGCGTAACAGCTCACTGGTCCAGTCGCTTCGCGCCGAAAATGTAACGGGGCTAAATCGATTACCGAAGACATGGATGTATATTCTTTTGAATATACGTGGTAGAGGAGCATTCGTATCTGCGATGAAGGTGGACCCGTGAGGGCTGCTGGAGCGGTACGAAGCGAGAATGTTGGCATGAGTAGCAAGAATCAGTGTGAGAATCACTGACACCGTAAGTCTAAGGGTTCCTGGGCAACGATGATCGACCCAGGGTTAGGCGGTCCTAAGGCGAGGCCGAAAGGCGTAGTCGATGGACAGCAGGTTAATATTCCTGCCCTATGTATTGTTTTGTCATGCCCGACGTGTTTTGAAGCGATATGTGCCCTCATGGTATGGGGCATTGGCTGCAATGAAAATTGCAGACACAAGAGGACGGGGAAACCCAACCTCAAGGTATCGGGACAGAAGGCCTAGAAAAAGGCGTTGACACGTGACAATACATATCCGTACCGTAAACCAACACAGGTAGACGAGGCGAGTAGCCTCAGGTGTACGAGAGAACCCTCGTTTAGGAACTCGGCAAAACAGCGGCCGTAACTTCGGGATAAGGCCCGCCTCGCATCTTCGGATGTCGAGGCCGCAGTTAACAATTCCAAGCGACTGTTTACCAAAAACACAGGTCCCTGCTAAATCGCAAGATGAAGTATAGGGGCTGATGCCTGGCCAGTGTCCGAACGTTAAGGAAGGCGGTTAGAAATTTATTTCGAGGCTGCTGACCGAAGCGCGGATGAACGCCGGCGATAACTATAATCGTCCTAAGGTAGCGAAATTCCTTGTCGGGTAAGTTCCGACCTGCACGAATGGCATAACGACTTGGAAACTGTCTCAACGAGGGACTCGGCGAAATTACACTACCGGTAAAGATGCCGGTTACCCGCAGCAGGACGAAAAGACCCCGTGAAGCTTTACTACAACTTGACATTGATGTAATGAATTATTTGCTCAGTATAGGTGGGAGACTTTGAGGCGCCGCTTTGGCGGTTGCTAAGTCGCAATATGAGATACCACCCTGGTGATTTGTTACATCTAACTCTCCTCCATGAATCTGGAGTGAGGACAGTGTCTGGTGGGTAGTTTGTCTGGGGCGGATGCCTCCCAAAATGTAACGGAGGCGTTCACAAAGGTTGGCTAGGTTCGGATGGAAATCGAACCGATAGTGTAAAGGCAGAAGCCAGCTTTACTGCAAGACCCGCAAGTCGAGCAGTTACGAAAGTAGGACTTAGTGATCCGACCGTACGAAATAGGACGGCGGAAGCTCATCGGATAAAAGTTACTCCGGGGATAACAGGCTAGTCTGGCCCAATAGTCCATATAGACGGCCAGGTTCGGCACCTCGATGTCGGCTCGTCGCATCCTGGGGGTGAAGCAGCTCCCAAGGGTTTGGCTGTTCGCCAATTAAAGCGGCACGCGAGCTGGGTTCAGAACGTCGTGAGACAGTTCGGTCTCCTATCCGCTGTGGGCGTGGAATCTTGAGCAGGCCCTTCTCTAGTACGAGAGGACCGAGAAGGACGAAGCTCTCGTGTATCAGTTGTGGCACCAGCCGCATTGCTGAGTAGCGACCTTCGGTTCGGATAACCGCTGAAAGCATCTAAGCGGGAAGCCGTCTGCAAGATTAGGATTTATAGACTCCTGGAAGACGACCAGGTTGATAGGCTACAGGTGGAAGCCCGGTGACGGGTGCAGCCAAGTAGTACTAATATGTCGATTGGTCTCGACGCACAGTTTGCTCATTCACATCTTATTTGAGCTGATGTATACTTGATCGAGTTTTATGAGAAAGCATTGGACCTCAATTAAAGGAGCTGCACGATACGTTGGAGTATTCGTGGTGGTTCTAGCTGTAGGTGCTGTCATCCTTTATATGGTGCAGCCGACACAGCTCTTGGCAGTACAATAGTAGAACCACCGGACAGAGCGGCTTATATAGCAATTCTGTCTGGTGGTTCTAGCGATGAGGAAACACCTGTTCCCATTTCGAACACAGCAGTTAAGCTCATCAGCGCCGATGATAGCCTTCTGGGTGAAAGTAGGACGCTGCCAGGTTATGTTTAATCCCCCGCTTCGGCGGGGGGTTTTTCTTTTATTGTTTTTGTTGTGGGTAGTTGTATACTAAGGAGGTTATAATATTATTATCGAGATAATATGAGGAAGATTACATTTGGCTTGTTAGTGTCATTTATCTTAGCCATGCCGACGTCTGCAGCTTTGGCGGTAGATGATGCTTCGGTAACAAGTGTGAGTGTAACGCCAAGCTCAGTTGAATTGTCAGCAACAGAGGTAACACATACATTACTTGTTACAACGAGTGATGAAGTTTCTAAGTTGTCCTGTTATATATTTACAGGGTCAAGTAGTAATCCAGGTGGAATATTGTTTGAGGGGCCAACTGTGGACGTCAGCTCATCGGACATGGAGCTATCTCCTATGGAAGCAGCTTTGTTTGATGGCAGTGAAGGTGATGGAGAAGTGGTTGGATTTATCTATAACTTTGGCAGCTCGCTATCCGTTGGAGACCATAATATTGTAATGAGTGGTTTAACTAATCCTGATGCGGATGGAACTTATCGTATCGGCTGTACCTCATATACGGGAGAACTAAAAGATGCTGACTATACCTATTCTGATACTTTTGACATCGGTGAAGGTGCTGCCGCCAGTTCTATTTCCGCTCTGACCTGGACCGTTGATCCGGCTATCATTGGAGCGGTAGCTGATTATGAATTGACAATCACTGTTGATTCCGAGATAGCTTCTGGATCTCAAATCTATACCTTCTTTTTAAGCGAAGGAGACTCTGATCCGTCAGCATCTGAAATCGACTTAAGTAGCGCTGTCTTTAGTTCTGATACGGTGGTCGGTGATTTTACAGCAAAAGAGAGTACAAATTATGCTTCTGGGTCAGTTGAATTAACTGAGGCCTTGGCTGCGGGAGAGCACACGCTTACATTAAGTGGCGTTCAAAATGCACCCTCGGCAAAGTCTTTAACTGCTGAAGCAACAACGGATCCATCTGATGAGTCGACCTATGTTTTTAGTGAGCAAATTGATTTTGTGGCCTTGTCGGCTCCGGCCAAGAAAAACATGGAAGTAGTAAAGAAAAAGAAGAAACAGGTAACGCTGGATTGGTCGGTTGCCACCGGCGCTGAGACCTACACTGTGCAGGTGAAAAAGTGTAAGAATGACTTGAAAAAAAAGTGCACTAAGGCCAAGCATTATCAAGCTAAGAAAAAATATAGAAAATTTACTGGCGTGACAAAGAGTAAGAAGGTTGTGAAGAAATTACAGGTAGGAACTTACTATCAATGGAGAGTTAAAAGTTGTTTAACGGAGGAGTGTTCAGACTTTACGACTTGGAAACGTTTTATGACAAAAAACTGATATAGCTGAGCTTTGAAGGTACAAGAAAGACGTCCAGTGAGGGCGTCTTTTCATATACAGGTCAATTTGTTAGTATAGAGTTAATCAATAGTTAACTTGAGAGTATGAATAATATTTTCCGATCACTAATTATGCTGGTGGGTACAGTCTTGGTCGTATCATTGCCGACCGTTGCCTTGGCAGTCACCCCAACTCGCCCCCTAACAGCGCGCTTGTCTCAGGAGTACGTCAAAAAGTTAGACTTAGAGATTGGAATGTATAGTGCAAATGTCAGTGAATATCAAGACGGCGATATTGATAGGATTGAACTAGAGTGGGATACGGATAATTCATTTGATAATCCTGATAGTAGCGTCCAAGTTTTATCATCAATAGATTCGGCCGGTAACCTTGATACTGATAATAGGGAAATGGCAGTTTCTATCACTGGGATGAAGTCAGCTATGGGTTATTACGTTAGGGCTAGATTTTTGGCACCAGACGATTCGGCAAGTGATTGGAAGGAGTCCTCTGAAATGGTAACTTTGCCAAAAAAAGCTTGGAATACACGAGTGCCAAAGAGCACAAAAGTTTCTGGAGAGAGCGTCAGATTACGTTGGAATCACCCACAGCGTTGCTTAGCGCTAGGCTGTGACTATAATGTTAAAGTGTATAAAGTGAAGAAAAATGGAGCACAGAGACTTCAGTTAACTACGCTAGTGCGCAATGCCAACTACCTGGATTTGACCGATACGTCTCTTAAGGCTGGAACAAGGTACAAATTTAAAGTGCAATCTTGCTTAGATAGCAATACTTGCTCAGTTAAATATACAAAAAAGAAAGGTTTCCGTTTTTAAGTACAAAGTTTGAAATTTAGCCGCATTATGCGGTAGCTAATCCCGTTAATATTTTAGTCTATGAAACTAATACGTTTCGCTGTTATTTCCGCAGCATTGATATTTATTCCAACTCTGACACTGGCTACTAATGATGCAAGTATTTCCTCGGCCGAGATAACAACACCGGGTTCTAGTACCGCAGGAGCAAATGCAAGCTATACGATAGGAATCACACCAACCACAACTTTTGAAGATGGTGATACGGTTACTATGTTTGCACAAGAGTATCCAGATGGTAGTCCACTGACATCTGGTTTTGATTTTACTGATACCTATGCGTTGTCAGCAGGTTGCGGAGATGTTACTGGGTCAGCCGCATCAGTTAATTCTGGGGCGGGCGTATCGTTTACGTTTGGAGCGTCTCATGCGAGTCAGTGCATTATTGGTTTAGGAGATGTAGTTAACTCTGCTACGAGTGGTTGTTATACTTTTATTTTTACAACGGACGCTTCTCCATCTGAGGGCTCGGACTATACCAGCATTAGCGAGCCATTTGCAATTGGAAGTGGGAGTTGCGACGCGGAAAGTGATGTTGCGCTGTTGGATGTAGCAGCAACTGTGTTTGGAGAAAATATCGGGATTGAGTGGGAGCCAGTTGATGGTGCAAGCTCGTATAGTGTGATTTATAGTACAATTTCTGAAGATGATGCTGCAGACCCAACCAGCGAGACAAATGTTGTATCTTCAACAACAGACACTTTTAAAACATTAGAATTGGAACCGTCCACTACTTACTATTGGTTAGTAGATGCTTTTGATGAAACTGGAGAAACTGTCGTGGCGGCTTCGGCGACAGAAGAAACAGCTACTACTGAGAGTATTTCATCGCAAAAGGCTAGTCGACCTAAAATTCTTAAAAAACAGAGAAAGTCGAAAAAACTGACCATTAAATGGGACGCGCCTGCAGCGATCGCTTACGTCAGTAAGTACAAGATGCAGGTATATAAGAAATCAGCATCCAAATGGAAAAAGATTCGTACGTATAAATCGATTGACAGCTCAAAGGTTAAAAAAGTTGCAAAAAAGCTCAAGAGTAGCACCAAGTATAAAATCAGGATGAAGGTTGTGTATGACACAGAGGATGTTTCGGCATGGAGTAAGTATAGTGTGGTCCGCCAAACTAAACCATAAAGGAAGCCCCTGCGGGGACTTTTTTTCTGGTGATTCTGTGCTACCATGTTCGGAGTACGTTTTATAATCTGGAGTCATGAGTGTGAAAAAATCATCAAAATCAAAACAGGCCATTATTATTGGTGGTGGTCCAGCTGGTTTAACCGCTGCCTATGAGCTGCTACAGCGCACGGATTTAAAGCCGGTAATTTTGGAAATGGGGGATTGGGTTGGTGGAATTTCTGCAACCATTGATTATAAGGGGAATAAAATTGATTTAGGTGGACATCGCTTTTTTAGCAAGTCCGATAGAGTGATGAAGTGGTGGCTAAATTTAATGCCGCTTCAAAAATTAGATACAGCAGAAGCTCAAACCATTACATATCAGGGGAGTCATCGTGCTTTATCAACGGGTGAGGGGCCAGATCCTGAAAAAGTAGAGCGAGTTATGTTGCTTAGAAAAAGAAAATCACGCATTTATTTTTTACGTCAGTTTTTTGATTATCCACTATCTTTGAACTGGCAGACAATTCGTCAGTTAGGTTTTTTGAGAATGGCAAAAATTGGCATCAGTTACATTCGCTATGATATTTTTCCAATACGTCCAGAAAAGACACTAGAAGATTTTTTTACAAATAGATTTGGTCGTGAGCTTTACCTGACCTTTTTTAAATCTTATACGGAAAAAGTTTGGGGTAAAAAATGTGATGAGCTCAGTGCTGAGTGGGGAGCGCAACGAGTAAAAGGTTTGTCGATTCGTAAAGCAGTTTGGCAGGCTGTTAAAGATATTTTTGCTCGGGATAATTCGTTAGGACAAAAGGGGCGTGAGACTTCTTTGATAGAGCAATTTTTATATCCAAAATATGGTCCGGGACAGATGTGGGATGTGGCAGCTGAGGAGATTAAGAAACAGGGGGGTGAAATATTAATGGGCTGGAAAGTTGATAAGCTTGAGTTAGAAAATCACAAGATTGTAAAAGTTGAGACAGTTAATGTAAAAACTGGGGAGCGCCAGTCGTTTGATCCGGAGATTGTATTTTCTACGATGCCAATTACTGAATTATTTTCAGCTATGGGTGAGTCGTTGTCGCCAGAGGAAAAGGCGGCAGGTGACGGATTGAACTACAGAGATTTTTTTATTGTGGGACTTTTGCTAAAAGATTTTTCAAGGATAGACAAGGATGGTCGTAAGCAAGCTTTAGACGATAACTGGTTATACATTCAAGAGCCTGATGTAGAGGTTGGGCGTATCCAGATATTTAACAATTGGAGCCCCTGGTTGGTGGCAGAGTCAAAAACAACAGCCTGGATTGGGATGGAATATTTTTGTAATGATGTTGACCCGTTATGGAATACGCCTAATGATAAAATGATAGAATTTGCTAAGAAGGAATTAGCCGCATTGGACTTGGCTAAGGTTGATGATGTTATTGATGGCACGGTTATTAGGGTGCCAAAAGCTTACCCAGTGTATGATGAGGCTTATGGTGATTTCGGGCGTGTTATAGAAGTGTTGGATTCTATTTTGAACATATATTGCATTGGCCGCAATGGAATGCATAAATATAATAACCAAGATCACTCCATGTTAACGGCCATGATTGCGGTTGATAACATAGTGTCTGGTCGAACTGATCACAGTAATGTGTGGGAAGTAAACACCGAGCAGGAGTATCATGAAGAGAAATAGCATTAAGGTTGGTGGTGTCAGGCTTGAATGGGTGCTGCTGGGTGCTTATGTTGTCATGTTGGCCACCTTGTTGTTTTTTCACGAGCAATGGTTTGATGAGGCGCAGGCTTGGATGATAGCGCAGTTTGCTTCCTTACCAACTTTATTTAGTTTGTCTGCATACGAAGGGTCACCCGTGTTGTGGCACCTGTTGCTAATGCCATTTGCAAAGAGTGACTTACCTTACCAGGCTGAGCAAGTTGTTCATGGTTTACTTGCGGTAAGCTCAGTTGGATTATTTCTTTTTTTCGCGCCCATTTCTAATCGGTATAAGGTTTTATATATTTTTGGCTACTTTTCATTATATGAATATGGGGTAGTGGCGCGGAGTTATGTTTTAATTCCATTTTTCTTATATATAATTGCATCTCTTTATAAGAAGAGAATGACTTCACCATGGCTAGTCTGGCTGCCGATTGCCTTACTAGCTCAGACGAGTGTCTTTGGTTTGTGGATGGCAGGAGTTTTATCCGTTTGGTTAATAGTGGACAGATTACGCGCCCGAAAGTTGCGGTCATTGCAATTCTGGCTCGGAGCCTCTGCAACTGCCTTATCTGGCTTGGTGGTGGCATGGTTGTTGCTGCCACCGGCCGATTTAATTGTATCTTTGTCGGAGTGGGACTTTACCTTTATATTTTGGGACCGTGTACGTGCTTTAATCCTCATTGCTGTAGGTGGTTTTAGTCCATTTCCGGTGTGGGGTGAGCATTTTTGGAATAATCCTTGGTGGACAAATCGTGTCATAGCTTTTATAGGATTGTCGGCGGCAACGATTAGTGCAGTAATAATTTATCAAAGAAACAGATTGATCGGTTGGCTGTATTTGTCGTTGGGTGGCGGCCTGGTAGTGATTTTGTTGTTGAAAAATATTAAGACAATGAGGCACTTCGGATTATTATTTGTGGCTTTTTTATTTTGTTACTGGCTGACAAACTTACCCGAGTATCGACCAAAGTTTGTTAATCGTTTTCATTCAATTGGACTATTGAGCTTGTTTCTTCTGCAAATTCCAATGACTGTAATTGCGATTCCAAATGAAGTCATCCGTCCCTTTTCAAGCGCAAAGTTGATGGCTGATTTTTTGCAAAATGAATTAGTCATTGATGATAATACGGTTCTTTTGGGCAATGATCTAAAGTTAATATCTGTTCTGCCCTACTTAGATAAGTCGGACCGACAATTTTATTTTTTGGGCACCGAAGAATGGACGCATTATGCAATCTGGAACAGCGAGTTGTTTTATAATTTAACTATGAGCGAAGCATTGACT
>Ga0210044_10006310_pt1 | contig 15698 bp, 13 predicted proteins | sample CryGey13umfilter_2_FD_183959 | JGI IMG/M metagenome (GOLD analysis project Ga0210044, IMG submission 183959) | Groundwater microbial communities from aquifer in Utah, USA - Crystal Geyser 4/9/14 3 um filter (SPAdes) (version 2) | ecosystem: Environmental > Aquatic > Deep subsurface >...
TTGATTGAAAATAAAGAAAACTTGGGATTTGCTGTAGCAAATAATTTGGGATTAAAAATAGCGACCGGAAAATACATTTTATTTTTGAATCCAGACATGAGAGTAGAAAAGGGGGGTTTGGATAAAATTGTAGAATGGATGGAAAATAAAAAAGACGTTGGGCTGGCTAGTGTAAAATTAGTAAATGAGAAAGGCGAGGTAAACTTGGATGCGTCCCCAAGAAGATTTCCAAAAGTTTGGGAACAGGTTTTATTGATTTTAAAAATTCATCATATTTTCCAAAAGGTTTTGGATGGTTATATGATGAAAGGTTTTGATTTTGAAAAAGAGCAAGAAGTTGATTCTGTACGTGGATCTTTTATGATTGTGTGCAGAGAAATTTTAGAAAAATTAGGTTGGGGTTTTGATCCGAGATATTTTATTTGGTTTGAAGATGTGGATTTGTGTAGAGAGGTTTGGAAGTTAAATTATAAAGTAATGTATACTCCAATTATTTCTTGTGTAGATTATGTTGGGCAGAGTTTTAAAAAACAAGAAAGTTTGTGGAAGCAAAAGAATTTTACAAAAAGTATGCTTACTTATTTTCAAAAATGGGAACCAATGTATAAATGGATTTGTATTTGGTTGGTGCGCCCAATTGGAATTTTTATTGTTTGGTTAAGAAACTTATGAAATTAACAGTACAGCTTGTAGTTTGGAATGGTGAAAAATATATTCCATATTTATTTGAATCACTAAAAAAACAGACTTTTAAGGACTGGAATTTGTTGATTTTGGATAATGGTTCTACAGATAACACTGTAAATTTGGTTAAAAAAGAGCTGAACAATCTAAGTGTTCAAAATGTTCTAATTGAATCAAAAACAAACATTGGTTTTGCAAATGGACATAACTTTCTTTATACAAAGAATGATTCAGAATATATTTTGCTTTTGAATCAAGACATGTATTTGGAAGAAGGCTGTTTTGCAAAATTGGTAGAATATTTAGATAAAAATAACAAAGTTTCGTCAGCAATTCCGCGGTTAATGCAGTGGAAGTTTGGGGAAATTAAAAAAGGTTTTGAAAATTCTTTGAGCGAAAATATAGATACTTTGGGTTTGAAAGTTTTTAAGAGTAGGCGAGTGGTAGATTTGTATACGGGGCAAAATTGGCAGGAAGTGAAGAATAATTTTGTAGGTAAAGAAATAAATGAAGTTTTTGGAGTTTCTGGTGCTTTGCCGATTTACAGAATAAATGCTTTAAAAGCTGTAGAAGAAAATGGTTTAATTTTTGATAATTTATTTGGTTCTTACAAAGAAGATGTAGATTTGGCTTTTAGACTTTGTTCTGCTGGTTTCGATTCTGTTGTAGTTTTAGATGCTATTGCTTACCACGACAGGAGTGGGGCTGGTCCAAAAGATTATTCGGACAAGTCTGCGGTGAAAAATAAAAAGAATCAGCCGGCGTATATAAGCTATCAAAGTTATAAAAATCATCTTATAGTTTTGCTAAAAAACGAACCTTGGCAGAACTTTTTACTTGATTTTATCTGGATTTCGTGTTATGAATCTAAGAAGTTTTTATATTATCTTTTATTAGACAGAAAGAATTTAAAAGGGTTAATAGATATTTATAAAAATATAAAAATTATATTTTCCAGAAGAAAAGAAATTAAACAAAAAAGAAAATTGAATTGGCGAGAAATGCGAAAGAAAGTCAAAAGTCTATAAAGTCATAAAGTCTAAAGTTAGGAAAGTTTTTAATGTCATTCCCGGCTTGACCGGGAATCCAGAGTCTGTAGTATCAATACTTTTTCTACTATTTATAACTTTATTAAAAAACAATAAACTATTATTTAAACCTTGAATCCCCAGTCAAGCTGAGGATGACGTATTGGTTTTCTGTAATCTCGAACAAAGTGAGAGATCCCTTAAACATTTTAAAAACATAATATTTTCTAATTACAAAGTATAAGCGATTTCTCATCCGTATTCTCGGATCCGAAATGACAGAAGTCTGAAGACCGAAAGCTGAAGACTATTTATTTTATGAACGACATCACAATTACAATTGTAAACCACTTAATGAAAGATGAAATTTTAAATAATTTAGAGTCTCTATTTTTGGATTTACAAAACTGTCCTTATGAGGTTCAGGTTGTGGTTGTGGATAACTCTCAAAATCAAGATAATGTAAAAGAGGCTTTGGAAAAATTTGAAAGTGTTTTGTATTTGGATTCAGGAGAAAATATTGGTTTTGGAAAAGGACATAATTTTGGTTTTAGAAAAAGTCCTGCACGATATTATTTTGCACTAAATCCAGATGTTTCTTTAATGCAAAATTCAAACACAGTAGAGAGGATTATAAAATTCATGGATAGAAATTCAAAGATTGGGTGTATTGGTCCAAAATTAATAAATTTTGATGGAACTTACCAAGATTCTTGTTATCGTTTTAATTTTTTTGCAATGGCAATTAAACCACTAAGACAAATTGGAATGGATAAGAAGTTTGGGTGGCCAAAAAAACATGTAGACAGATTGCTAATGAAAGATTTTGACCATAACGATACAAAACCGGTTGATTGGGTTTTGGGTGCTGCACTTATAATTCGCGGAGAGTTGGCAGAAAAGCTAGATTTTTTTGATGATAGGTATTTTATGTATTTGGAAGATGCCGATTTGTGTAAGAAAAGTTGGGAAGCTGGTTATCCTGTTTATTATGTTCATGATATAGTAATTAAACATGGTCATAGACGAGAATCAGCAAAAATGCCAGGAGTCTTCCGTGCTTTAGTTAAAAATAAATTAGCAAGAGTACATTTAGTAAGTTGGACAAGGTATATTTGGAAGTGGCGAAATCATTTTAAATATTATGGAGAAATATCCTAAAGTAGCTATAATTTATCTTTCTTACCACTGCGAGCCATATATAGATGATGTGATTTCTGGTTTGAAAATGTTGACTTATCCAAAAGATAGAGTTGAGTTTGTAATTGTGGATAACCCACACCTAGAGTATGGCACATCTGTGCGAACATTAGAAGACAAGGTTATACCATTGTCTGGAAAAGAAATTCCCCATACAACAGTTTTGGCGCAACCAATAAATCTTGGTTTTTCTTGTGGAAATAATGAAGGTATAAAATGGGCTTTAAAAAATGATTTTGATTATGTATTTTTTCACAATCAAGATGGTTTTTCTTCTAGTGATTTTCTTGAACCCTTGGTAAAAGCAATGGAGGAAGACAAGAAACTTGGGGCTGTTCAATCTTTAATACTTTTGCATCCTGAAACAGATTTGGTAAATAGTTCTGGAAATGAATTTCATTATTTGGGGTTTGGTTTTTCTGGAGATTATAAAAAAGATGTTAGAGAAATTGGTAGTTCAATTAAAAAAATTGCTTATGCAAGCGGAGCAGCACTTTTGATGAGAGTAGATTTATTAAAAAAGCTTGGTTTGTGGGATGATGACTTTTTTATGTACCATGAAGATTTGGAATATTCATTTCGTTTGCGAGTTGCCGGTTATGAAATTGCGCTTGTTCCGGATTCAATTTTTTATCATAAGTATCAATTTAGTAGGAGTATACAAAAATTTTATTGGATGGAACGGAATAGATATGGCGTAATGTTAATGTTTTTGGATTGGTCTACACTTTTTGTACTTTTACCAATGGCTTTGGTTTTGGAAATTGGATTGTGGGTTTTTGCGTTAAAGGGTGGGTGGGCTAAAGAGCGAATAAAAGTATATAAATATTGGTTAGATACAAGAAACTGGAAGATTTGGATGGAAAAAAGAAAAAATATTCAAAAAATTAGAGTAATAAGCGATGCTAAATTATTAGAAAATGCATCAACTGGTATATTTTTTCAAGAAAAATCGATGGAAAACTCTTTGTTAAAATATATAGGAAATCCAATAATGAATTTATATTATTGGATTATTGTTAGGAATTTAATTAGGTAGTTTATGAAAATCAGAAAAGCAGTTTTAACCGGTGGTGGTAGAGGAACCAGACTTCACCCAATTACGCTTACTGTAAACAAACATTTAGTTCCTTTGGCAAACAAGCCAATGATTTTTCATGCTATAGAAAAAGCAGTAGAAGCAGGAATTGAAGAAATTTTTATAAATACAAATCCGGGTGAAACAGAACTTCAAAAATATATAGGTGATGGTGGCCACTGGGATGTAAAGATAAAATTTTATGAGCAAACAGGTGGTCCACAGGGTGTTGCACATGTTGCTGCCGAAGCCCATAAATTTATTGGTGACGACCCATTTATGTTTTATTTTTCCGACAATATATTGCTTGGAAGTTTAAAAGATATGGTAGATGATTTTTCTGAAAACCAGAGAGATTGTATGCTCGCGCTTTCAAAAGTTCCAGATCCGGAAAGGTTTGGTGTTCCAAAATTTGAAAATGGAAAAATAATAGATGTTTTAGAAAAACCAAGCGTTCCACCAAGTGATTTCGCAGTTGTGGGAATTTATATCTATGGTCCAAAAGTTTTCTTTAAAGCATATGACAATATAGAAAAAAGCGAGCGTGGTGAATATGAAATTTCTAGCGTAAATTCTTATTTGATAAAAAACGGTTATAACGTAGGACATAAAGAAATTACAGGTTGGTGGAAGGATACCGGTAAACCAGATGATTTACTTGCGGCGAATAGATTGATTTTGGAAAAAATGAGTTATGATAATTTTAGAGTTTCAGGGCAACACTCTTTGTTCAATAGTAAAAAAATTCATATTGGTGTTGGAACTGTAATTGGAGAAAGTGTAAATTTAATAGAGCCAGTAATAATTGGTGAAAATTGTAAACTGAACAATTGTACAATTGGTCCAAACACTACAATTGGCACTGGAACCGAAATAAACGGGGCAAAAATTAGCAATTCCATAATTCTTCAAAATACAAAAATTGATACTCAAATGTATATTTGCGATAGTTTAATTGGGCAAAACGTAACAATTGAACGTAAAAAACAAGATGAGGCAGAAGGTAGAACTATGATGATAGGGGATAAAACTAGGATTGAAATATAAAAAATTTAAATATAAAAAAGCCGCCTGTGGATTCCAAGCGGTTTTTTGTTTCTAATTACCAAAGACAATTTGTAATGTTTATAATTATTGAAAGAACGGAAAGTAAAATAAAACTTCCGAAAATTACTAATGAAAAATTACAAAGATAGCTTTCAAGTTTGGAGTAATCTGAGCTGATGGTAACACATCCCACAAAATAAAGAATTATATACAACAAAATTGTCGAGATAATCCAAAGTATCCAGTGACTACTTATGAAGTTCATGTCTCCCCCCCCTTTTTTTTGTATGGGAATAAGAATAATATGCTTATTTTAGTTATTTTTTGTGTTTTTGTCAATAAAAAATAAAAAACCCCTTTTCAAAAATGAAAAGGGGTGGTGATGCTGAAGGAGGAAAGGAATCTAACCTTTCATACTGTCACCCTCTCCTCGTTTGGAGAGTTAAAATTGGTCGGATTTTGGTCTGGCGGTAAAAAAATAAATCCTGATGTCCCAATCGGCCGTACATGACCACTAACTGTGGATACAATCTTCTAAAGCATCTTTGTCATTTTAATATATTTTTTATATCTTTGTCAAGTCTTTTACTTTTTATTCTTTTGCTTTTTAATATTTTAATTCAAAGAAATTTTCTTCTTGGTTTACAATTCCCCAAAAGAAGATAGATTGTTCTTTTTGATTGATAGATATTTTTTTTATGGTTACATTTTCAAGTAATTTTTGACTTAGTAAATAGTTTGTGTCAAAAGTTTTGATATAATTTTCTGAGGTTAAAAGTAGGACACCATATTTGTCTAAGGGGTTAACTGTTTTGATTATTTCACTAGTTCTGTTTACTAGTTTGTAATCCCCACTTTCCCAAATTTCCCAAATTTCCAAAGGAGACCATGTTAACCAGCTGTTGCTATATTGTGAAAAAGTAAAACTATCAGTTTTAATACTGACAGATTCTCTAGTATTTAGTTTTATTATTGTTGTTTCGTTTTGGTTGGTTAAAATTGCTCTTTTTGAATTTATGTCTATTATTTTATTTTCTGTTTGGTTTAAACTATAAGGAATAGAGTCTTCTGTGCCAGAAACCATTTTTAATGTTTTTTTGTTATTATCCACAGACCAAACATCATTTTTTTCATCTACAAACCAGTTATCCACATTTAAATTTGAAGTTATTATCTTTTCTCCTGTTAAACTTAGTTGTTTTATTTCGTGGTTTTCTTTAATAAAAATTGCAGGAAGTGCTGAATTTTTCCATTGAATATTATTGTCTAAAGATTTTGTGTCAAAAATAAAAGAATTGGTATTATCTGGGATAGTGGCAGAAAGCAGATAAATAGTTGTTCTAACACTGTCCGTTATTTTTATATATGCAGAATTACCAAAAGATGACCAAGACGTTTGTGGTTCTTGTTCATTTGTGGTTCTTGTAATTGTAGAAATTTGTTTTGAGCTGGTTTCGTAAATTTTTACTTCGTAAATATCACTTTCTTTTGTAGTTAAAAGTGCATATTTTCCATCTGGAGAAAATTCCACATTTACAATATTTTCAAATGAATTCAAAACCGATGATGGTATTGATTTTTTGTAAAGCCAAACATTACTAATAAAAGTACTTTTTTTGCTTTTTACATCTATGTCTTTTAACCAAGTGTAATATCCATCTAGTTCTATACGAATAGAATAAAAATCTGGTGCCAAATTGGTGACTCTAATTGGAATTTTCTTTTTTATTTCTATATTATTCAAAAAAACTTTTGCAGTATTTGGTTTTACATCTACTCCTATAACACCGGTTTGACTAATATCTCCGGTTTTTAAGTCGTATCTGTAGCCAGTTGTATAAAGGACTACAATGGGTGAAATAATGAAAAATGACAAAATAAGAAAGATGTTTATTGCTTTTCTAATTTTACTATTTAAAATTGTTTTTGGGTATGTCATTTCTTGCTATTGTATCATATCTTCGTTATAATTATAAAGAATCTAACTTAATTATTCAATGTTTATATGCCTAAATTTGTGATAGAAGGTGGTAAAAAATTGAGCGGAAAAATAAAAGTAAACACAGCCAAAAATTCGGCTGTGGCTATTTTGTGCGCTTCTTTAATGATAAAGGGAAAAGTATATCTAGAGGATATACCAAGAATACAAGAAGTAGATAGAATTTTAGAAATTTTAGGAAGTATTGGTGTAAGGTTTGAATGGACTGGAAGTAGCGATTTGCTTTTAGACACTTCAGCAAAATTGCAATTAGATAAAATAGATAAAAAAGCTTGTAGAATTACACGTTCATCACTTTTACTTTTTGGTGCATTGGCAAAACGTGAAAGCAAAGGTTATAAATTATATAAAAGTGGCGGTTGTAAACTAGGAGAAAGAACAGTTCGTCCGCATATTTTTGGATTAGAAAAGCTTGGGTTAAGTATAGTTTCTAAAACTGGATATTACGAAGTAAAAACAAAAAAACTACAAAGTAGTGAAGTTGTAATGTATGAATCTGGGGATACAACCACGGAAAATGTAATTATGGCTGCAGTGTTGGCTAATGGAACTACAACTTTAAAATTTGCTTCTGCAAATTATATGGTTCAAGATTTATGCTATTTTCTAAACAAAGCTGGAGCAGATATAAAAGGAATAGGGTCAACTACAATGGTTATAAAAGGTGTAAAATCTTTAAAACCCACCAAAAAACCCTATTCGCTAATTCCGGACCCTATAGAAGCAATGACATTTCTATCATTGGCTATTACTACAAGATCAAACATTATAATAGAAAATTGTCCACTAGACTTTTTGGAATTAGAATTGGAAAAACTATCCGTAATGGGTCAAAAGTATAATATTGTAAAAAAATATCTTTCAAAAAATGGAAAGTTTAATATGGCAGACATAGAAATTTTACCAAGTGAATTAAGTGCTTTGCCAGACAAAATTTATGGCAGACCTTTTCCTGGTTTAAATATAGACAATTTGCCATTTTTTGTTCCAATTTTAACTCAAGCAAAAGGTAGAACTTTGGTTCATGATTGGGTTTATGAAAACAGAGCAATTTACTTTTTGGAGTTACAAAAATTAGGTGCAAATTTAATACTTTTAGATCCACATCGTGTTTTTGTAGAAGGCCCAACGGCATTAAAAGGAAACGAACTTATGTGCCCTCCGGCTATTCGTCCTGCAACAGCAATTTTAATTTGTATGTTGGCTGCAAGTGGGAAATCTGTTCTTAGAAATTCTTATCCAATTGAAAGAGGGTATGAAGATTTAGCTGGCAGATTACAACAGTTGGGGGCTAATATAGAAAGAGTAGAATAAATAAAATAATTATGATTGAGAAATTAAAAACAAACGGAAAGTTTAATAAGTTTTTTTATGTATTGATAACCGGGTTATTTGTCGTGATTTTTGTTTTGGGATTTTTTTCTGGAAAATTATTTACACTAAAAACAGTTTTATCTAGTGAAAGTGGAAATATAGAAATAGAAAAAGTTTTAAATTTGTATTCAAAAACCAGATCTCCGAATGTAGATTTCAATCAATTTTGGAAAATTTGGAATACTATTAAAGAAGACCATGTAAATGCAGAAATTAGCGATGTGGATTTATTTTATGGATCTTTAGAGGGGTTAGTTGCTAGTTTAAAAGATCCTTATTCAATATATTTTCCACCAAAAGAAGCCACAGAATTTGCTAAGGATTTGGCTGGTGAGTTCGAGGGGATTGGAGCAGAAATTGGAATTAAGGAAGACAGACTTATTGTGGTGGCGCCTTTAGCTGGTTCACCGGCAGAAAAAGCGGGATTAAAAGCACAAGATAAAGTTTTGGCAATTGATGGAGAAGATTCTACGGGTTTAAATTTGCAAGAAGCAGTAATGAAAATAAGAGGGGAGAAAGGTACGCCTGTTGTGTTAACAATTTCTAGAAATGGTTATGGAAGTTTACAAGAAGTTGAAATTATAAGAGGTGTAATTACTGTACCAACCGTAATTTGGGAAATGAAAGATGACGGTATTGCTTACGTTAGAATTTCTTATTTTAGCGAATCTACTTACGAAGAATTTAACAAGGTAATTCAAGAAATTATGGTTAAATTGCCAAAAGGTTTAGTGTTGGATTTAAGAAGCAATCCGGGAGGATACTTAAAAACTTCTGTGGAAGTTGCAAGCGAGTGGATAGAAAAAGGGCCGATTGTTTTAGAAAAATTTAGAGATGGAACTACGGATGTTTATGATACCACTGGCAGACATAGATTGGGAGAATTGAAAACCGTTGTTTTGGTAGACGGTGGTACTGCATCAGGCTCAGAAATTGTTGCAGGAGCTTTACAAGATTATGAAAAGGCTACAATTATTGGTCAACAAACCTTTGGTAAGGGTTCTGTTCAGGATTTCCAAGCTTTAACAGATGGATCTGCACTTAAAATAACTATTGCAAAGTGGTTTACACCATTAGATAGAGGGATAGATGGAGAAGGAATAGTTCCAGACGTAGTTTTGGAGAAGATGTTTACAGAAACTGATGAAGAGAATGAATACAAAGATTTGGGATTAGAGAAAGCGATTGAAATTTTATTAGCAAAATAATTATGATGGGACTGTCGCCAAACACGCTTTCGTTAGTAAAATTTCTAAATCTTGAGCGAGACGAAAAGAAAAAATATTTTCCATACAGAGTATCGGAAATGTTTTTTCTTGAAGTCGTAGACAAAATTTAGAAATTTTAGTAGAAATGGTGTTTGGCGACAGTCCTTTATAAGAATTAAAAAAACCACTAGCAGCACTAGTGGTTTTTTAGAAGCTTTTTTATTCATATTTTTGCAACGCCTCTATCACGTGGTCTATTTTTGTTGCAATTTTGAATACCATCCCGGGATGGATGTTATACATTACTGCAATTCCTATCAAATATAATTTTCCGTCTTCTTTGCCGATTGCGAAGACAGGTCCTCCACTAGACCCGTGTGTTAAATCGTTAGACATATAAAAAATATTTTCAGGTTTTATGGAAAATTTGGACGCTACGTCAGAATTTAAAGATCCTGGGTTTATAACATATCCTTTTGTTAAAAATTTACCCATATATGAGGGTTCAGCAAATAGATAGAGCATATCCCCACTTTCTAAATTTTTCGTAGTGCCCCATCTTACTGGTGTGGCACGTAAATTTAAACCGTCTCTCTTTTCAAAGGATAAAATTCCAAAATCAATACCATTAAAAAATTCTTCTGCTACGACCTTTACTTCTTTTGAAGAAAAAGTTACCACATCTTTTTCGTTGTGAGTATTCCAAATTCTATATTCTAATTTATCAAGAATATAAATAGTTTCTTTAGGGTCATCCTTCGTTGGAGCTAAAATTACCTTTGGAATTTCAGAGAGACCAACGGTTATGTGCCCGGCTGTTAAAAAAAATAATTTATCTTCTGTTTCAAAAGGAAAAAATCCGCTACCTTCTATTCCCATAAGCAATGTTTTATCTTTAAATTTTAGTGATTTATAAAACAAAACAATTTCTATTCTGCAAAGTGCTTTTTCAATAATTCTTTTATCTTCTTCGTCAACTTTTACATCATTAGTATCATATTGCATATTATGATGAATAATATTAGTAGAAAAATCATAAGTATCATCCATAACAGTATTTTTTTGAGAAGAACCGCAATTGCATGCACCAAAAATAAAAATAAAAATAAAAATGTTTGACAACACAAACTTTCTCATTTCCTCCTCCTGCGTTCCCTGTCTACCCCCGTGTTAAGTTGTAAAAGAACGTCCGTGTCTTTTAAGCTTTTTTAAGCCTAATTTTATTATAACCTTTCTACCCAATGGCTGTCTACTTCTACATTTAAATCTAGGAAAATTTTCTTGCCAATGGCTTGTTCTAGCTCTTTTCTGGCCATCTGTCCTATCTCTTTTATCTTAAGTCCTTTTGAGCCAATAATCATTTTTTTGTATCTTGTTTGGTCTGTTAGGATGTTTGCTTCTATTACTGTCATATTCTGTTTTTCTTCTACTTTTGTAACCTCTACTGTGATTGAATATGGAACTTCTTTGTCAAAAATAGAAAATATTTTTTCCCTAATAATTTCCGCTATCCAAAATTCTTTGTCCATATTGGTAAGTTGCCATTCAGGATAAAGATCTTCTCCCATCGGTAGTAGCTCTATAACTTTTTCTTTTAAAGGTTGTATATGTCTATCACGAAGCGCTGATAATTCAAAAATAGCATTAAATTCTTCTGCCCATGCTTTATAATCTTCTAAATAAGGTTTTTCATCTTCTGGCAAATCACTTTTATTTATCACTAAAATTTTTGGAATGTTTAGGTGTCTAATCATTCCGTAAGTAGCTCTTTCTTCTTCTCCAATTTCGCGGGTTGGGTCAACTACATAAAGTATAACGTCTATTCCATCTAAAGATTCTTTTACTTTGTTAATTAGTTTTGAAGAAAGTAAACTTCTTTTTATTTTTAGTATACCCGGTGTATCTACAAAAGTTGCCTGTCCTTCTGGCATATTTAAAACACCGTGAATTATATGTCTAGTCATTTGTGGACGAAAACTTGTAGCTGAAATTTTTGTTCCAACCAAAGTATTCATTAAGGTGGATTTGCCTACATTACTTCTACCTATTAAAACTACTATACCGCTTTTCTTTTTTTCTATTTTGTCTTCCATATTTTTATTAAGGCTTTCTTTACACTGATTTTTTGATATGTTATCTTATTAATAGTAATTCTACACTAAAAAGTAAGTTTTTTCAAGATATGAAAGTAATTTTATTAAAAGATGTAAAAGGAATCGGCAAGAAAGATGAAATAAAAGAGGTTTCAGATGGGTATGCACGAAATTTTTTGATTAAAAGAGATTTGGCGATTGTTGTAAATAAAGATATAATTGTAAAAGTTAAAGCAAAAGCAGAAAAGGCAAAACGCGATGAAATTAAAGAGAAAAAAAGAGAAAAACAACTTTCTAAAAAGTTGGATAATATCGTTTTAAAAATTTCTGCAAAAGCAAATGAAAGTGGAAAACTTTATGCGGCGGTTGGTATAGATAACATTATAGAAGAAATAAAGAAAAGGTTTGGTTTTGTTATAAATAAAAAAGAAGTTTCTTTAAAAGAAGGACTAAAAACAGTAGGAGAATATAAAGTAAGATTAAACTTTGATGGTATTAATATATATATAAAAGTTAAAATTATAGCTAAGTAGTTTATGAAAATGAAAAAAAGAAAAAAACGTCGTAAGTTTATTTTTGTAGTTGGTGGTGTAATGAGTGGAGTAGGAAAGGGAGTGGCAGCCGCATCAATTGGCGCAATTATGAAGGCAAAAGGTTTGAAAGTCACAGCACTTAAAGCCGATCCATACATAAACTTGGATGCAGGAACAATGAATCCAATAGAGCATGGAGAGGTTTTTGTGACAGACGATGGAGACGAAACAGACCAAGATATGGGAAACTACGAGCGTTTTTTGGATGTGGATTTAACTTCTACAAATTACATGACAACAGGAAGGGTTTATATGAGTGTAATTGATAAGGAACGTGCAATGAAATATAAGGGAAAATGTGTACAAGTTGTACCACATATTCCAGAAGAAATAATTCGTAGAATTCAAAAAGCAACAGAAGATCAGGATACAGATATTACAATTATAGAAATAGGTGGAACTGTTGGTGAGTATGAAAGTGCTTTGTTTTTGGAAGCTGCACGCACATTAAAATTAAAAAAACCAAAAGATGTCGCAATAGTTTTGGTAAGTTATATGCCTGTACCACACCATATAGGAGAAATGAAAACAAAACCAACGCAACAAGCTTCTAGAACTTTAAATCAGGCTGGAATTAATGCTGATTTTATATTGGCTCGTGGTCCACAATCTTTGGATAAGCCAAGGCGTGAGAAGTTAGCTATGTTTTGTGGTGTGCCAAAAAATCATTGTATTTCTGCACCGGACATAAAGTCTATTTATGAAGTTCCTGTAAATTTTGAAAAAGAAAATTTTGGTAATAAGTTGCTAAAAGTTCTAAAAATGAATGCTCGTGAGACAGATTTAAAATCTTGGGAGCGTTTGGTAGGGAGAATAAATGATTCCACAAAAGAAGTAAAAATAGCCGTGGTGGGTAAATATTTTGGAACAGGCAATTACACGTTATCTGACTCATATATTTCTGTTATAGAGGCAATTAAGCACGCTTCATGGCATAACAAAGTCCAACCTATTTTAGATTGGGTTGATTCAGAAGAGTTTGAAAAAGATTCAAAAAGTTTAAAAAATTTAGATAATTATGCTGGTGTGGTAGTTCCGGGAGGATTTGGAACAAGAGGAGTAGAGGGGATAATTATGGCTATAAAGTATGTAAGAGAAAACAACATACCATATTTAGGCATCTGTTATGGTATGCAACTTGCGACTATTGAATTTGTAAGAAACGTTTTGGGTAAAACAGACGCAAATACAGTAGAGGTAAATCCATTAACATCTAATCCTGTGATTGCAGTAAATGATGCGCAAATGAAAAATTTGGGAGAAGGAAAATACGGTGGAACAATGAGACTTGGGGCATATGATTGTGTACTTAAACAAGGAACAAAAACAAGAAATGCATACAAAAAAGCGGTTATTTCAGAACGCCACAGACATAGGTATGAATTTAATAATGAGTACAGGACGATGATTGACGATGCCGGTTTGAAAGTCGTTGGTGAAAATCCGGAATCAAATTTGGTAGAAATAGTTGAACTAGAAAAGCATCCTTTTTTTGTGGGAATTCAATTTCATCCGGAATTCAAATCTCGTCCAATGAATCCTCATCCACTGTTTAAGGAGTTTATAAAAACAAGTCTGTTGACAAGAAAGAGCTAGTTAGTTAATTTTAAGTATGAGTTCTTTTTACTTAAATCAAGAGATTTCTCTTGAAATAGAATATACAACACAAAAAAAGGAAAAGGAGGAGAAAGTGGAGAAGAAAAAGAAGATTCGTGTGGCTACAGCAAATCTGCATTTGTTTAGGGGGCCTACTTCAAAAAATAGAATTTCTAAATGGATTCAATTTGGAAGTATTGTAAGAGAAGACAATGTTTTGCTTGATGAATATAAAAGAAGGATTAGAGCTTGGTTGAGTGAAGATCAATTTGATATTGTAGGTCTACAAGAAGTTTTCCAGAGCTTTAGGTTTTTTACCACAGGAATTAGAAAAAAAGTTTTTGAAGGAACTGGCTTTGAAACTGTTATTCCTCATGGAATTGGCGCTCGTGCTTATTTTTTCAATTATATTTTTGAAAATGTTCTTCTTAGTAAACTACCTTTAGCAGAAGGAAAGACTTTTAAAGATTGTAATTTCCCTTTGCCTAGTACTATTTACTGGGTTGTACGTTCTGGATTTACAATTATGCCTGTTATATTTGATGGCAGAGTTATTTTAGTTGGAAATACCCATCTTCATGCGTCTAGTGCAGAAAAAAGAGAAGAACAGACACTTTATATTGTAAAAGCAATAAAAGAATTACAAGTGGAATATGGCAAAGACGTACCAATTTTGTTTATGGGGGACTTTAATACTGTTCCAAAAGGCGCAAAAGCTTGTGGATTTTTGAATGGTGATGACGATAATTATGAGAATGACGGGACTTTAAAGTTTTTTGAAGAGTTGATTGGTTTAAAGGCTTATCCTGTCGGTGATATGCAAGATTTGTACACTTATCCGGCTGGTGTTGATGAATTACAGTCAGATATCAGATGTAGAACATTAGATTATATTTTGTATTCCAAACATTGGGAAGTATTGCTTTATGAGGTTATGAAAGTTTATCTCTCCGATCACTTTCCTGTTCGTGCCGAATTTCGTTTAATATAGTTTTCTATAAAGCCTTCATATTTTTTGAGGGCTTTACTTTTTTACTATTATATTCTAAACTAAATATAATAATAAAAATAATTAATTATAAAGTATGCCGTTAATACCTATAATCGCCGTATTATTAGTAGCGCTAACCGGAGCTGTTAGCGGAACAGCTGTCATTTCAGAAAATGCTGTTCCGGGAGATGCACTTTACTCTGTAAAAACAGGATTAAATGAACAGGTTCGTGATTTCTTGGCTGTTGGAGATGAAGCACAAGCAGAATGGGAAGTAAATAAAGCAGAGCGTCGTTTAGAAGAAGTAGAGGAGTTATCGTTAAGGGGAGACAAAAATTCTTTGGCAAAGGTAGAAGAAAATTTTGAAAAACATTTGGAAAAAGCAAAAGAGCTTAGAGTAAAATTAGAAGAAAAAGAAAAATTTAAAGAAGCTGTTAATTTACAGAGCAGACTTGAATCTTCTATAGCAGCACATGAAAGAATTTTTGATAAAATTCGTTTTAATGCAGATACAGAAGAAAAGCAAATAGAAATAACGGATATTATTAAAAAGTTACAAGCTAAAATAAAAACCATGCGACAAGAGGGTGTTGGTTTGGAAGAAAAGGAATATGGTAGAGCAGGCGATGTGTTGGAGGCTTCTGAGGGTAAACTAAAAGCAGTAGAAAATAAGTTGACAGAAATAGAAAAGTTAGTAGAAAAAAGGAGTGAAGAATTATCAGAAGATATATTAAAAACCGCAACAGATAAAATTGCAGTGATAAAGAGAAATATAGTAGTTGGAAAGCAAAAAGTAGAGAACAAGAT